>Ga0137397_10000019_pt1 | contig 96587 bp, 80 predicted proteins | sample czorhiz116metaG_FD_106658 | JGI IMG/M metagenome (GOLD analysis project Ga0137397, IMG submission 106658) | Vadose zone soil microbial communities from Angelo Coast Range Reserve, California, USA - czorhiz1.16 metaG | ecosystem: Environmental > Terrestrial > Soil > Vadose zone | place: USA... | reverse complement strand
GGACAGCCGCGCCAGGAAGCGCACGGCGAACTCGAGACCTTTCTGGTCCCACATCGCGGGGAAGGCGCGCACCATCATCTGGGCCACGGCGGTGGAGGGCTTGATCTCCAGGATGCGGTTGCGCGGCGCCTGATCGAGGATGTACACCGCGTCCAGGCGCGCCGAAGCGGGGGTCTCCCACCCCGCGTCGCCGTGCCACGGAGTGCCGTAGATGCGGTAGCCGTCCCCTTCGGCTCGTATGACGATCCGATCATCCGAAAGGATCGTGACGCCGCCGCGCTCCTTCCACAGACGTGCCGTGGTGCTCTTGCCGGCTCCCGAGGTGCCGAGGAAGAGCAGACCGCGCCCCCCCAGGGCCAGTCCGCAGGCATGCACCAGGACGCCCCTCTCGCGCGACAGCCGCGCCAGGAACACGACTTCGTCGAACGGATAGACGAAGGGGTGCAGCTCTCCAGCGGCCAGGATCGGGCCGCCCACGAGTGTCTCGCCCTCGCCCCGGGCGTACTCCCGGTCGAACTCGACCGACAGGTAGGGGTCTTTTCCGAACAGCGGCGAGCGGAATGTCAGAAGCCGGTTGTCGCCGACCTCCTCGAGACGCCAGACCGAGCCGGTCTCGAACAGAGTCTTGCCGGAGGGCTTGCGAGCCTGGCGACGGGACGCGGGTCCGAGGGTGACGGAGGCGCAGTCTTCGACCGTGGCCTCCGCCAGGAACGGCAGGTGCGCCGGCTCGGCGACGAGGCGCAGGGCGGGATCGGCCGTGCGCACCTCGAGCCCGATGCGGGCGATCTCGAGAATGAGGGGACGGCCGCCGTCAGCTGGCACTGTGGGAACACACTGCCGGGTTGGTCGCGCACTTCTGGATCGGACCAGCCGGACCGGCGGTTGCATTGTTTTTGCAAGAAGCGAGGACTGCCTCGTCGGGTACCAGGCGCACGCGTCTGAGAGCAGGCGTCTCGTAGATCCGACGGCCTCCCGCCTCGTTCCGTGTCTTGTTGCGGCTCATCGGTCGACCTCCATGGATGTCCCGGCGTGGACCGGGGGACGTTCGATTTGGAGAAGAGACGCAGGCTGTGTCTGGACCGCAGCGGCGCGGCCGCAGCCGGAGGCGGCGCAGGCGCCCCCGGATGCACAGCCGGCGCCTCCTGCGGGGAGGCCCGTTGCCCGCGGCAGGATCGCTCCCTCGGGGACCCAGCCGGTCTTCACCCTCTCGGCGTGGGCGAGGTAGCGCGCCGCCTTCTGCGTGTCTCCGATGGCGTCCTCGAGGAGTGCCGCGCGGCGATGGGTGACTTCGCAGTAATAGGGTATCCAGCCGTCCGGGCTGCCGGTCTCGAGGAGGGCGGTGGCGGGACAGCGATCGCACAACGCCTTCAGCTCGCAGGCGGCGCAGACATTGAACGCTTCGGCCCGGCGCTCGCGGATGTCGCCCACGACGCCGTACCAGCCCTCCCGGAAGCTCCCCCGGCGCAGGTCGTAGCCGCTAAGCGGCAGGGCCTCGCAGGACAGGAGCATCCCCTGCGGGGTGACGTGGAAGCTGTTGACGCCCGCGCCGCACGACATGAGATAGGGGGAGGGGCGGGTCGGCTTGACGTATTGCTTGTAGAACTTCAGCCATTCCGCGAAGCGCTCGGGGTCGGTGGCGTCGTATTCCACGACGGTATCCGGAGACGATCGGACCTGGGTGGGCGCGAGCGAGCCATCCAGTCTCCCGTGCACCATGGCGTCGTACCGAAATCGGACGCCGAGCGAATCGCAGAAGGCCGCCATCTTCTCGATCTCGCCCCGCAGAGGCTCGATCGCCACCGCCTTGAGGGAGAGCGCCACACCGCGCTCCAGGAGGAGATCGATGGCCCGCCGCACGCGCGTGAATCGTCCCGGGAACCCGGTCGTCTTGAGATAGGTCTCGTCCGACAGTCCGTAGAGCGTGAACTCGATCCCGAACGGCGGATACTCGGCGAGCAGATCGGCGATCCGCTCGTCGATCAGGGTACCGTTGCTGAACACCGTCAACAGAAGGCCCAGGCGCTTGGCGTGCATGTAGATCTCTGGAAAATCACTGCGGCAGAGGACCTCTCCCCCCGTCAGAAGCATCCACAGACAACCCTCGTCCGCCGCCTCGCCGAGAATTCTCTTGATCTCCGCGGTGGTCATCTCGCCCCGGCCCGAGTAGTCGGGAACGTAGCAATGGACGCAGCGCAGATTGCATTTGAAGGTGATCTCGATCGAGCCGGAGAGCGGGATGCGGGCGGCGCCTCCCGCGCGCGACAGCCGGGCCCCGAAATCGCCGTAGCTGATCTCCGGAAGACTCATGGTGCGCCCGCGGGCCGCGCGGGGCGAACCAGCCCCGCCTCGCACAGGTCGCGCAGGAACTCGACCACGTCCATCCGCGCGCGTTCCTCGTCCACCGCGAAGTCCCGGCTCAGGAGCCGCGCGATGTCCCGCCCGTCGCGCGAGCCATCCAGCAGGAGGAAGATCGCGCTTCCTACTTCGTTCGCGGTGAAGATGTAATCCATCTGCGCAGCGCCGTTGCGCACCGGCACCAGCAGATACTCGCCCGCCACCCGCCGCGCCACGACGTCCGGGGAGGGGAGGCACGGCTGCAGCAGGAGATCGGTCTCGTCCCTCACGTTCTCCTCCTCTCGGCGGTCTGGAGCGCACGCTCTTTCGCCAGGTCCAGAACACGGCGGGGCAGGGCCCCCGCCGTCCGCCAGGCGCCCTGCGGCCGTTCGGTCGCAGGCCAGAACGCGTCGTACAAGAACAGGAGCCGAAGTCGAAGACTGGGGGCGGCCAGGGTCATCAGCGCCTCGCCGGTGTAGGGAAACGGCCGCGAATCGAGGACACGCCGCATCAGGAAACGCTCCACGGGGCCGTCGTCCTCGATGGCGGGGACGTCCACGGCTCGGACGGCGACGCCGAGAAGTGCCAGGGACCGGAGTGTCCAGCCGAGGATGCGGGCGGCGCGGCACGATCGGGCGCGGTGGAACAGGAGATTCCAGTCGAGATCTCCGCGCCTCTGGTGGACGAAATGGGCGACGTCCGCCAGGCGCACCAGCCTGTCGAAGGAATGCTTGACGAGATGGATGGCCAGAAGAAGCAGCTCGTCCTCGGGCTCGAAGACCAGCGACGGCGCCCCCGCCACGAGTCCCGTCGTCGCCCGGGAGAACAGCGAGCGTAAGTGGACGGGGAACACGGAATGCCTGGATGGACGACGATGCGCGCCCAGGGGATCGACGTGCAGATCGACGATCACCCCGCCGCGGCGGAAGAAACTCCAGGCCTGCTCCTCGAATCCCATGCGCAGGAGGACGGCCCGGGCTGAATCGCGATCCTCCGGGAGGACGAGCAGATCGTGGTCCTCGAACGGACGGAGGGATCGATCGCGGTAGATCGCTTCGACCGTGCGCAGCCCGCGCATGACCGCGACCGGGATCGAGGCCCGTGCGAGACCCTCCAGGACGTCGGCGAGCGCCAGGGCCTGGGACAGCGTCGCCGCCGCGAGGCGCTGCGAGCGCCGTTTCAGGCTCGATCGCAGCCACGGGTCGATCGAGTCCTGGGGCAGACGCGAGACGGCACGATGCGCCAGTCCGTCGAGGCGGTGATAGGCGATCACATCCAGCAATCGCGGAACGTCGCCGGCAGGGAGGCAGGCGAGGGCCTGCTGCAGGGCCTCGTCATGCGGAACGGGGGCGGCCAGAATTCCCGGGAGGCCGGCGCGCGGGGGGATCATGTCCTCCGCAATGCGCACCCTGTCCCGCGAGGTGAGACTGTTCATTGAGACCGCTCCTGCCGCCCGCCACACCCGGGCGCAGCGAATATAGGTTCCCCGCGCCCGGCCGCAAGTTGTCGGCACACCGGGGTTTGCGGGTTACGAAGTTGAAATCACCGGGACCCGCGCGGAGACCGCGTTCCTGTTAGAATGACGGCCCTCCGGACGGATCGAGGGCGAGGTGAGGGATGATGCTGGGAGAGTACCGGGATCATTTCGATTCCATCGAGCGCAAGTGGCAGGAGCGCTGGAGCAGGGAGCGGGTCTTCGAGGCGCCGCGGGTCCCCTCAGGCCGGGAGTTCTACTGCCTGGAGATGCTTCCGTATCCGTCCGGACGTCTCCACATGGGACATGTCCGCAACTATGCGATCGGCGACGCGGTGGCCCGGTTTCAGGGGATGCGTGGCCGGGAGGTTCTTCACCCGATGGGGTGGGACTCGTTCGGTCTGCCCGCCGAGAACGCCGCCATCAAGCACGGCATCCACCCGGCGAAATGGACCAACGAAAACATCGCCAACATGCGCGCCCAGCTCCTGCGCCTGGGATTGTCCTACGACTGGACCCGCGAGATCGCGGCTCACCGGCCCGACTACTATCGATGGAACCAGTGGCTCTTCCTGAAGATGTTCGAGCGCGGCCTGGCCTATCGGAGCCGGCGCTTCGTGAACTGGTGTGGATCGTGCCGGACGGTGCTGGCGAACGAACAGGTGGAGAACGGCCGCTGCTGGCGCTGTGATTCGGTCGTCGGCCGCACCGAGCTCGATCAGTGGTTCCTGAAGACCACGGCCTACGCCTCCGAACTCGACGCCGAGCTGGACACGATGACCGGTTGGCCGGAGCGCGTGCGTGCGATGCAGCGCAACTGGATCGGCAGGAGCGAGGGGACGGCGGTCCAGTTCCCGATCCTCGACGCGGGCGGCGCGCCCACGGCCGCCAGTCTCGAGATCTTCACGACCCGCCTGGACACCATCTACGGATCGACGTTCTGCGTCGTGGCGCCGCGGCACCCCGTCCTCGGCAGGATTGCCGGGGGGGGCGAGGCGCGGCGGCGTCTGGACGACTTCCTGCGCCGGATCGACGCCCGCGACGTGACGCGCTCCCGCATGGAGCCGGAGGAGAAGGAAGGGATCGATACCGGTCTGCGCGTGCGGAACCCATATAACGGCGAGACGCTGCCAGTCTGGTGCGCCAACTTCGTCCTGATGGAGTACGGGACCGGGGCGATCATGGCCGTGCCGGCCCACGACGACCGCGACTACGACTTCGCGACCCGGCACGGCCTGCCGGTCCGCACCGTCATTGTCCCCGACGAGGGCGGCGCTCCGGCGCCCGCGCCGCGATCGGCGATGGTCGAGGACGGCATCCTGGTCGACTCGGGCCCCTACACCGGTCTGGCCTCGAGGGCTGCGAGGAGCGCCATGCTGCGCGACGGGGAAGCCCAAGGCTCCGCGAAAGGGATCGTGCAGTACCGCCTCCTGGACTGGGGCATCTCGCGGCAGAGGTACTGGGGAACGCCGATCCCCATCATCTACTGCGAGCGCTGCGGGACCGTGCCCGTGCCCGTCGAGGATCTCCCCGTCGTCCTGCCGGAAGACGTCCCACTGACAGGCGAGGGTGGATCGCCCCTGGCGCGCGTCAGGTCGTTCGTCGAAACGTCCTGTCCGCGCTGCGACGGCGCAGGACGGCGCGAGACCGACACCATGGACACGTTCGTCGATTCGTCCTGGTACTTCTTCCGGTACTGCGACCCCCGCAACGATCACGCGCCGTTCGACCCCGCGATCGTCAACGCGTGGTTCCCGATCGATCTCTACGTCGGCGGGATCACGCACGCCACGCTGCACCTCATCTATTGCCGGTTCTTCGCCAAGGTGCTGCGCGATCTGGGGCTCCTGAAGTTCGGCGAACCGGTCCAGAATCTCCTCTGCCAGGGGATGGTCCTCAAGGGCGGGACGGCGATGTCCAAATCCAAGGGGAACATCGTCGACCCCGACGACATGGTGCGCCGCTACGGCGCCGACACGACCCGGCTGTTCACGCTGTTCGCCGCCCCTCCCGAGAAGGACCTCGAGTGGAACGAGATGGGGGTAGAGGGCTGCTTCCGTTTCCTCGAAAGAGTCTGGCGCCTCCTGGCCCCCCGCGCCGAGGACCTGGCCCTCGCCCCCCTGCCCGCAGAGGGCGACGGCGCCGGCGATCCACGGCGCGCCCGGCTGCGCCGACGCGTTCACCGCACGATCGAGCGCGTCACCGTCGACATCGAGCGGCGTCTCCATCTGAACACACCGGTGGCCGCACTGATGGAGCTTCTGAACGAGATCCAGGACTTCTCCAGGGAGATCACCGACGACGATCTGCCCTGCCTCAAGGAGGCCGGTCTGACGATGGCCCTCCTCCTGCAGCCGTTCGCGCCCCACATCTCCGAGGAATTCTGGGAGAGCCTGGGCGGGGGGGGCACTGCCGTGCGCCAGGCGTGGCCTTCCGCCTCGGAACGCTGGCTCAAGGAGGACGAGGTCGAGATTCCGGTCCAGGTCAACGGCCGGCTGCGCGGGCGCCTGCTGATCCCCTCCTCTCTCCCGGAAACCGAAGTCGTGGCGCGCGCGCGGCAGGACGTCAATGTGGCGTTCCATCTCGAGGGGCGCACCATCCGCAAGACCATCTATCTGCAGGGCCGATTGCTGAATATCGTCGTAGGATAGACGCGTGCGCCGGTTGGGGCCGGCGCCGCATCATCTATAATGCGCGGGATGACGTCGGTGCCCCCCATCGGACCCACCGCGGCGCTTCCCGGTGACCCGGAACGCCGCCCGGCCGCTGTCGTCACCGCGTTCCTGCTTGTCCTCCTCGCCGGCTGCGGCTATCACCTCGTGGGACACTCGAGCACGCTGCCGACGGGGATTCAATCGGTGGGCATCCCCACGTTCGTGAACCGGACCAACCGCCCCGAGCTGGAGCAGCGGGTCACCGAGCACGTCATCGACGAGTTCACAACACGGGGGAGAGTGCGCATCCTTCCCGGTGAAGAAGGGGCGCAGGCGGTGCTCCGGGGCGAGATCCTGAGCTACATCGTCACGCCGGTCGTCATCAGCGAGCAGGGGCGCGCCACGCGTTATGAGATCCTGATCACGGCGCACGTCACCTTGAGCGAGACGACCACGGATCGCGTGCTGTGGGAAGACGACCACTTTCTGTTCAAGCGGCAGTACGACGTGGCGACGAGCCCTCAGGTGTTCATCGATCAGGAGATCGTGGCCATCGACGACGTGGCGACCGACTTCGCGAAGAGCGTCGTCACGTCGATCCTCGAGGGGTTCTGAGGAGATCATGCCAACCTCTCTGAGCTTCGCCCGCTTCCGCGAGGCCCTCAAGGCCGGCCAGGTGGCCCCGGTCTATCTTTTCGAAGGGGAGGAGGCGTACTTCCACGACGAGGGAATCCGCCTTCTGGAGCAAGCCACCGTTTCGGGCGACGCCCTGTCCATGGACCGCGACGCCGTGCGCGGCGGAGACATCTCGCTCGGCGCGCTTCTCGACCTGGCGCGGACGTATCCGATGGGAAGCGCCCGTCGCCTCATCGTCGTGCGCGATGCCGACGCCCTCCGCGCCGAGAGTCTCGACCCGCTGAAGGCGTACCTGAAGGCACCGAATCCACGGACGTGCCTCGCCTTCAGCGATGTCGGCTTCGATCGACGCAGGGGGCTGTACCGGGTTCTCGCGGAGGACGTCACGCGGGTCGACTGCGGTCCGCTCGACGAACCGCGCACGGCCGTCTTCGTGCGGGATCGACTGCGCGCCCGCGGGTTCGGCATCAGTCCCGACCTCGCCTCGGCGATCGCCGCCGGACTGTCGGGCGCGGGTCTCGGACGCGTCGACGCCGAGATCGAAAAGCTGATGAGCTCCCTGGGCGGACCACGCCCGGTGGAGGCGGCGGATCTGGCGCTTCTCGCCGACGTGCCGCGCGTGGAAGACTCCTTCCGCCTCGCCGCCCACGCCGCGCGCGGCGAGCGGGGTGAAGCCCTCGGAATCCTGCGGGCGCTGCTCCGGCAAGGAGAGGACCCCATCAAGATTCTGGGTGGCCTGTCGTGGTACTTCCGGAACGCTCTGCGCGCCAAGGTGGCCGAGGCCCGCAGACTGCCTCCGCGCGAGTCCACGACCCTCTACGGCATCGATCGCGGGCGCATCGAACGCTTCACCCGTGAGGTCGGCGGCGCCCGCGCCGACGATTTGCGCGACGCACTGGCGTTCTGCCTCAAGGTCGATCGGGAGCTGAAGGGGATGGGGGCGAAGGACCCGGCGAACGCGCTGGAGCGGCTGGTGCACCACGCGGCGCGCCGGACCTCGATGCCGGTCCGACAACCGGGGGTGAGGAAGGTGGCGGACAGATGAGCTCGCGCGAGACGGTGCTCGTCCTGGATTTCGGGGCTCAATATTCGCAGCTCATCGCGCGCCGGGTGCGCGAGCTCAATGTGTACAGCGAGCTCGTGCCCTTCGACGCGGCGATCGAGCGAATGCGGGGTGCCCGCGGTCTGATCCTTTCGGGCGGCCCCGAGTCCGTCGATGTTCCGGGGGCTCCGCGCCTGGACGAGGCGGTGTACAGGCTGGGGCTGCCGATCCTGGGAATCTGCTACGGCATGCAGCTCATGGCCCACCAGCTCGGTGGCAGGGTCATCCGCTCGCCGCAGCGCGAGTTCGGGCCGTCGGAGCTGCGCGTGCTGCGCGCGGCCGGCCTGTTCGCCGGCCAGCCCGGTGTCCAGAGGGTCTGGATGAGTCACGGGGACGAAGTGGTCGAAGTCCCGCGCGGTTTCGAACGGACGGCCACGAGCACGAACTCCGCCTGCGCCGCCATGGCCGACGCGGGGAGGCGGCTCCACGCCATCCAGTTCCACCCGGAAGTCATGCACACGGAGCGCGGCAGGGACATCCTGCGCAACTTCCTGTACGACGTCTGCGGGTGCACCGGCAGCTGGAAGATGAGTTCGTTCATCGAGGAATCGATCGCGGCCATCCGGGCCCGGGTGGGCAACGGTCGCGTCGTGGCGGGGCTGAGCGGCGGGGTGGACTCGGCGGTGGCGGCCCTCCTGATCCACCGGGCGATCGGCGACCGGCTCCACGGTCTGTTCGTAGACAACGGGCTCTTGCGGCAGGACGAGGCGGAGTCGGTGCTGGACACGTTCGATCGTGCCTTTCACGTCAAGGTCGAGCGCATCGACGCCGCGCGGCGCTTCCTCACTGAGCTTCGAGGCCTCGTCGACCCCGAGGAAAAACGGCGGACGATCGGCCGGGTGTTCATCGAGGTGTTCGAGGCGGCCGCGAGGGATCTCGGCCCTGTGGAGTTCCTGGCCCAGGGAACGCTCTATCCCGACCTGATCGAGTCGACCTCCCACAAGGGACCCTCGGCGGTCATCAAGACGCACCACAATGTCGGAGGACTGCCGAGCACGATGAGGCTGAAACTGGTGGAACCACTGCGGGAGCTGTTCAAGGACGAGGTGCGCCGTCTCGGCCGGGAGCTGGGCCTGGACGACGCCATCTTGCTGCGTCATCCCTTCCCGGGGCCGGGTCTTGCCGTCCGCGTCCTGGGGGAGGTCACCGAAGAGCGCCTCGCCATCCTCAGACGGGTCGACGCCATCTTCCTCCATGAATTGCGCTCTGCGGGCCTGTACCACGAAACGTCCCAGGCGTTCGCCGTCCTCCTGCCGGTCCGCTCGGTGGGCGTGATGGGCGACGGCAGGACCTACGAAAACGTCGTGGCGCTCCGCGCGGTCACCACGGATGACTTCATGACGGCCGACTGGGCCCGTCTGCCGCTCGATTTTCTCGCGGCGGTCAGCGCGCGGATCGTGAACGAAGTGCGCGGTGTCAATCGAGTCGTCTACGACATCAGCAGCAAGCCGCCCGCCACCATCGAGTGGGAGTGACCGCGCGATGGCCGACACGAGCTTCGTACACCTGCACAATCATTCCCAGTACTCCCTCCTGGACGGCGCCTCCAAGCTCGAGGAGCTCGTCGAGCAGGCGGCGCGCTTCGGGATGCCGGCCGTGGCCGTTACGGACCACGGCAATCTCTTCGGCGCCGTCCCGTTCTTCGAGGCCGCGGCCGAGAAAGGGATCAAGCCGATCCTGGGGTGCGAGACCTACATTGCGCCCGGCTCGCGTACGGATCGCACGCCTGCGGGTGCGGGAAAGAAGCCCTACTATCACCTGCTCCTCCTCGCCCGGGACCAGACCGGCTATCAGAACCTCATGCGGCTCTCCACCGCGGGGTTTCTGGAGGGGTACTACTACCGGCCGCGCATCGATCGTGAGCTCCTGGAGAGACACGGACGCGGTCTGATCGCGACCTCCACCTGTCTCGGAGGAGAGATCCCCCAGCTCATTCTTTCGGGTCGGCAGGCCGAGGCCGAACGTGTCGCCTGCGAGTACCGGGAGATCTTCGGCGCCGAAAATTTCTTTTTCGAGATTCAGGACCAGGGCCTGCCGGAGGAGAAGCTGCTGAACGAAGTCCTGGTGCCCCTGGGGAGGCGCCTCAAGATCCCGCTGCTGGCCACGAACGACTGTCACTTCCTGAGGCGCGACGACCACTTCGCGCACGACATCCTGATCTGCATCCAGACCGGCAAGACGGTCAAGGACGCCGACCGCATGCGCTTCACCCAGGAGCACTATTTCAAGTCGCCCGAAGAGATGTGGACGGCGTTCAAGCACCTCCCGGAGGCGGTCGAGAACACGCTGCTCGTCGCGGAACGCTGCAACCTGGTCATGCCCAAGGGAGACAACCTGCTGCCGCATTTCCAGGTTCCCGAGGGGAGGACCGTCGAAGAGTACTTCCGCGACATGTCGGAGCGCGGTTTCGAGGAAAGGCTGCCCGCCTGGAAGGCCCTCGCCGCGAAAGGCCTGCTCCGCGTCCCGATCGAAGAGTACGGACGGCGCCTGGCGAGTGAGATCGACATGGTCATCCGCATGGGGTTCGCCGGATACTTTCTCATCGTCTGGGACTTCATCAAGTACGCCCGGGACAAGGGCGTTCCCGTCGGTCCGGGCCGTGGTTCGGCGGCCGGCTCCCTGGTCGCCTTCTGTCTGCGCATCACGGATGTCGACCCGCTCCAGTACGACCTCCTGTTCGAGCGCTTCCTGAACCCGGAGCGGATCACGATGCCGGACATCGACATCGACTTCTGCATGCGGGGGCGCGGCGCCGTCATCGACTACGTGCGCGACAAGTACGGACGGGAGAACGTCGCCCAGATCATCACGTTCGCGACCATGGGCGCCAAGGCCGTGATCCGCGACGCGGGCCGCGGGCTCGACATCGCGTTCGGCGACTGCGACCGGATCGCGAAACTGATACCGGCCGAGCCGGACATGACGATCGACAAGGCGATCAACACCGTGCCGGCGCTCCGCCAGATGCACGAACAGGATGATCGGATCCGGCAACTCCTGGACGTCTCGAGACGGCTCGAAGGATTGACGCGTCACGCCTCGGTGCATGCCGCAGGGGTGGTGATCTCGCCCCGGCCGATCGTCGAGTTCTCACCCCTGGCACGCACGCGGGACGACGAGATCGTCACGCAATATGCCATGGAGGAGATCGGCAGCATCGGACTCCTGAAGATGGATTTCCTCGGCCTCAAGACGCTGACGATCATCCAGGACTGTCGGGAACGAATCCGCGCCGACGAGGGGGTCCACGTGGACGTCGAGACGCTGCTGCTCGACGATCCGGAAACCTACGCCTGCTTCCAGGGAGCGCGCACGGACGGCGTGTTCCAGTTTGAGTCCTCGGGCATGAAGGACATCCTCCGCAAGCTGAAGCCGGACCGATTCGAGGACCTCATCGCCTTGAACGCCCTGTTCCGCCCGGGACCCATCGGCTCGGGAATGATCGACGATTACGTCGAGCGGCGGCATGGCCGCAAGGCCATCGAATACATCGTCCCGCAGCTCGAGGAGATCCTCGGGGTCACCTACGGCGTCATCGTGTACCAGGAGCAGGTGATGCAGATCGCGTCGCGTCTCGCCGGCTTCACCCTGGGAGAAGCCGACATCCTGCGTCGGGCCATGGGCAAGAAGAAGAAGGACGTCATGGCCGCGCAACGCGAGAAGTTCACGAAGGGATGCCGGTCTCGCGAGGTCGGAGAGAAGGACGCGAAACGGCTATTCGATCTGATGGAGCACTTTGCCGGCTACGGCTTCAACAAGGCGCATTCCACCGCGTACGCCCTGATCGCGTACCGGACGGCCTGGTTGAAGGCGCACTACCCCCGGCATTTCATGGCCTCCCTCCTGACGATGGAGAAGGACAACACCGACAACATCGTCAAGTACATCGGCGAATCGAAGGAGATGGGCATCGCCGTGCTCCCGCCGCACGTCAACCACTCGGGTGTCGATTTCACGGTCCAGCCGGAGGGGATCCGCTTCGGACTGGGAGCGGTCAAGAACGTCGGCGAGGGGGCCGCGCGGACGATGGTCGAGGCCCGCGCGTCGCATGGTCCTTTCGGATCCCTCGCGGCTCTCTGCTCCGCGATCGACCTGCGCACCATCAACAAGCGCGTCCTCGAGTCTCTCGTGAAGGCCGGCGCGCTCGACCACCTTGGCCCCTCCAGGTCGGCTCTTTTCACCGGTGTCGACGCAGCCATCGAAGCGGGCCAGAACGCTCTGCGGGACAGGGAGAGCGGCCAGGCCGGTCTGTTCGCCGGCCCCGCGGCCCTCGGTGCCGCGGCGGTGCCCACAGAGAGTGTCCGGGAGTGGTCCGACCGGGAGCTGCTGGCAGGGGAGAAGGAAGTCCTCGGCTTCTACATGGCCGGGCACCCCTTCAAGGAATATGCCGCGCGTCTGAAGGGCCTGGTCACCCATACGACCTCCACGGTGAAAGAAATCCAGAAGCCGCGCAAGGTTGCCGTCGCCGGGATTGTGTCCGCCCTGAAACGACGCAAGACGAGGCGCGGGGACATGATGGCGGTGTTCCGTCTGGACGACCTCGACGGGTCGCTCGAGGTCATCGCGTTCCCGGATACCTACGCGAAGCACCGGAGTCTCCTGGACGAGGACGCGGCGCTCCTGGTGAGCGGCAACGTCGAGGTGGCCGACGACCAGAAGCGCCTCATCGCGGAAAGCCTCCTTCACCTGGACCAGGCCGAGGAGAAGGCCAGGGAGATTGTCCTTGCCATCCCCCAGGCGGGGTTCGGTGACGCCGCCGTGGAGAGGGTGCGGGATCTCCTGCGCGAACGACCGGGGCCCTGTCCCGTCTTCATCGAAGTGACGCAGCCACAGGGCTTCCGAGCCACGCTCCGCGCGGGGGATGCCCTCAAGGTCTCGCCCAGCCGCGATCTGACGCTGGCCCTGGAGGGTCTTCTGGGGAAGGGAGCCGTGAGATTCCGTTGACTTTCCACCCGCAACTCCCGTATTCTCGGGCCTTTCCACCGAAGGCGTCGACCGGTACTAAGGTCCAGTTGAAGGAGAGGGGCATGGTCAAGGGCAGGTCCCTGTTCACATCGGAATCGGTGACGGAAGGGCATCCCGACAAGATCGCCGATCAAATTTCCGACGGCGTCCTGGACGCGGTCCTCTCCCAGGACGCGCTGTCGCGCGTGGCGATCGAGACTCTCGTGACCACGGGTGTGGTCCTGGTCGCGGGCGAGATGACCACGAAGGCCACCGTCGACATCCCATCGCTGGCTCGCGAGACCGTGCGTGAGATCGGTTACACGCGCGCCAAGTACGGCTTCGACTGCGACACCTGCGCGATCTTCACCTCCATCGACAAGCAGTCGTCCGACATCGCCATGGGAGTGGACACGGGAGGAGCGGGGGACCAGGGAATGATGTTCGGGTACGCCTGCCGGGAAACACCCGAGTTGATGCCGATGCCGATCGAGATGGCACATCGGCTCGTGCGCCGGCTCTCCGAGGTGCGGCGGTCGGGAGGTCTCCCGTACTTGCGTCCCGACGGCAAGACCCAGGTGACGGTCGAGTACCAGGACGGACGACCCGTCCGCATCGACACCGTGGTCGTGTCGACGCAGCACGATTCCTCAGTGGCGACCGAGGTCTTGCGGCGCGATGTCGAGGAGCAGATCATCCGCCCCGTGATCCCCGAGGAGTTGCGCGACCGGAAAACCCGTCTGCACATCAACCCGACGGGACGCTTCGTCATCGGTGGCCCGCAGGGGGACACCGGGCTCACCGGCCGCAAGATCATCGTCGATACCTACGGGGGATATGCCCACCACGGCGGAGGAGCGTTCTCGGGGAAGGACCCCACCAAGGTCGATCGTTCTGCGGCCTACATGGCGCGCTACATCGCCAAGAACCTGGTTGCGGCCGGCATCGCCGAGCGTCTGGAGGTCCAGCTGGCCTATGCGATCGGCGTCGCCGATCCGGTGTCGGTGATGGTCGATACGTCCGGAACGGCGAATCTCGAGAACGATGCCATCGTGAAGTTGATTCGCGAGCACTTCGGCCTGAAGCCGCGGGAAATCATCGAGACGCTGGATCTGCGCAAGCCCATTTACAGGCGGACCGCCGCCTTTGGGCATTTCGGGAGGGGCGATGCCGGGTTCACCTGGGAAAGGACGGACAAGGCCGAAGCGCTCCGCAAGGCGGTCCGGGGCTGAGCGTTTCGCGATCGAAACAGGGGTGACACGGAACATGACCAACTCTGACGTGAAGGATCGTGCCATGGCGGACAGGGGTCGCACGCGCATCCTCTGGGCTGACGATCAGATGCCGGTGGTCCGCAGCATTCGCGAGCGTTTCGCACGGGAGAAGCCGCTCGAGGGATTGCGTCTCGCCGCCTGCCTGCACGTGACCTCCGAAACGGCGAACCTGGCCCGGACGCTGGCCGCCGGAGGGGCCCGGGTCCGCCTGTGCGCCAGCAACCCGCTCTCCACGCAGGACGAAGTCGCCGCGTCTCTGGCGGTGCACGATGGCATCGAGGTGTTCGCCATCAAGGGTGAGGACAACGACACCTACTACCGGCACATCCTCCAGGCGCTGGAAGCGGCGCCTCAGTTGACCATGGACGATGGGGCCGACCTCGTGTCGGTCCTGCACTCGCGCAAACGTGATCTTCTGCCCGGGATCATCGGTGGGACGGAAGAGACGACCACGGGCGTGATCCGCCTCACCAGCATGGCGCGCGAGGGGGTGCTCGCTTACCCGATCGTGGCCGTCAACGACGCCATGACGAAGCACTTCTTCGATAACCGATACGGCACGGGCCAGAGCACTCTCGACGGGATCATCCGCTCCACCAACCTGCTCATCGCGGGGCTCAAGCTGGTCGTGGCGGGGTACGGCTGGTGCGGGAGGGGTGTGGCCCTCCGTGCCCGGGGCATGGGGGCCCACGTCATCGTCACCGAGATCGACCCCGTCAAAGCCCTGGAGGCGGTCCTGGACGGTTACCAGGTTCTGCCGATGGATGACGCGGCGCAAATCGGCGATATCTTCGTGACCCTGAGCGGCAACAAGCACGTTCTCGATCGGCGGCATTTCGAGGTGATGAAGGACGGCGCCGTCCTGTCGAATTCGGGGCATTTTAACGTCGAGATCAACATTCCGGCCCTCGAGGGTCTCGCTTCCGGACGCAAACAACGCCTGCGCGACTACGTCGATCAGTACACGCTCCCCTCCGGTCGCCGCCTCAACCTTCTCGGGGAGGGACGCCTCATCAACCTCGCGGCCGCCGAGGGGCACCCGGCGGCCGTCATGGACATGTCGTTCGCAAACCAGGCGCTCTCCGCCGAATACCTCGTGAAGGAAGGGAAGGACCTGAAGCGTCAGGTCTACCCCGTCCCGATAGAAATCGACCGCGAGATCGCCCGTCTGAAACTGCAGACGATGGGTGTCCGCATCGACACTCTCTCCGACGACCAGCAGACCTATCTTTCGAGCTGGTCCGAGGGGACCTAGAAGCCAGGCCCTCAGGCTCCAGGACACGCGAGGCGGCCCGCGCGCGCACGACCATGAACCTCGAATCGATCAGGAAGCGCAAGGTCCTTCTGGGGGTGTGTCTCCTGATCGTGGCGGTCTGGATCCTCTGCGGCCTGAATCGAATCGACCCCGCCCGTGGCATCGCCGTGCTGGATTCGCCCCTGGGGATCTTGCGTCCGCGCGTTTCCGATCCAGGCTGGCGACTCGCCCCTCCCGGCCTTCTCCGTCTCACGCGCTACCCCGCCGATCCGGTGACTCTCTCCTTCCGAGGAGGAGAGACCGATCGGAGTCTGCTGGTCACCCGAGAGGGGACCGCCGTCACGACCACGGGGACCATCCGATATAGGGTGGATCCTGACCGAATCCTCGAGGTGCATCGAGCGCTTGGGGCACGTTATTCGAGGGTCCTCGACCGATGGGTGGGGGAGGGGCTGCGTGCGGTCATTGGTTCCTCGGACTATGGAGGCATCTCGGGGGCGCGGACCGAGGATCTGCGATCCGCCCTGGGACAGTCTCTGGCGGAGCGGTTCCGGGGGGCCGGACTAGAGTTGCTTTCGTGTGACGTGAGCTCCGTGCGCATCCGCGCCGCCTCGATCGCCGAAGCACAGTCGTCCCGACAGAAGACCGGAACGAAGGTTCTTCTGATCGGTCTCGACGGCGCCGACTGGAATATCGTCGACCCGCTCATCGAAGCCGGCCGCCTGCCTAACCTGGGCAGACTGGCGCGTGCCGGCGTACGCGGCCGGTTGCACACGATCACACCGATGCTGTCTCCGGTCATCTGGACGAGCATCGCCACCGGCGTCTCTCCGAGCCGCCATGGCATCATCGACTTCATGGCGACAACCGGCCGTGACGGGGAGAAGGTTCCCGTCACCTCGAGTCTCAGGAGAACAAAGGCCCTCTGGAACATCCTCAGCGAGCAGGGTCTGAGCGTAGGGGTGGCGGGGTGGTGGGCCAGCTTTCCAGCGGAGAAGGTGAACGGCTTCGTGGTCTCGGACCGGGTGGCCTACCAGCTGTTCGGAGCCCGCGCCGCCCACGATCCGGTGAAAGAAGGCAAGGTCTTTCCTGCCGAGCTGGGGGATCTCGTGGCCTCGCTCACCGTGGCCCCCGAGTCGATCGGGGTGGGGGAAGTTTCACGTTACGTGCACCTGCCCGAGGATCCAGCCGCCGTTTCGGACGATCAGAACAGTTTGATCGACGACCTGAAGACCCTCCTGGCTGCGGGCGACACCTACACTGCGGTCAGCCTCGCTCTCCGGGAGCGCTATCACCCCGAATTCCAGGCGGTCTACCTGGAAGGAACAGATACGGTGGCGCATCTGTTCATGCGCTACGTCCCTCCGCTCCTGCCTGGGGTCACGAAGGAGGAGTCGCAGCGGTTCGGACGCGCCGTCGACGAGTACTATCGTCACGCCGACGAGCTGGTGGGACGTCTGGTCCAGGCGGCCGGTCCGGAAACGGCCATCATCATCTGCTCCGACCACGGCTTTCGAACCGGTGACAATCGTCCCCTGACCGACTCACGGATCGGATACGGACAGGCCGCCGACTGGCACCGCAAGTACGGCATCATCATCCTCGCGGGACCTCCGTTCCGGAAACGCTCCGAGTTGAGCGAGGGCTCCGTCCTCGACATCGCTCCCACCGTTCTGGCGGTGCTCGGCCTGCCCGTCGCCGAGGATATGGACGGACGCCCCTTGATCGATGTTTTCGATCCCGCGTTTCTCGCAGGCCATCCGATCCGCTACCTGCCGACCTACGAGACGACATCGGCCGCCCCTGTCGCCGCCGTGGCCTCGTCCGGGTCCCCCGCGGCGCTCGACCCGCAAGGGGATCAGGAGCTCAAGGACAAGCTCGAATCGCTGGGGTACCTTCGCCAGGACACCGCGAACTCGCACAACAATCGCGGCATGCTCCTTCTCAATCAGGGCAAATACGACGAGGCGATAGGGGAGTTCGAGCAGGCCATCAAGTCGTCGGAGGACCTCGGGATGGCCCGCATCAACATCGGGCGGGCCCTCTACAAGAAGAGAGATTACGACGCCGCGACCAAGGTCCTCAATGAGTACTTGAGCCGGCAGCCCCGCTCGAAGGAAGCGGAAAACCTGCTCGGAAACATCGCCATGGAGAAAAAGCAGTACCCCGAGGCCGAAAAACGGTTCAAGACCGCTTTGGAGTACGAGCCTAATTTCACGGACGCCCGCAACAGTCTCGGAATCCTCTACAACAAGCTGGGCCGCCAGGACGACGCCTTGAAACAATTCTTGAAGGTCGTGGCCGTCGATCCGGAATACTCCGAAGCCCTCAACAACATCGGAGTCATCTACAAGGAGCAGGGGAAAGTGGACGATGCGGTCGCCTCATTCCGAAAGGCGATCTCCGCCGATCCGGAATTTGCCGGCTCGTTCAGCAACCTGGCCCTGATCCTCGAGCAGCAGGGAGATTTGAAGGGGGCCGAAGAGAATTTCCGGAATGCGCTGCAGAGGGATCCCGAAAACGTCCAGGTGCGCACGAACTACGGCGCCTTGCTCTACTCGATGGGACATTTCGAGCGGGCGAGAATCGAACTCGAGAAGGCGGTGGCCGTGGATCCAGCGGATGCCTCGGCACACAACAACCTGGGCGCGGTCTATGGGAGACTCGGCCGGCTGACCGATGAAATCGCCTCCTATCGCAAGGCGGTAAAGCTCGATCCTGACTATGCCGACGTGCACCACAACCTCGGCCTCGCGCTCCTGAAGCAGGGAAGGGTCGAGGAAGGGGAGTCCGAGATGAGGCGAGCCCTGGCGATCGACACGCGGTACAGCCCCGCCTACCTCAATCTGGCGCGCTCCCTCATGGGTCGGGACCGTGCGGCGGAGGCCGTGGACCTGCTGATCGAGGGGATGCGCCTCCTTCCGGAGGATGCGGACATGCAGACCTTTCTCGGGGAAGCTTACCTTCGTCTCGGCCAGAAGGATAAGGCGGTGGCGGCGTTCCAGACGTCCCTGAGGCTCAGACCCAACCAGGCCGAGATCCGCCAGAAATTGAAATCCCTCGCGGGGGGATCGAGCGAGAGAATGAAGCCCGAATCGGCGCCCTCGGACAAACCTTGAACAGGCGCTTCGGGACACTCCTTACCTCCCGGGTCAACGGAAGGTCATTTGCCATCATCGTCTCGTTGTTGTCCTTGAGCTGCTCTTCGGCGCTCGCGCAGCTCGGACCCAAACCGGAGATCCTGAACCTGTTCCAACTGGTCGCGCGCGCCGATCTCGTCACGCTCGTCGCCGTGCACAAGGGGAGTCTGAAATACGCGGAAGTCGATGTCGTCGAGGCGTTGAAAGGCACTCCCCCGGGTCCCCATCTCAGGATCGCCTTCCGGGACTTCAACTTCACGCGCGGGCCCTCGGACGATGTGATCGTTTTTCCAGACGGACAGAAGGAAATCCTCTTTCTGGTCCCCTACAAGACAAACGTCCGCAAGAAGGACATCGAAAAATTCAAAGACCTCTTCACCCTCTTCAAAGGAAGACAGGGGAGGATGACACTTCCGGCGGAAGGCCCCGAGATCGTCCTGGAGGCGATCCGTCGGCTGGCTCGGATCGGCTGCCTCGATGCGGCGAGTCAGGTCGCCGAGTTGAGGGCTCGTCTCGATAGCCCCAATCCGTTTCTTCTGGAGGCGTCGCTGTCCGAGCTCGAGCGACTGCGGGTCGCCGATTCATCCCTCCTCCCGAAGATGATCGTCCTCCTCGGCTCGCCATCCCCAACGCTGAGGAGCCAGGCCTTGAGGCTGCTGGGACAGATCTTCGGGTCGGAGCGCGGAACGGGTGATGAAGTCCTCGACGACGCACGCGCCGCTCTTCTGGCCGTACTCGGGCGGGCGCACAACGATCGGGACGAATCGGTGCGTGTCCAGGCGGTCGCGGCTGCCGCCGCGTGGCCGAACCGGCACGAAGTGGAGGGGGATCTCCGGGCGATTGCTCACGCCGATGGCGCCCAAGCAGTCCGCTACGAGGCGGAAAAGGCGCTCTTCAAGCCTTGAAGCTGCCCATCCCTGTCCTGCGAGCCAGGAGCGCGCTCAGGTTCCGGTCCGGAGGAGCAGATACACCCCCGATCCCGCAAACAGCACGTTGGGTGCCCAGGCGGCGAGAAAAGGGGGCATCAGACCGATCCCGCCAAGGGCGTTCGTGGTGGAAAAGACGATGAGGAAGACCGCCACCAGGCACACCGCTATCCCGATGCCGTACAGCGACCCACGCTTGCCCATCTTGAAGCAGAACGGGATTCCAAGTATGACCATCGTCAAGGAGACGATTGGGAGCGCCGTCTTGTCGTAAAGATCGACCGTCAACTCCTGTACGTCGTAACCCCGTCGCTTGAGGTCGGTCACGAAACGCTGCAGCTCGGTGAAGTTCATCTGCGCCGGGGTCTTCCATTCCTTGACGAAATAGCTGGGACCCTCCGGAAAATCGAATGACTTCTCCGCGAAGGTCTCGAACGACTCCTGCCCTCCGGGGAACGCCCGGATCCAGCCATCCTTCAGAACCCATCGGCCATCAACGAACGTGGCGGAGCGCGCATAGATCCGTTCGTCGATGTCGAATGATTCGGGATCGAGATGGTAGGCCGAGAATCCCTGGAATTCGCCGCTCCCTGGCGTGGTCAGGACAGGGACGGGGGATGGGACATAGTTCCGGAAGTTGAACAGGCGGCCGCTCGCGCCGAAAACCCACCGGCGCTCTCCCGGTTCGTAGCTGCGCGGGCTGCGACCACGGATTTGGTCTTTCAGCTGGGCCGCTCGCTGGTTGGCGTACGGCTCGAGATAATCCTGATTCATGTATGCGATGGCGCTGATCGCGACGGTGACCACGACGACCGGGGCCGCAATCCGGTAGATGCTCGTTCCGCTCGCCTTGAGTGCGATCACCTCGTTGAAGCGGGACATGATACCGATGGTCAAGAAGGTCGCCACGAGACAGGATATGGGCAGGACCTGCGTCACGATCCATGGGGATCGATATTTCAGGTAGGTGAACGCCATGAAAAACGGGAGATTGTGCTCCACGAGATCATCCAGGAGACTGACCAGCTCGTACACGCCGAAGAGGGTGTACAGGGTTGCTGCCGAACCGACGAAGATGGCTCCGAAGCGGGCCAGGATGTACCGATCCACGGTCGTTCGAAATACGAGAAAGAGTGCCAGAAGGATCAGGCCGACCAGCAAGAAGGGAAGCGAGGGGATGTGAGACGCCGACACGAGGAGGCCCAGCGCGGCGCTGCCACCGCCCAGAACCAGGAGAGTCCGTCGCGACAGCCAGCGGCTCGAAGCGTCCTCTTCCTCGACCATTTCGTCGATCCCCACCGGAGAGGTGGACTCGAGTCCCTCCTGGCGCTCACCCGATACGACGGCTCGCAATGGCGTTCGCGCATCCTCCGGCCCTGACTGTCCCGAACGCCCCGCACGAATCCGCTCGTGCCCGCCGCGGGAAAGACGTGTGGACTTGCGCGCGCGCCGGGCGCCAGGCTGTTGAACCGTTGCGCCGATTTCGTCATGCCTCGACTCCATTTCCCGATCACGCCGGCGCCGCAAAGCCGTCAGGGTTTTCTGTAACCTCGCGGGAACCAGGAGAGACAACTGCAACCCCTCGGAGCGCTCCCGCAGAATGAGCAGGATGATGCCCAGCACACCGAGGGACGCGTTCCCGACCCAGAGACCCAGATAAGGAGACAGGCGTCCCTCACTGACCAGGTTCTGCCCGGCGATATAGAGAATCCAATAGACGATGGAGATGCCGATGCTGAGGCTGAAGCCGGAGGCCTTTCCTCCTCGCCTGTTCATGATTCCCAGCGGCACTCCCAGGATGGCGAACACCAGGCAGGCGACCGGCAGGGCGAATCGTTCGTGCATGATGGCCAGGATATTGCCGACTACCCGATTCCTGGTGTCGGCGTGCTCGATAGCACCAGCCCTGATGATCGAGTGCCCCAGGTCGGCCAGAGTCTGTTCGTGGTAGTTCTTGGGAAGAGGACGATTGAGCAGACTGCTCCGGAGCTTGAACGACTCGTCGGGCTCCTTCACGATCATCTGCTTTTCGAACCTGCTGAGCTGATAGCTCTCGGGTTCGTTGGGTGTCGTGCTATGAGTGACCCCTGACTCCAGATAGAATTCCGCCACCCCACTGTGGCGGTCGTATTCGATCTGAGCCCTGCGGGCGACCGTGACAAGCTCCTTGCCCCCCTCCTCGCTCTGGTAGATGAAGACCTTCTCGAGAAAATCCCCGCCCTGGTGAACCTCGTCGGCGTAAAGGAGCATCCCGGGGACATCCTCGAAGAACACCCGAGGCTTGATCTCCCGGCGCATGTCGGCGGAGTACATCAGGCGGTTGTAGACTTGGCGCCTCTTGTAATTGGCACCGGGCTCGACTCCCAGGATGAGAACACTGGATACGACCCATCCCACAATCCCCAGTGTGAGGACGGGGTAGAGGATTTTCCAGTAGCTTACCCCGCTTGCCCTCAACGCCACTACTTCGCTGTCGGTGGACAGGCGGCCGATCCCGACCAGCACACCCAGGAGAATCGCCATCGGAATAGTCATCTCGAGAACCCTGGGCAGGTAATAAAAAAGGATGGTCACAACCGACCGCGCGGACAGGTCCTTCTTGATGGCCAACTCGGCCAACTCGAAGAGGGCGTTCATCACAAAGACCAGGACGTAGACGCAAAGCCCGAGGAGGGTGGGCGAGATCACCTCGAGAAACACGTAGCGCCAGATAGTGTCGAACTTCAAGGTTCGCATGCAGTGCCGATGTTAGGCGGGGCCTTGTGGCGCGTCAAGCGAGGCAAAGAGCGGCCATCCGCACAACGTCCGATAAGATATCTTATGTAAACCTATCAATCCAGCGAGAGGCCCTCGGCGTGTACTTGCGGGAAATGTCGGCGCGCCGACATTGAAGCACAGACCGCATGTCCTGGAAACCAACACTCAGGACTTGGAGAGGCTTTCGATCAGATCTCGAAGGGTTGCGATGATGTCGTTCTTGGAGACTTCGGAGCGCTTGAACTTGAGATTGAGGGTGAACTTATTGTCCGGAGGACGAAAATGGAAGACGAACCCCTTCGGCCGCCCCGGTCCCTTCTTTTCGTCCTTCATCTTCCTAAGGTCGTCGCGCGTGAGGCCCGCGTGCTTGATCTCCTCGATCATCCGTGACATCGCGTCCCGATTCGGCTGCCGTGCAATCTGCAGCAACGTCGACCTGGAAAATATCCCGAGACTGCGGCATCGCTCGCGAAGATCAGCAGGGATGTGATTCAAGGTCAGAGTTTCAGTGACCGAGGTGCGTGCCTTTCCCAGCTTCTTCGCAACGTCTTCATGTGTGTACAGAAACTTGTCACAAAGCTTCTGAAGGCCTTCGGCCTCCTCGAAGGGATTGAGATCCCGTCGTTGGAGGTTCTCGATGAGGCTGATCTCCAGCACTCCCCTATCGTCCACGTCGATTTCGATGCAGGGGATTTGTGACAGCCCGGCCTCGACCGAAGCCCTGTACCTTCGTTCGCCGGCGATGATCTGATACTTCTCGCCCGTCGGCCGAACCAGAACAGGCTCGAGCACTCCCTTTTCCTTGATCGAGGAAACCAGGTCAGCCATGTCACCGAACGACCTGCGAGGCTGATCCGGGTTGGGGACCAGGAGCTCGAGAGGAATCATTCGCCCCACACCTGGAGCGGGTGCTCCCGTGAGGTTGTCCACAAAATGGAAGTCGTGTCGCATTCGTCGCTGTTCCGGGAGTCCACGTTGCTTAGACACGTCCGATGACCTCTTCCGATAGTTTGTAATATTCGAGCGCCCCGGTAGAGTGGGGCGCGAAACTGAAAATCGATTCCTTGTAGGCCGGGCTCTCTTCGAGACGGACACTGCGTGAAATGATTGTCCGGAAGACCTTGTTTCCGAATACCTCCTTGATGTGGTTCCGAATGTCCCGCCCCAGAACGGTCCGCTTGTCGTGAATGGTGATGACTACACCGAGAAACTCCAGACTCGGGTTCGGCCTCGTCTTGATCTTTTCGACTGTCTCGAGAAGGTCATCCGTTCCCTCGAGGGCGAAGTAGGACGACTGAATCGGAACGAGCAGGTGCGTGGCCGCGACGAGCGCATTGACTGTGAGAAGGCCGAGGGTAGGTGGGGTGTCCATGACGACGTACTGGTAATCCTTGGTCAGGGGCTTGAGACGATCCTTGAGTCGAAAATGGCTATCGATGTCCCCGAGCAGCTTGCTCTCGAATTTTGCGAGGCTGATGCGTGCTGGCACCAGGTCGAGGAGCTTGATGTTTGTCTTGTGGACCGCGTCTTTCAGCGTGCGGTTGTCCTCGACCAGAGCCTCATAGACAGAGAGGTTCAATTGCTCGGGATCCAGGTAGGACAGAGTGGCGTTTCCCTGCGGATCCAGATCGAGGAGAAGCGTGGAGAAGCCCTTCTGCGCGAGTGCTGCCGCAAGGTTGATGGCGGTGGTGGTTTTTCCAACACCCCCCTTTTGATTCGCTATGGCCAGGATCACGTGCCGGGGTTCTCCGTCTCACGTCGTGACCTATCGGTCACGTCGCGCGATGCCGAAGCGTGCTTTGAAATGCCGGCCGCCGATGACGCTTTATACCGAAGCGGCCTCTGGAGTGTCAAGACTGAGGCAGATAATATGTCACGGAGCCAGCGCGTGCTCTAAGATTTGTGTAATGAACGACTTGGACATGTCTACGAGGGCGCACAACCTACATTTCGTACTTTCCCATCTCGTCAGGGTCGAGATTCTCGAGCCACTTGCGGATTCGCTCCGATTCCCCTGCGTCCTTCGTCAGGTCGGTGTTCTTCGCTTTTTCAATCACGTCGCTCTTCACGAAGATCGGGGACCCGGTGCGCAGCGCCAACGCGATCGCGTCGCTCGGGCGAGAGTCGATAGGGACGACTTTGCCGTCGTGGTTGAGAAAGATGAGAGCATAGAAGGTATTGTCCTTCAGATCCGTGATGACGACCTTTTCAACGGCGGCGTGAATGCTGTCGAGGATGCTCTTGAGAAGGTCGTGCGTCATCGGACGAGGGGTGACGATTTTCTCGATCTGGAGAGCGATGGCATTGGCTTCGAAGATGCCGACCCAGATCGGCAGGACAGCCGAGCTGGAAGGATCGCGCAGGATGATGATCGGCATGTTCGTGATCGGATCGATCATCAGCCCCTTGATTTTCATTTCGAGCTCCATCGCTCCCATCCTCTCCCCCGTTCGTTCTTATAACCCGGCCATCCGGGCAAGTCAAGCAGCGCCACGCGTCGGACCGGTCTCGCCGATCAACGAGTGTGCGTGGGCGCGCGTGATTCTCACATCGACGAGATCGCCGCGGCACGCCGGCCCCGGGAAATGAACAATCCGGTTGCAGCGCGTTCGCCCTTTCAGCAACCCGTTGTCGAGACGCCCGGTCCCGTCGACGAGCACCTCGAACGTCCGTCCGATCAGCCCTGCGTTGCGCCGCACCTGGATCGACTCCTGCAGAGCCAGGAGCTCCCGGAGGCGGGACTGTTTGATGTCCTCCGGAAGAGCCGAGTCGAGCCGCGGCGCTTCCGTGCCGGGTCGCGGCGAGTAGGTGAAGGCATACACCTGGTCGTATTCAACTTCGCGCAGGAGGGTCAGGCTGTCCTGAAAGTCGGACTCCAACTCTCCCGGGAAGCCCACGATGATGTCGGTGCTGAACGCCATGTCCGGAACGGTCTTCTTGAGGCAGTCAATCTTGGAAAGGTAGCGGGCACGGGTGTAGCCGCGATTCATGGACCGCAGAACCCGATCGGATCCGCATTGGGCGGGAAGATGCAGATGGTTGCAGACGCTGGTCACGCTTCGCATGGCGTCCATGATCCCGCGCGTCAGGTGGCCGGGGTGCGAGGTGGTGAATCGAACGCGTCGAACACCCTGGACACGGTCCGCCATGTGCAGAAGCGACGCAAAGTCACACCCGCCATCGTGATAGGCATTGACGTTCTGGCCGAGAAACTCGATCTCCAGATAGCCGTTCGCCGTCAATTCGCGGACTTCGCGCAGGATCTCCTCGTGAGGGCGATACACCTCTCGACCCCGGGTGAAAGGGACGATGCAATAGGTGCACGACTTGTTGCACCCTTCCATGACCGTGACGAACGCCTTCGGCCCGGAGGCACGTGCCGTCGTGCCGGTGGGAAAGATGATAGGGTCGTCATCCCGGGCCAGACCGATGGAGTGGCCCTCACGGCGGGCCTCCTCGATCAGCTGGCCGAGGCGTGAAAGATTGCGGGGCCCCATGACGAGATCCACATACGGGGCCCGGCGGAAGATCCCCTCCCCTGCCTGCTGCGCCACGCACCCGACGACACCCAGAAGCAATTCCGGATTGGATCTCTTCAGTCGGCGGAGCCGCCCGAGGCGTCCGTATACTTTGTTCTCCGCCTTTTCCCTGACGCTGCAGGTGTTCAAGAGGATGAGATCGGCCTCGTTCTCGTCCGTCGCCGGCGAGTACCCGAGATCGACCAGGATCCCCGCCATTTTCTCGGAGTCATGCTGGTTCATCTGACAGCCCCAGGTTTCGATGAGATAGCGCCGGGGGCGGCTCTCGGACATCACCTCACCTCCCACGACGTGTCGGCCGGCGATCTGCCCCTGAGGGCCTCGGGGCCACGGAGCGCGGCGCTCCGTCTCTCGAGACGAGGAGTGGACGGAGTCTGCGATAGGTCGCCTGCAGCGACTCCGGAATCACGCGCGTGCCGTGGACGACAGACATGAAGTTCGTGTCCCCCTCCCAGCGAGGGACGATGTGCAGGTGAAAGTGCTCTTCGATGCCCGCCCCGGCGCTCCGCCCGAGGTTCATGCCCAGATTGATCCCCGTGGGACGATAGGCCGCTCGGAGCGCCGCTTCACATCGGACCGCGAGCGCCATCATCTCCTGGAGCGTCTCGACCGGGGCATCCTGGAGAGACGGCACGTGGGCAAACGGTACGATCATCATGTGCCCGTTGTTGTAGGGGTACTTGTTGAGGATGACGTAGTTGCAACGGCCTCGCAGGACAACGAGGTTCGTCCGGTCGCTCCCGCTGCGCACGGCCCGGCAGAATACGCAGCCCCGGCCCCGCGCGCGCCCCGCCCCCCGGATATAGCGGAGGCGCCAGGGGCTGAAGAGCTTGTCCATGCGAGGGAGGGCGGACTCTCAGGGCTCCACGCCGGTCGAGGTGACGGAGGAAGCCGCCGGCTCGGAGGACTGCGCCGAATTGTTGATCAATTCCTTCAGTTCCTTGCCCGGCTTGAAGTACGGGATCCGCTTGGCCGGGACGTCGACCTTGTCGCCTGTCTTGGGGTTTCGGCCTTGTCGTGATCGACGCTGTCGGATACGGAAGCTGCCGAAGCCCCTCAGCTCGATCTTCTCGTCCTTCCGCAGGGCGTCGATGATCGAGTCGAAAACAGTGTTGACGATGACCTCGGAGTGCTTCTTGGTCAGCTCCGAGACCCGGGCCACCTCTTCCACAAGCTCGGCCTTCGTCATGGTTGCGTCCCATCCCACCGTCGCGGCACGCGCCGGAAGCACCCGCCGCACGGTCCGCGGTGTCTAATCCTCGTCGTCGGTCTCTTCAAAGGTGTCGCGCCCTCGGCGGCGTTTCTCCTCGCGGCGGCGGCCGGAATGACCAGCGACCTCACCCAGGTTGATCGTTCCGCCTGGCTGCGCCTTCATGTAGTTCTTCAGTTCCTCGCGGCTTTGGTCCTGTGCCGCGGCCTTGATCGACAAACCGATCTTCTGCTCGGCGATGTCCATCTTGATGATCTTCGTGGTGACGGCGTCGTCGACGCGCAATTTGTCGGCCGGCTTCTCGACGCGTTCCTCGGCGATCTCGGACACGTGCACCAGGCCCTCGATCCCTTCGGAAATCTCGACGAACGCCCCGAAATCAGTCAGGCGGACGACACGACCGGTGACCAAATCGCCGACTGAGTAGGTCTTGAAGAACTCCTCCCAGATGTTGGGCTGCAGCTGCTTGATGCCGAGGGAGAGACGCTGGTTCTCCGAGTCGATCTTGAGAATCACGGCCTCGACATCGTCCCCCTTCTTCAGCATTTCGGAGGGGTGCTTGAGCCGCTTGGTCCAGGACATGTCGGAGATGTGGACCAGGCCGTCGATGCCCTCCTCGACTTCGATGAACGCTCCGAAGTCGGTGAGGTTGCGCACCTTGCCGGTGATCCGATCGCCTTCATGGTACTTTTCACTGATCGTCTGCCACGGGTTCGGCTCGGTCTGGCGCAGACCAAGAGACAGTCGGCGCGCCGCCTTGTCCACGTCCAGGACGACCGCTTCAACCATGTCGCCGACCGTCATCACCTTAGACGGGTGTTTCACTCTCTTGGTCCAGGACATCTCCGAAACGTGGATCAGCCCCTCGACCCCCGGCTCGAGCTCGATGAAGGCCCCGTAGTCCGTCAGGCTGACGACCTTGCCCTTGACGCGCGACTCGCGAGGGTACTTCTCATCGACGGTCTCCCAGGGATCCAGACTCCGCTGCTTGTACCCGAGCGACACGCGCTCCTTCTCGGGATCGAACTTGAGGACCACGACTTCAACTTCGTCCCCGACGTTGAACATTTCGGTCGGATGGTTGACGCGTCCCCAGGACATGTCCGTCTTGTGGAGGAGGCCGTCGATCCCGCCCAGATCGATGAAGGCGCCGTACTCGGTGATGTTCTTCACCACGCCGCGGACGACCTTGCCCTCGGTCAGCCCTCCAAGAGTGCGGCGCTTCTTCTCGGCGTTCTCCTCCTCGAGGACCGCCTTCCTCGACAGCACAATGTTGCCGCGCTTGCGGTTCACCTTGATGACCCGCATCTGTAGCTCTTTCCCCTTCATCGCGTCCAGGTTGCGCACCGGTCGCAGGTCGACCAGGGAGCCGGGCAGGAAAGCGCGGACACCGATGTCCACGGCCAGGCCTCCTTTGATGCGCTCCTTCACGATACCGGTCACGGGCCGGCCGTCGGTGTAGGCGCGTTCAATCTCCTCCCACACCTTCATTTTTTCGGCCTTCTCCTTGGAGAGGACCACGTAGCCGTCCTTGTTCTCGGTCTTCTCCAGGAGAACGTCGATTTCGTCGCCGACGCTTACATGAATCTGCCCGTCCGGGCCGAGGAATTCGTCCTTGTCGATGATTCCCTCGGACTTGTAGCCGACGTCCACGACCACTTCGTTTCCGCTGATGCGCAGGACGCGTCCCCGGACGACTTCCCCCTCCGCCAGCGTGCGCAGGGACTGGTCGTACATCTCAAGGAGCTGCTCGTATTCGCCGTCCTTGAGCTCGGAATCCACGCCATCCATCGGTCTGAGGCGTTCGGTCCGTTTCGGCTTGGGAGAGGGATTCAGGTTCTGGGGGGCCGCATCAAGCGGTCCGAGTGCGGGGTCGTCTTTCATTTTCTGCAAATCCATGCAGGCAGGTACCTCCTTGTTTATTTCGGTCGCCGGTTGCCTAGAGGCCGGCGGTACCGATTCTTGGACGGACTGTCTCGTCCCGGCTCACGACATGTGACGCGGAGATTCACTGGGCCGAACCGGTTGGGTCTCCGTCCCGCCTTGGTCGATGGCACAGGCAATAGTCGCCTGGACAGCCATCAGCCCTTGGGGCAGGATTGGGAAAGCATACTGACCACCCCCCCGTCTGTCAATAAGAAAAACTTTATTTTCATCGGATTACGAGACGCTGTAGGTCTTCCGCGCCTGGTCCGTGGCACCTGCGGCGACCTGGTCCAGGGCCTCCAGAAAGCGCTCGTTTTCCTGGCGGGTACCGACCGAGACTCGCACCGCGTGCGCGAATCCGTATGCGTCCATCGGTCGAACAATCACCCCCAGCTGCAGGAGCGCCTGGTACGCTTCTTCTCCCTTCCGGGAGGTGAATACCAGAAAGAAGTTGGCCACGGTCGGCACGAACTTGACCCCTCTTCGCGACAGCTCCGCCGCCAGGAATGCCGCCTCCCGGCTGTTCTCCGTCTTCGAGCGGGCGACGTGATCGACGTCTTCGAGAGCAGCACAGGCCGCGGCCTGGGCGAGTACGGAGGTGTTGAACGGGGAGCGCACCCCTTCCAAGGCCTGCGCCACTTCTTTGACGGTGAGGGCGTAGCCGATCCGCATCCCCGCCAGTCCGTAAATCTTGGAAAAGGTCCGCAGGACCACGACGTTCCTGCCTTGACGCAGGTCATCGAGACAGTCCGGGTAGTCGGCGACCTCGACATAGTCACGGTAGGCCTCGTCGACGACGGTCAGCACATGGGGCGGCACCCGGCTGAAGTAGGCGTCGAAAGCGGCGCGGCCGACGTGCGTCCCCGTCGGATTATTCGGATTGCCGATGTAGACCAGCGCCGTGGTGTCGTCGCAGGTCATGGCCATCGCCTCGAGGTCGTGCCGGTTGTCCACCAGGGGCACCAGACGCAGGGGTGCTGCCATCGCCCGCACGGCGATCGAATACATGATGAACGACTGGTCGGCTATGACCGCCCCGCGGTCGCGCGACAGGAATGTCTTCGCCAGGATTTCCACCAGCTCGGTGGAGCCGTTCCCAAGGACGATCTGGTCGGCGGGCAGACGCAGACGTTCAGCCAGGGCCTGTCGCAGATCATGTCCGCGGCTGTCGGGATAACGGTGGACGCGACCGACGGTGTCGCGGATCGCTTTGAGCGCCCGCGGCGATGGGCCCAGCGGATTTTCGTTGCTCGCCAGCTTGACGACCTGACGGATCCCCAGCTGCCTCTCCGCTTCCTCGATCGGCTTCCCGGGGACGTACGGTGCGATCTTCAAGATGTGCTCCGGCACGCGGACCTTCACGTTCCCTCCAGGAGGCGTCGGATTTCCTCGGCGGTAAGCCGGCGCCACTCGCCCGGTTTCAACGCACGATCGCGGATCGGTCCGATGGAGATCCGCTTGAGTTTCTGCACCCTGTGCCCGAGGCGGTCGAACATCCTCCGGATCTGGTTGTTGCGTCCCTCGTACAGCGTGATCTCGAGCCAGGAGTTCGCTTGTCCGGATATCCTTTCGATTTTGGCCGGCAGGGTCTTGCGGCCGTCGAGGGGAAGACCGCGCCGGAGCGCCTGGAGGTCCGGATCACCCACCGTGCCCTTGACCTTGACCCGGTAGACCTTCGCGACGTGATTCGACGGATGCGTCAGACGATAGGCCAGGTCCCCGTCGTTGGTCAGGATCAGGAGACCTTCGCTGTTCCAGTCGAGTCGCCCTACCGGAAAGACGCGGTCGCGCACACCCTGCAGGAGCTCGACGACGGTCGGACGCCCCTGCGGATCGGCGGAGGAGGTGATGACGCCCTTCGGCTTGTTCAGGAGGTAGTAGACTCGTACCCCTGCCACCCGCACCCGGCGCCCGTCGACCCGCACCTGATCGCGCTCGGGATCGACACGCACGCCGAGCAGGGTGGACGTCCGTCCGTTCACCTCGACCCGGCCCGCCTGGATCAGACGCTCGCCCTCGCGTCGAGAAGCAATGCCCGCGTCGGCGAGGAATTTCTGCAGGCGGATCCCGCGGGAGAGGTCAGGAGTCGTCTCCGTCGTCCCCACGCTCGTTTTCGTCGTCCTCATCGTCCGAGGTGTCTTCACCGTTGCCGCCGTTTTCGTTGTCCTCCTCGAAGGGTCCGTGCTCCGCGACCGCGCCCAGCGCGGCGAGCTCGTGTGCGGCAGCCGCGGTCGGCGCCCCCGCCGAACCCGCCAGGGCCTCGAAATCCGAGACGTCCGGCAGGTCCTGCAGGGAGTTCAGTCCGAAGTGCGCCAGGAACTCGGAGGTCGTACCGTACAGGAAGGGTTTGCCGACCACCTTCTTGCGTCCCACGATCCGCACAAGTTTCTTTTCGAGCAGGGCTTCCAGGACCGAGGATGGGTCGATGCCGCGAATTGTCTGGATCTCCGGGGTCGTGATCGGTTGACGGTAGGCGATGATCGCGAGCGTCTCCAGTGCCTGGGACGACAGGCGGCGTCGGTTGCGGGAGCGGAACAGGGCGCGCACCCACTCCCCCAGATCCGGCTTCGTGGTCATGCGATAGCCTCCCGCCACGCGCTGCACCATCACGCCCCGTTCCTCCGGCTCGCACGATCCGGCCACGGTCTCCAGCGCGGCCACGAGAGTCTCCCGGTCGGACCCGGGGAACAAATCCACCAGGTCGTCGATCATCAAGGGCTCTTCCGCCGCGAACACCAGGGCCTCGACGATGGCCCGCAGCCTGCCGCCCTGCGGGGGCGCCGGTGTCTCAGGCATGGACGGGCCCGGGGAGCGTAGAAGGCGGCTCGTCCGCCAGGACGATGAGGATGTCTTCGAACTGGTGGCTCACGGACGCGCGCACGAGGTGCAGACGGATGACCTCGAGGAGCGCGAGGAACGTCAGGATGCAGGCGACTCGATCCTCGAGTCCGCTGAACAGCGACCGGAACTGAACCCGGCGTTCCCGCTGCACCGTCTCCATGAGCCAGGCGATCCTCTCGACGAGAGTGATGCGCTCCCGGCTGATGTGCGCCGTCTCGTCGCTCCCGACGCGGCGGAGGATCTCGCGGAACGCCCGCAGAAGCGTGAACAGGTCGGCGTCGATGCCCTGCTCGCCGGCGTATTCGGCAATCGCCGTCGCCGGCCGCAGGTAGACCAGCTCCATGATCGCCTCCCGTTCCTGAAGATGCTCCGCCGCATCACGAAGCAGCTCGGCGCGCGCCGCCCGGTCGACCTGCGCCCGCTCCTCGGGCGACGCAGGGTCCGCGGCCGCCGCGGCCGGATCGGGGGGAAGGAGCCGGCGCGACTTCAGATGGATGAGCGTGGCCACTCCGACCACGTGCTCCCCCGCCTCCTCCGGCTCCACCTTCCGGCTCAGCTCGAGGTATTCGTTGTATTGACGGGCCACCTCGGCCAGCCGCAGCTCGGTGATGTCGAGCTCCTCGATCCGGACGAGATGGAGAAGGAGATCGAGCGGCCCCTGGAAGGCGTCCAGGCGAACGTCGTCCGATCCTGAAGCCGCGGGTATCGACCGCGGCTCCTCAGTCTTCGGCGGGACTGGAGTGGCTTCGTTCACCGTGCCCCCCGGCTGTCAATTTTCATGGCTGCTCGGACCAGCTCCATCGTCTTGCGGGCCTCGGCCTGCGCCCGCCGCGCCCCGTCTGCCAGGATGTCGCGCACCCGACCGCGGTCCTGCGTCAGACGCGTGCGGCGCTCCTGGATCGGCAGCAGCACCGGCGCGAGGTGCTCCAGCAGGTACGTCTTGCAATCGATGCAGCCGATCCCGGCCCTCCGGCATTCCACGTTGACGCGCTCCTGGGTCTCGCGGCTCGAGAACGCCTTGTGCAGATCATAAACCGGACAGACATCCGGATTGCCGGGATCTTTTCGGGTCTTCCGCGCCGGGTCGGTGACCATCCTGAGAATCCGCTGCCGCGTCTCCTCGATCGGGTCGGAGAGGCCGATCGCGTTGCCGTACGACTTGCTCATCTTACGCCCGTCGGTCCCGGGCACGCGCGGGAACCGCGTCGTCTTCGCCTGGGGCTCCGGGAAGACCGGGCCATACAGCGAATTGAACCGCCTGGCGATCTCCCTGCAGAGTTCGAGGTGGGCCAGCTGATCCTCGCCCACGGGGACGGTGTCGGCTCGGTAGATCAGGATGTCGGCGGCCTGCAGGACCGGGTATCCCAGGAACCCGTAGGTCGTCAGATCACGGTTGGAAATCTGCTGCTGCTGCTCCTTGTACGTCGGCACGCGCTCGAGCCAGGGCAGTGGCACGATCATCGACAGAAGGAGGTGCAGCTCGGCGTGCTCGGGGACGTGCGATTGCACGAAGATCGTGCACTTCCCGGGGTCGAGACCGGCGGCGAGCCAGTCCAGCGCCATGTCCTCGACATAGTCCTTGAGTCGGGACGTGTCGGCGTACTCGCTCGTCAGAGCGTGCCAGTCGCAGATGGCGAAGAAGCAGTCGTTCGTGTCCTGCATCTTGATCCAGTTCTCGAGCGCCCCCACAAGGTGGCCGATGTGCATCGGGCCGGTGGGGCGGAACCCCGACAGGACCCGGTGACGCTTCGCCGTGAGAGGGGCTTCGGCGGGCTGCATCATCTCTTGATCATCGACTGGTTGATAATCTGCAGAGCGGTGGTGATACGGCCAAGCTTGCGTCCGCGCTTCTGGATCGCCTGGGTGTCGTCACCTGCCGGCTGCTCGGAGCGGGCCTCCTTCTGGACCCTGTCCAGCTCGAAGGCAAGCTGCTTCAGTTCGACCGTCGAGAATTTCTTGAAGGTGTTGGTGTTGACCAGGATCAGTCCCTCCGCGATGTCGCGCGACATGGCGTAGGCGGAGCCGCCGATGAAGTTTCCCATCACTCCCCCCGCGCAAGGCCGTATTTCTGCCACTTCCTGGCGATCATCTCCAGAGTGGCCGGATCGTGCCGAATCTCGTCCGGCCATTCGCGGTGGAATCCCTCCGAGGGCCCCTTGCGCGTCGCGTCGACGCCCATGTGGGAGCCGTACTGCGGCAGACGCGACGAGTGGTCGAGGACGTCGACCGGTCCGAGCACGAATTCGATGTCTCTCTCGGGGTCGATGTGGTTGAGTACCTTCCAGGTCGTTTCGCGCGGGTCCTGGACGTTCACATTCTCGTCCACCACGACGATGACCTTGCTGAACATCGCCTGTCCCATCCCCCAGATGGCGTGCATGACCTTGCGCGCGTGGCCCGGATAGCGCTTGCGCATGGAGACGAGAATCAGGTTGTGGAAGATCCCCTCCGCCGGCATGTTGATGTCCACGATTTCGGGGAGCTGACGCTTCATGATCGGCAGAAACACTCGCTCGATCGCCTTGCCAATATAGTAATCCTCCATCGGCGGAGGGCCCACGATCGTCGTCTGATAGATGGGCTTCTGCCTGCGGGTCACGCAGGTCAGGTGGAACACGGGGTAGTCATCCGCGAGCGAGTAGTACCCGGTGTGGTCGCCGAAGGGTCCCTCGCGCCTCTTTTCGAGCGGATCGACGTAACCCTCCAGCACGATCTCGGCGGCCGCCGGGACCTCGACGTCCACGGTGACTGCCTTCACCAGCGGCACCGGCTCGCGTCTCACGAAACCCGCCAGGAACATCTCGTCCACGTCGTCGGGCAGCGGCGCCGCGGCGGCGAAAACCAGCGCGGGGTCCGCACCGATGGCGCAGGCGACCTCCAGGCGCCGGCCGTGTTCGCCGGCCCGTCGGTGGTGGTGCGCTCCATGCTTGTGAATCTGCCAGTGCATCGCGGCCGTGGTCGCGTCGAACACCTGCATGCGGTAGATGCCACAGTTGCGCTTGCCGGTCTCCGGATCGTGCGTGAACACCAGCGGCAGGGTGATGTAGGGGCCGGCGTCCTTCGGCCAGCACTTGATCACCGGCAGGGTGAGCAGCGACGGCCGGTCCTTCTCGACGACTTCCTGGCAGGCTCCCTTCCTGACCGACACGGGAAAGAGGTCGGCCAGGTCCTTGAGCCGCGGCAGCATCTTGATTTTGTCCAGGAGAGAGACAGGCGCGCTCGTTCCGAGAAGCGCGTCGATGCGCTCTGCGAAGGAGTCCAGCGAATCGACCTCCAGGGCCAGCTTCATGCGGTTGAGGGAGCCGAGGGCGTTGATGAGCACCGGAATGTCGAACCCCAGGGGTCTCTCGAACAGGAGCGCGGGTCCGCCGTCCCTGGATTTCGAAACGCGGTCGGTCACCGCGCTGATCTCCAGGTCTACGCTCACCGGCTCGTGCACCCGCACCAGCTCGCGCCGCGCCTCCAGGACCTCGAGAAAGGCGCGCAGGTCGGCGTGCGCCAAGGATCTCCTTTCAGGAACGGCCGGCGGCCGCCGGCTTGCGTCCGGCGGCCTTGGCCGCCGTCTTGAAGACAAGCGTGACCATCCCCAGGCCGACCTTGTCCCCGCTCACGATGGGAGAGGGCGCCCCGGACGAGAGGCGCTGGCCATTGACGAACGTCCCGTTCAAAGCGCCGACCTCCTCCGAAAGGAGGAAGGCCCCCTCCGCCAGGACGATCCGGGCGTGGCGGCGGGACACGGAGCGGTTGATATCGACCTGTGTGAGGTCGACCTCCGGCCGCGTGCCGGTGACGGGGTCGTACCGTCCTATGAGCGAAGTGTCGGTGGTGATCGGGAAGTGACGTGAGCCGCCCTCCAGGACGAGCAGGGCGAATGCCCCCTCCGGCACCTCCACCTCCCCGATCGGCTTCGGGGCGGCGGAGACACCCGAAGACGGCGCCGCCGTCGCGGCCGGTGGCGGCGCCTCGGCCGGCTGGTCGATGTCCACGGCGGCGATGCGTGCCCCCGCAGTGGGCTTCCCCGGAGCGGGGGCGCGGGACAGGATCTCGATCTTCCGGTTGGCCTCCTGCAGCCGGTTGCTCAGCTTGCGGAGCATGCGCACCGCGATCTCGATGTTCGCGCGGATCATCTTGTCGAAGGTGGTGCTGTTGATCTCGATGATCTCGCACTCGTCGAGCGCCTCGGCTGACGCGGTCCTGGGCAGACCCTCCAGGACGGCGATCTCTCCGAAGAAGTCTCCCTTCTCCATGATCGCCAGCTCCTGCTTCACCCCGCCCGTACTCCTGAAGATGCGCACTGCGCCCGACTGGACGACGTACATCTCGCTGCCGAGGTCCCCCTCGACATAGATCGTCTCGCCTTTCCTGCGCTTGACCGTAAACTCTTTGAAGGGATCGCCTGCCATCGGGCTTATTTTTTGTCCGCCATGGACTTACGGGCGGGACGGTGGCGATGATAATGGATGGCAAAAGATGATGTCAAACATTTGCGTGAGAGGCGGCCGGACCTTTTCTCGCTACAATGCGGTTTCCATGCGGCGATCTTCGCGACCTCCCCGCCGGACTGCCAGGCCGATCCTGCGCCTCTCTATTGCGTTCACGACCCTTCTATGCGGGGTCGCCTTCACCGCCGCCGGCGACGACGCCCCGAAGGGGCCGGCGGCGACCCGGACCGGCCGGCCGGGGAAACGCTCCGGCCGCTCCGCCATCCCGGTCCTGCGCTGGCCGATGGAGCGCCCCGGCGCCGTCCTGTCGTCCTTTGGCGAGTACAGGTACGACCATCTGCACGCGGGGATCGACATCTCGACGGGGGGCGGCACCGGCCTCAAGGTCCTGGCCGCGGCGGCCGGAGAAGTGTTCCGGCTCAAGGTGGAATGGAGGGGATACGGGCGGGCCCTGTATCTGCGCCATCCTGGCGGGCGCGTCACCGTCTATGGTCATCTCGAACGGTACGAGGACAAGGTGCTCGGGCTCGAAAGACTCGTTTCACAACGGCAGGCGCAAGCGGGGACCCGCTACCCGGGAGATATCTACCTCGAGCGCCCGCTCCGCGTAACGCGCGGCCAGGTGATCGCCTACTCCGGGGAATCGGGTGTGGGTCTCCCCCACCTGCATTTCGAGGTGCGCGACGGCGGAGACGCTCCTCTCGATCCGTTCCTGGCCGGGCTACCCCGCCCCTCCGACAGCCGTCCACCGGTGCTCGAGGCGCTGACCGTGACCGCTGCGTCCGCCTCGACGTTCGTCGAGGGAGATGCTCGCGAGGTGGTCTATCCGCTGAGGCCCGGTCTCCCCGGCACCCTGACGTCGTCCAACCCGATCAGGGTGAGCGGACCCTTCCTTGCCGTCTTGAGCGCCTTCGACCCGGCCGGCGCCACCGGGCGCGCCGGCGTAGGCGGCGTCGAGGTGACGATCGACGGCGGCGTCCGTTACCGCCTGGCGCTCCATTCTTTTCGGTTCGATCAGTATGCCCAGGCGGGCCTGATCTTCGATCACCGCTCCAGCAGGCTGGGGCCCGCCGCCTTCGGATATCGCCTGAATCACCTGCCGGGCAACGATCTCGGCACAGGTCCTCTCGACGCCCCGGCACCAGCCGAAGGTGTCTACCCGGGCGCCATCGATCTGCCACCTGGGTTCCACCGGATGGAGATCACCGTCGAGGACGCCGCCTCGAACCGATCGCGCGCAGGCGTGTGCATCCAGGTTGGACGGCCGAAGGCTGTGGAGGCTATCGATTGGGACGGCCGCGACGGGGGCTCCGTGGGGGTGCGCTTCCGTCTTTCCCCCGCCGAGGCGTCCGGCGACCCCGCCGGTCACGGCGCCGACCCGTCGGCCTGCTCCGCTCCGTCCCGGGACGTGCAGGCTGAATTCTGGGACGACAGGAAGCGTGCCTTCAGTGCGCTGACGTGCCGGATGGACGACGGGGTTTGCACGCTTCCCCCCGTCCTCGATCGAGGCGCCGTTTCCGCGGTCCGCCTGAGAGAGACGCGAAACGGCGTCCCCGGCCCATGGCGCCTTCTGTCGCGGGACACTGCGACAGTGCCACCCGCGGAGAGTCTCCCCGTCGACGTCGACGCCTGGCCCGCGTTCCTCGATGTGCTGGCGTCGCTCGAAGGCCCCGCGGTTCCGCCGCTGCGGCTCGCGTCCGGACTGGACCATAGTCCCCTGGAAACGCTCACGTATCGTGACGGCCTCTTCTGCGGCACCGGGCTGGCTTATACCCGTGCCGCCGGTCTCGCCCCCTTCTTCATCGTCGCCGATTCCTCCCCGACACCGGTGGCCAGCCTGGCGCTCGACGTGCGCTGGGTGGAGCCTGGCCGGCCGGTCGACTATCGAGGGCCTGGCTTCTCCCTGCACCTTCCGGAGAAGGCGCGCTTCTTTCCCGGACCGCTCGCTCTGCGCACCGAGAGGACTCCGGGAACGGACAGGCTGCCGTCGATTTCCGACGCGATCGAGATCCTTCCTGAGGGGGAGGCCCTCGATGAGCGGGGCGTCCTGGCGTTCGAGCTGTCCCCGGATGCCGTCGCTGCCGAGACGCTCGGAATCTACCGCTGGGATCCGTTCCACCGGCGCTGGTCCTACGAGGGGGGCGATCTGGAGGAGGGGGGCACGCGCCTGTCGCTCCATTTCCGGCGCTACGGTCGGTTTGCCCTCCTCCAGGACGCATCCCCTCCCGAGATCCTGGAGGTCGTTCCCGCTCCGGGCTCCCGCTCGACCAAGCGTCGCCCGTCGATCTCCGCGCGCGTGGAGGACCAGGGGAAAGGACTCAATTACGACGGCGTGACCTTCGAGCTCGACGGGCGAAGGCTCGAGTCGGAATTCGATCCCGATCGCGGAATCTCGAAGGTCCTCGATCCACCGAGCCTCCCCTTGGGTAAGCATCACCTCAAGGTCGTCGCCGTGGACCTGGCGGGCAACGCCTCGCAGCCGAGCGAAGCGGATTTCGAGGTGCTGCAGCACTAGGACCGCTCGCGACTACCCTATGATCTCGGCGTACACGCCCCGGACGGCGGCCGTGTGACGCTGAAACGTCTGCTTGACGTGAAGCGCACGCGCCTCCGGGTCGGGCGGAGCACCCTCGAAGGCCAGACCGATCTCGGCGAGCCCGGCCGGATCGTCCGGAAGTCCGCGCAGCGGCCGATCGTGGATGAGACGCATCTCGTGGTCCAGGGCGCGGAAGAACAGGTACGCCTCATAAAGCACCTGCATCCGTGAGTCGCTCAGGTGCCCCAGCCGGTTCAGCAGAGTGAGGAGTCTGATCGTGTCCTTGTCGGGAGGATTGCGCGCACCGTGACGCAGCTGCAGGAACTCGATGATGAAGTGAATGTCGAACAACCCACCCTCTCCCAGCTTCACGCTCCTGTGTACGTCTCCACGCGTCTCCTGGATGAGTCTCCGCCGCATGCCATCCACCGCCCCGCGCAGGACGTCCGGGCCCAGACGTGAGCCCCTTCCCAGGATCAGGGCCTCGAGCGTGTCCACCGCGCGCGCGCCCAGGCCGAGGTCCCCCGCCACCGGCCGGGCCTTGAGAAAGGATTGCATCTCCCACACCTCCGCGGCATCCCGGAAATAATCCTCGAGCCCGGCGAGCGTCGTGACCAGCTCCCCTTCCCCGCCGGAGGGTCGCAGCCTGAGGTCCACGCGATAGAGCTGGCCCTCGCGACTGAGCGACGAAAGAGTCCTGACGATCCGCTCGCACCAGACCCGCGCGAGCGTCAGGGCCCGGCCGCTCCGGTCGGTCTCCTCGCAGACGAAGACGAGATCCACATCGGACGCGTAGTCCATCTCGCGGTACCCGAGACGGCCGAGACCGAGAACGGCCAGGCGCAGTCCACGCGGGGAACGCCGTCCGCGCCCGTCGAGATCGCGGCGCATCAGTCCGACCGTCGCCTGCAGCGTCGCCTCCGCGAGATCGGAGAGGCTCTTCAGGACCTCCCGCAGCGTGACCTGACGGTTGATGTCGCGCAGCGCGATCATGGCGATGGCCTCCTGGTGACGTCGGCGCAACCCGGCGGCGACGGCGCGCTCGTCGCCGCCCCGACTCCCGGCCGCCAGGAGATGCTTGCGGTAGTCCGCGGCGTCCGGGGTGCGCACGATCCGCCCCCGGTCCTCGAGCGTCCTGAGGATCGCCGGGCGGCGAATCAGGAGGGCGGCGAACAGGTCGCTGCGTCCCAGAAGACGCACGGTCGGTCCAACCAGCGCGGGGCGGGACAGGAATCGAAGCAGCTCCCCCTCCTCCGCCACGATCGTCGAGAACAGCTTCTCGAGATTCTCCAGCGCGCGCCGCGGGTTCTGGGCCTCTCCAACGGCCGCGAGGATCAGCGGTCCGGTCTTGCGTATCGCCCGGCGCACCGCGGGTGCCACCGCCGCCGCCTGGAGGATCCTGCGGATCAGCTTGACCGGACGGAGCGCGATGACCGCATCGGTCAGGCCGGAGCGCCGCAGCCGTTCCCGGAGCGTGTCATCGTCGCAACGGTCGAGCCACAGGTCGAGTTCCGCTTCCTCGAGCCGAGCCTGGGCGGCCGCCCCCACGACCGAATCGTAGAACCGGCGCACAACCTCCCGATGTCGATCGAGCTCTTGAAGAAGGGCCTCGGCCTCCCGGCCTGGAAATGTGTCATGCAGCCGCATCCGGCGCGCCGTGAGCCGGAGCTCCTCGATCCGCCGGGGCAGGGTGGCCGTCTTCCTGTTCTGCCCGAGCTGCAGGCGGTGCTCGAGGTTGCGCAGGAAAACGTACGCCTTGTTCAATGCGGCGTACTCCTCGTACTCGACAAAGCCCTTGTCGGCCAAACGATGCAGGGCCAGGAGGGTGTTGCCCTGGCGCAGCCACGGATCCCTTCCGCCATGCTGCAGCTGGAGCGCCTGCACGGCGAACTCCAGCTCCCGGATCCCGCCGCGTCCCAGCTTGATGTCCCTGTCGGATCGTCCCTCTTCACTGAGCCGCGCGTCGATCCGGTCCTTCATCTGGACGATCTCCAGGATGAGGTAGGGGTCCGGATCGGGGCGGTAGACGAGGGGCTCGACCCCGGATGTGAAACGACGCCCGAGCTCCAGGTCCCCTGCCGCGGGTCGCGACTTGATGAGCGCCTGCCGCTCCCAGGCCTCCGCCCAGTTGCGGTAATAGGCGATCGCGGCGGAGAGCGGAATGACGATGTCGCCGTCGCGGCCACCGGGCCGCAGATCCAGGTCGACCCGGAACGCGTGCCCCTCGGGTCCCGAGCCCGAGATGAGACGGGTCACGTCGGAGGCCAGCCGGGCGAAGAATTCCTTGTTGCCGATGGACGCGGCGCCCGACGCCTCGGCGCCGGACGTCTCCCCGTCCCGCGAGAACACATACAGGAGGTCGATATCGCTGCTGTAGTTGAGCTCCCGGCCCCCCAGCTTCCCGAGAGCCAGGATCGTGAACGTGGATTCCGCGAGGTGGCCCTGATCGTCGCGGCAGGTCGGCCTGCCGTAGCGCGCCTCCAGGGGGGCTCGCGCCATGAGGAGCGCCCGATCCAGGAGCACGTCCGCCAGGAGCGACAGGGCGCCCGTCACGGCCGGCAGATCCGCGACCGACAGGAGATCGGCGAGCGCCACACACAGGAGCTCGCGCTTCATGAAGCGGCGCAGGACGAGCGATGGGTCCTGACCCGAATTCAGGTGGATGGAGCGTGCCAGATCCTGCTCGAGATCCTCGCGAGTGCGTGGTTCACGCGGCAGCCCACCCGCAGGAATGGCCTCCAGGAATTCCGGATTCTGGACCAGCAGGGACGAGAGGTAGGGGCTGAACCCGGCCAGCGTCAGAAGATTCGGGAGGCGGGCCGGGTCGATGGGACGATTCGTCTCCGCCCGCAACGCCTCCAGGGCCCGCAAGGCCGAGGCGGGATCCGGAAGCCGCTGCACCTCCGCGGCCAGGCGCGACACCTCGGCCCGCGGCAGGTATTCGGATAAAAGGGCCTTGAGAGCGGCCTCTTCCAAGGACTTCCTCCCCGCGCCGGCGGCGCCAGGGTGCCATCCTAAGCCACCCGCGCGGGTGAAGGCCCCGGGTTCCGCTTAAATGTCGAAATACAGGGAGAATTCGTAGGGGTGCGGGCGCAGGCGCATCGCGTTCACTTCATGCTCCCGCTTGTAATCGATCCACATCCGGATGTTGTCCTCGGCGAACACGTCCCCCTTCAACAGGAAGTCGTGGTCGTCCTCGAGGTTCTGGAGCGCCTGTTCGAGCGACCCCGGCAGTGAGGGGATCTGCTTCAGCTCCTTCGGCCCCAGGCCGTAGATGTCCTTGTCCAGCGGCTTGCCCGGATCGATCTTGTTCTCGACGCCATCGAGGCCCGCCATCAGCATCGCCGCGAAGGCCATGTACGGGTTGCACGACGGATCCGGCGGCCGGTATTCCAGGCGCTTGGCCGAGGGACTGTTCGAGATCATCGGGATGCGGATCGCGGCAGACCGGTTGCGGCGCGAGTACGCCAGGTTGACCGGCGCCTCGAATCCCGGCGTGAGTCTCTTGTAGGAGTTGGTGGTCGGCGCAATGAGGGCGGCCAGCGCCGGAGAATGCTTCAGAAGCCCGCCTATGTAGTGCAGGCCCATCTGCGAGAATCCGCCATAGCCATCCCCCGCGAACAGGTTCTTCCCGTTCTTCCAGAGGCTTTGATGGCAGTGCATGCCGGAGCCGTTGTCGCCGAACAGCGGCTTGGGCATGAAGGTGACGGTCCGGCCGCGCTTGATGGCCGTGTTCTTGACGATGTATTTGTACATGATGACATGGTCGGCCGCCCGCGTCAGGGTGTCGAAGCGGACGTCGATCTCCATCTGCCCCCCCGTCGCGACTTCATGATGATGCGCCTCGACCGACATGCCGGCGCGCTCGAGATTGAGCACCATCTCGGTGCGCAGGTCCTGGAAGTGGTCGTGCGGCGGGACGGGAAAATACCCCTCCTTGTGGCGGGGCCGGTAGCCGAGATTCGGTTTCTCGTCCTTGCCGCTGTTCCATTGTCCTTCGACCGAGTCGAGGAAGTAGTAGCCGCAGTGCGCCTGCTGGTCGAAGCGCACGTCGTCGAAGATGAAAAACTCGGCCTCCGGCCCGAAATAGATGGTGTCGGCGATCTTGGTGTATTGCAGATAGCTTTCGGCGCGCTGGGCGATGGCGCGCGGGTCGCGGCCATAACGTTCCTTGGTCACCGGGTCGACCACGTTGCAGATCAGGTTGAGCGTGGGGACCTCGGTGAATGCGTCCAGGAACGCCGTGTCCGCATCCGGGACGACGAGCATGTCGCTCTCGTGGATCGCCTGGAATCCCCGGATCGAGGAGCCGTCGAACCCGAACCCCTCCTCGAAGCTGCTCTCGGTCAGCTCGTGGGCCGGCACCGAGAAGTGCTGCCACAGACCAGGCATGTCCATGAAGCGAAGGTCGACAATCTTGATGTCGTTGTCCTTGACCATTTTCAACACGTCCGCCGGCTTTCGCATGGGGTCTGGCGTCTCCTTCGTAGAGAGGGGTCCGGGCCAAGAAGAGGGGGCGGATTATAGCACAGCGTTTCCGGGCGTCAACGCACCCGCCGCTGCGCGCCGCCTCGATCGTCCTTGTCGGAGCATCCTGCGGATGCTAGAGTAGCGCCCCGTGAGGCGACGACTCGCACCGGCGATCGTTTTCTTCGCGGTCCTGGCGCGCGGCGGTGCCGCGCACGCCCGGGATGCCCCGGCGCCGGTACCCGCCGCCACTCCTGCCGGGGAGAGCCGACCCACCGAGTCACCGGCTCCGTCCCCTTCGCCCGCTACGCCTCCCGCGGTTGACTGCCTGTCACGACCCCTGGAGGCGGGCGAGCGCGACATTCTTCTCCGGCTCGCGTGGCGCACTCTGTCCGGTCACCTGACCGACCACCCGATCAAAGACGCCGACCTGGAGGTCTACACGTTCACGCCGTGTCTCATGACGCCACGGGGCCTGTTCGTCACGCTCAAGAAGGGGGACCAGGTCCGGGGTCTGCAGGGGGAGATCGAGCCGACGCGCCCGCTCTATCAACAGGTGATTGTCTTCACACGACGGGCCGCGACCCGCGATCCGCGCTTCCTGCCCTTGACGGAGCGGGACCTCGGGAGCCTCACGGTGTCTTTGTCCATCATCGGCGTACGCCGGAAGGTGGCGGGACCCTCCGACATCCACGTGGAGAGCGAGGGGGTGTTTCTCGAAAAGTGGGGGCGTCGGGCGCTCTTCCTTCCTGGGATCGCCTCCCGACAGGGCTGGACAGCAGAAAGAACCCTCGACGAGTTGTGCTCCCAGGCGGCCCTGCCGAAAGGATCGTGGTCGGAATCGGCGCGCATCGAGACGTTCACGACGGACGAGGTGTCCGGCGGTCCGCCGGTCGATTCACCCGCCGCTCCGCCCCCTTCCCCGGAACCGTCATCGAGCCCGCCGGTTCGGACACCGCCCCGGCAATCCTGAGGGTGGGCCAGTCCGCTAGCGCCGTTTGTCGGACGCAAGGGGTACGATCGACGACTTGAACGTGTCGAGCAGCTTGTCGATCTCCCCGACGAGGGCCGCTTCCTTCTCCGGATTCGGGTTGACGCTGTCCGTTCCGAGGGCGCGGCCGTGCGCCAGCGCCAGGACGTAGTACTCGACGTCCTCCCGCCCGCCCCAGAAGACCTTCCCCCTGAAAGGGCCTTCGCCCAGGCGGCTCTTGACCGTGTCGAGCCAGCGTCCCTCGACGGACCATGTGCCGTCGTATTTCTTCCACTCCCCCTGCGTGACCTTGAGGCTGTCCTTCTGGAACTCGAATTCTCCGCACCAGCGCAGGTACTCGCGCAGGCGCTTCAGGAGCTCCTCCTGGTCCTTGACGCGCTCGTGTTTCTGGACCGACTTGTAGGCGACCACGATTTGAATGTTGTCACCCGCCGGACCGCTGCGCAGGCGGAAATAGCCGCTGTACTGATTCTCCCCCGGGGATGTGCCGATGATGCCGGTCGGGAAGCGCCCCTGCGCGCTCGCCGCGATCGGAGCGAACTCCCATTCCTTGCGGTTGGGCACCGCCTTGCCGAAGTCGAAGGTCATGTTGTTGTATTTGTGCAGGAAGCGCTCGAGGCCGCCGACCACGTTGGAATAGATGAACAGATCGTAGGTGTTGTCCTGCATCTTGGCGGTCTGCTTCTGTCCGCTCGGATCGGTGTAGGAAATCTCGATGCCGGGGAAGGTGATCTCGTTGAGGCGGCGCGCCAGCACGAGCTCGTTCGGGATGACGGCGTACATCCGGTTCTTGAACGTCGGCATCGACGCGAAGAAGACGTTGTTCTCCACCTTGCGCGCGGAGGACTGCTCTCCCGTCGCCTCGGTTCCCACGTCGCGCTGGTACGTCTCCTTGACCGACACCCCGTCGGGATACGTCTGCTTGAAGGTGACGTCGGTGAACGTCTGGCCGCTGATGTTGTAGATGACCATCTGGGTGACCAGCGAGAACTTCTCGGTTCCGATGTCGAACTTGGCGCCGTACGACGGGTAGACGCTGAACAGCGGCGTCTGGGAGGACGCCGGGCCGGCCAGCGCCAGGAGCCATGCTGCGCAGCCAAGGGCCGCGGCGCGGGAACGTGTCATGATCGCGAAACCTCCTCGTCGTGTGTCGATCGAAAGCGCAAGATTATAGCATGCGGAATTCGCGACTTCACGCGGACGCGCGGCGCAGCAACAGCGCGGCGGCGGCGAGGCAGAGGCACGCCAGCAGGTGGGACCACGAGGATTGGACGAAGACGTTCTGGGCCTCGTCGCCGACCGCCCCGAGGCAGACCGAAAGGATGTTGATCAAGGCATGCGCCACCATCGACGGAACGAGGGAGCCGGTGCGCTGCACGAGATAGCCCAGGTACAGACCGATGATCAGAAGGACATCGAACCGCCACGGATTGAGATGGAATCCCGCAAAGACGAGCGCCCCCACCACGATCGCCGTCCTGCCGCTCTCGAATGTCTGCCGGAGACCAGCCTGCACGAACCCCCGGAACAGGATCTCCTCGCAGACGCCCGGGACCACGCCAAGCAGCAGGAGCAGGAGGAGGAAATCCAGAGGGCCGTCGAACGACCCGAGGGATTCGAACAGGGCCCGCAGACCCTCCGGCAGGGGAAAGAGGCGGTCCTGCCACAGGACCGCGTAGTTGATCACGTGGTTCAGCCCCACGGCACCGAGAACGGCCCCCGCGAGCACCCGTCCACCCGGCCAGACGATCGGAAGGACGGCGCGGCGGTCCAGGTAGAACCAGCGGATCCCGAGGAGCACGGGCGCGGCGATGAAGAAAATCTGGGTCACCAGGATTCCCCAGCGGAGGCTTGCAATCTGGAGCGGGCGTCCCGGCAGGAGGTTGAGAAGCAGGACGAGCCCCAGGATCAGGGCGATTTCGAGGCGTTCCGGGGCGCTTCGCAGGGCGCGCACGGGATGGCCGAGCGTCGCGGGGGTCGGTGCGTCCACCGGTTCCATCGAGAGTGCGTCAGCGGGACAGTCGGACGGTGACCTTCAGGCTCAGACGGACCGGCCTGCCGTCGACGCTCGCGGTGACCGGCAGCTCGATGGTCTTCTCCTGGCCGGGTCCGATCGAGCCGATATCGATGCTGGAGGCGGCCGGCGCGGGAGTCTCCCAGTTTCCGTCGAGATCGATCGGCTCGTCGAGGTCGATCGGATCCTCGAACTCGACGCGCGGGGCAACGGCCCGCAGCGGCGCCGACGCCAGCGGGCGGGACGGGGCCCCCGCTCCCCCGGAGGCACGGGCAACGGCAGGCACCGGCTCGGCCTCCAGCTCCTGGAGGAGATCCTCCCCCAGGTCGACGGATCCGTCCTCCCGCTCCTCGATTTCGGGCAGGTCGATCTCGTCCACCAGATCGATGACGTCGTCCATCGGCGGCGCGGCGGCGCGCGAGGAGGGTGGCGCCGGGCGCGCGGCGCGGGAGGGCGGGACGCTGACGGCGGCTTCGGCGGGCTCCTCGATCTCCAGGGCTTCCAGGGCGAGGTCCTCCTCGGGCTGAGGCGCTGAGGGAGCGGCCGGCCTCGCCGCCGGTACAGGCCGGGCGGGAGGAGGTGCTATGGGCCTCGGTCCCTGCGCGATCGCCCGCGGCGGAGCCTCGCCCGCCGCCTCGACCGGCGTCGTCGCGTCCGGCGCCCCCGTGCCGTCGAGCTTGTACTTTGACGCCAGGTTGTTGAGAACCAGCTTGGTGATCGCCTTGAGGGTGTCCTCGACCCCGATCCCGGTGGTCGCCACGGCCTCGTAGAAGGGGGCGTTGTGACGGTTGATCTGGGCGTTCATCTCTTCGATCGACGCGAGGTGGGGCAGGTCACGCTTGTTGAACTGCATGACCAGCGGGGTCTCCTCGATGCGCAGGCCCATCTCGCGCAGATTGTCCTCGAGGTTCTTGTAGCTCTCGACGTTGGCCTCCAGCATCTTGGACTGTGAATCGGCCACGAACACCACGCCGTCGGCCCCCTTCAGGACCAGCTTGCGCGTCGAGTTGTAGAACACCTGTCCCGGCACGGTGTAGAGCTGGACCCGCGTCTTCATGCCCCGGATCCGGCCCAGCTCGAGCGGCAGGAAATCGAAGAACAGAGTCCGGTCCGTCTTCGTCGCGAGGGACAGCATCTTCCCCTTCTTGACGTTGTCAGGGAGCGACTCGTAGGTGAACTGCAGGTTCGTGGTCTTGCCGCAGAGCCCCGGACCGTAGTAGACGATCTTGGCGGTCAGCTCGCGGGTCGAATAGTTAAAGAGAACCATTCGCTCTCCGCAGGTCCGGGAATATAACACCCGCTCCGGGGGTAGTCAACGAACGGGCCTGCTGCGCCGGAAGCTCACGACCAGGGGAGAGACGGAGAGCCCCAGACGCGAGCGCAGGCGACCGGTCATGAACCGCCGGTACGGCTCGGGAACCTTCCGGCCATTCCCGAACACGATGAACCTTGGCGGCGGCCCTCCCCCCTGCGTGATGTAATAGAAGCGCACTTCCCGCCCGCCATCCGCGGGCGGCTGCTTCTCCGCGACGATCTCCTGGAGCGCGCGATTCAGCTCGGCGGTGGTGAAGCGTCTGAGACCTTCCTGTCGCAGGGTCTCAAGCGTGTCGAGGAGCCGATCGACCCCTTCTCCCTGGAGCGCCGACAGCGGCACGATCGGCATGTACGATGCAAATCCGAGCGTATCGCGAATCGCCTCCAGCCGCTTCGTCCGCGCCCCGCCGCTCAAAGGCACCAGGTCGATCTTGTTCGCCGCCACGACGGCCGGAATCCGGTCGTGGGCCACCAGCCCGAGGATGGTCTTGTCCTGGTGGTCGATTTCCGACGAGGCATCGACCAGGACCACGGCGATCGCGGCCTCCTGCAGCGCCTGTCTTGCCTTCAATACGCTGACCCACTCGATTTCTTCGGAGCGGCCGGAGCGCCGCCTGATCCCCGCGGTGTCGATGACCCTGTAGGTCACCCCGGCGTGCTGGAACAGAGCGTCGATCGGATCGCGCGTGGTTCCCGGGATCGGGGCCACGAGAACGCGGGACTCCTTCACCAGCCTGTTGAACAGAGAGGACTTGCCGACGTTCGGCCGACCCACGATGGCCACCGGCACACCGGACTGCTCGGCGGGGCCGCGCGGGCCCGGGAGCGCTCCGACCAGCCGATCGATGAGCTGGTCCAGACCTCGACCCTGCTCGGCCGAGATCGGGACGACCTCTCCGAGTCCAAGGCGGTAGGCGTCCGCTTCGAGCCCCTCCAGGGAGCCTGCGTCTATCTTGTTGGCGACGGGCACGATCGGCTTCCCTGAAGAGCGCAGGAGGCGCGCCACCTCGAGATCGAGCCCGGTGACTCCCGCGCGGCCATCCATGACCAGGAGGATCACATCCGCCTCGTCGACAGCCTTGAGCGCCTCCAGGCGCACTCGTCGAGTGAGGTCGTCGGTCTTGCCATGGACCACACCCCCCGTGTCCACCAAGGTCACGGCCACACCGAACAGGTCGCAGGTCGCCATCAGGCGATCGCGGGTCACGCCAGGGATGTCAGAGACGATCGCCTTCCGCCGGCCGAGCATGCGGTTGAAAAGAGTGGACTTGCCGACATTCGGCGCGCCCACGATGGCGACGACAGGTGCCGGCACCGCGGAAGACCTCGAGAAATCGAGCGCAAGTGATTGAAGCCGAATGGAATATAGCACAGACGGGCAATCGGCACGTCTTGACAGCCTCTGTCGTACCTGCCTATACTTTCAGTAATTTACGCTCGTTTGCTCTGCGTCGAACGGGAGGCCGGGGGATGATCAAGACCGATATCATTAATAATGTAGCCAAAAGCGCCGATATCACGCGCGTCAAGGCGGTGGTCGCCGTCGAGGCGATCCTGGACGCCATGAAGGAGTCGATGCGCCGGGGGGAGCGGATCGAGCTGCGCGGGTTCGGCGTCTTCCAGGTCAAACCGCGCAAGAAAGGGATCGGCCGCAATCCCCGGACGGGCACGGAAGTGCGCATTCCCCCCGGCAAGACGATCCGCTTCAAGCCAGGCAAGAACCTTCGTAACTTGAGGTAGCCCGGGGGCTTCCTGGAGCGGCGCTTCGGCAACGCCCGCCGCCCGCGGTAGAATGAACGCTCCAATGGAGAGCGCACCGCGGGTCCTCGATCAGTATCCTCCTGTCGGGCGCCCGACCCCGCCCGCGCCCCCGATCGTCATTCGCGTGTCGCGCCCCCGGCTGCCTGCGTGGGTCAATCTCGTATTCTTTTTGATGACCGTGGTCGCCACGCTCGTCGCAGGGACTCTCCTGACGCTCGATGACTACACGGGGAAAACAGTTCGGGACGTCATCCTCACGCCCGGACTCTGGACGATCGGGCTTCCGTATTCTCTGAGCCTGATCCTGATCCTCGGTTCGCATGAGATGGGCCACTATGTGGCTTGCCGACGCTACGGCATCGAGGCCACGTTGCCCTTCTTCATTCCCGCCCCCACCTTTATCGGGACATTTGGCGCAGTCATCCGGATCCGCTCACCGTTCACGAGCAGACGGGCCCTGTTCGACGTTGGCGTCGCCGGCCCGATCGCCGGCTTCGTGGTGGCGATGCCGATCCTGGCGTACGGTGTCTCGCGCTCGATGATCGTCCACCAGTTGCCCCGGCAAGACGACATCGCTCTGCCTTCCTGTCTTCTTCTCGAGCTGGCCTACGCTCAACTCTTCCGGAATCTTCGTCCGGGCGACGTCATCCAGCTCCATCCCGTCACCGTGGCGGCCTGGGTCGGGTTGCTCGCGACATTCCTGAACCTTCTTCCGATCGGACAGCTCGACGGGGGTCACATGCTCTACGCGCTGTCGCGCCGCCTGCACCGGCCGATCTCCTTCGCGGTCATCGTCGGCCTGATCGCCGGTGGTTTCTTGTACGGCGGGTATCATCTCATCCTGTTCGGCGTGCTCTGGGCGGCCATCGGTCCCCGGCATCCGCCCGTGGTCGACGAGGGAGAGCCGCTCGGGTTTGCCCGCGTGCTCGTGGCGCTCCTGGCCCTGGCCATTTTCGTGCTCTGCTTCATGCCACGCTCTCCCCGGCTGGTCTGATCCTCACGGACTCCCGGGGTTTCCCGAGTCCAGGCGTTCCACGAGCCAGTCGGACGAGCCGTCCGTGGTGAAACGGACCGCCCCGTCGCGATCGGTCCGGTACACTTCCACGCCGGCGTCTTCAAGCCTGCGCAGGACCTCCGCGTCCGGATGCCCCCAGGGGTTGGTCGCTCCCACGGAGATCACGCCCAGTTTCGGACCGACCGCCCGGAGGAACGGCCCGGTCGTCGAGGTCCGGCTGCCGTGGTGGCCGACCTTCAGGAGGTCCGCCCCGATCTCGCGCCCCTCGCCGAGCAGAATCGTCTCGAGCGCCGACTCCAGATCGCCGGTCAGGAGGACGCTGTGCGCGCCGAACGAGACACGCAGGACGAGCGAGTCGTCGTTCCTTGCCGGTCCGCTGACGTCGACACCGCGCCCCGGATTGAGCACGTCCACGCGGGTGCCGCCCAGGACGATGCGCACCCCCCTGCGCGGGAAGACGATGGCCCCGCCTCCCTCCTTCGCGAGCGCTTCGATCTCCCGCACGGCCGCATCATCCACCGGCATCCTTCCAAGCCACACGGCCGCCGGCGCGAACGACCTGACGACCGCCGCGGCCCCTCCCAGGTGGTCACGATGCGCGTGGGTGATGGCCAGGATGTCGATCTTCAGCACTCCCAGCGACCGGAGCGCCGGTGCGACGACCTTCGATCCGACGTCGAACTGCGAGCGCGCGAAGCCTCCTGCGTCGATGAGCATCGTCGGCCCCGCGGGGAATCGGACCAGAAGCGCGTCACCTTGCCCGACGTCGAGGGCGGTCACATCCAGGCGGCCGTTCGAAGCGGGGGCTCGTCCGGCCACCGCCGTGAGTGCTATCGCAAGAGCCAGGAAGAGCCAGGCCGCACGCCGGACCCACCCAACGCCGTGTCCCGCCACCACGATCGCGGCCTGTCCCATCAGGACCAGCCAGACCGGCGGAGGCAGAACGAAGAACGAGCACCAGGCCGGCGTCGAGACGATCGAGGTCGCCCGTTCCAGAACAAGGACGAGAGCGCCCGCGACGTTGATCAATTCGATCGCCACGGGATGGCCCAGCGGCTCGATGAGGCAGACGAGCAGGCCGACGACCAGGAGCAGGGCCGCGAGCGGAACCGCGAACAGGTTGGCGAGGACCGCAATGGGGGTGAGCGTCTGGAAGTGCCGCGCCGAGACCAGCGCCGTCGACAGCAGCGCCGCGGCCGACACTTTCAGCGACGCGAGAATCCAGCCGATCGATGCGCTCATCCCGACCCGCAGGCGTCCAGGTTCGCCGGGCGGCTGGACGTTCCCCGCCCCGGCGGAGCGTTGCGTGACGAGAAGGAGAAGGCCGAGCGTCGCCGCGACGCTCAGCTGGAAACCGGGGTCGAAGGCCCAGGCCGGGTTGGATAGGACGATGAGCAGCGAGGCGGTGCCGATGGCGTCCCTGCCGCGCACGCCCCTCCCCTGCACCGCACCGCCCAGGGACAGAAGGGACATCAGCGCCGCTCGAGCGATCGAGCCGCTGGCGCGGACGACCCCCCAATAGAGAAGCACGCACAGCGCCAGCACGACACGCCGCGCTCTCGGAGACAAGGGCAGGAGGCGCAGGGCCATGGCCGCAAGCCCGACGAGGAGCGCCACGTTGAATCCGGACAGAGCGACGATGTGATACACACCTGCGCGGATCAGACGATCCTGGAACTCGGGTGAGAGGTCGTCCCGTTCGCCGATCAGGAGGGCGGCGAGGAAGGGGACCGTCCCGTCGTCCCGGTCCTTCGCGGCTCGTCTCAGTGTCGAAAGGAAGGAGCGCCGCGCCATCGAAGGAAAAGCCGCGATCTCGTCGCGGTCGCCGCCCAGAACCTCGAGCAGCCGCGCGCTCTTGCTCGTGCCGACGAGATCGATCCCGCGCGCCCGGAGGTAGGAGGAATAGTCGAACGCCCCCGGATTCCGGAACGTCCGGGGGGGGCCGAGCCGGGAGCTGATCCGAACCAGGTCGCCGGGCCGAGGGCCAGGGGGGTCGGCAGGCCCCGGCGCGGGAGTTGTGATCCGGACCAGGATCGATCGTGCGGGCCTGCACAGGAACGGGAGACGACCGGGGATTTCGAACGTTACGGCGCGGACGGTGAGGGACAGCCTTCCATCGGGGAGATCGTCGGCGTCGAGGAGCCGTCCCACGATCTCGACCGGAGTGACCCCCGGTCTGAACCCGTGCTCGCTCCACGTGCGCAGCATCGAGGGAACCGGATCGGCCAGGCGGTGACCGACACCCGCGGCCGCTCCCAGAAGGAACGGCAGAACGAAGAAGCGAACGCGGCGGAACGACGGAATGACACCGAGAACAGCGACGGGAGCGAGGACCGCCGGCCAGTGGAGCGGCGTCTGAAAGGGAAGGACGGTCCCGGCCGCGAACGCGGCGGCCCGCGCGAGAGACGTCGGGCCGGACGAACCCTCCTGACGGAGCGGCGCGGAAGCCACGCGTACCGGTCCCCCGGGGCGGCTCTCCACGCGGCACGTTCGATTCTATCGTCGTCGAGCGGGACGGCGCAACCGTGCGGCGGCCGCGGCGCGCGGCTCAGTCGAACAGCGTCAGGCGAGGCAGTCCGGCGACTTGACGCAGAAGTGCTGTGAGGGCCGTCCGGCGCGTGCGTTCCCGGGCATCACGAGTCATGCGGTCGCCGGCCCGCCCAAGCGCCAGGTCCGCGGCGCGTTCGAGCGCGTCGAGCTCGGAATCCGCGATCGAGCCGCGCGCCACCGTCAGGAGGTCCTCGTCGAACCGGCGCAGCCGTTCCTCGAGCAGGTGCGGGTCCAGGACACCCCCCTTCACCTCCCTGCGAAGCTGCTTCAGCTCGGCCGCGACCCGCGCCAGGCACCCGACCAGGCGGTCTCGTCCCGCCCCGGACGCTCCTGCCATGGCGGCGCGGACACGCCGCGCCAGTCGTCCCAGGTGCCGGGCCGCAGCCTCCCCCCCGGCGGCAGCCGCATCCGCGGACGGCGGGCGACCCGCTTCGGCGGCGTGCAGGGCCTGGTACAGCCCGTGCAGGGACAGGACCTCCTGCCTGCAGTACGACAGCGAGTTGATCCGGCGTCCCGCGGGCGCCCGTCGCTCGAACGCGTCGAAGATGTTGTCGATCGCCTGCAGCACGACCCGCAGCGGGACGCCGAGGTCGATCCACTCGCCGATCAGACTCCAGTCGCGCGGCGACAGCAGCATCGCCGCACCTCGGCGCCGCACGAACGCTTCCTCGACGGCCCGGTAGTACGCGGCATTTTCATGCTGGGACGTCATCGATTCCGTTCGTGGATGATGCGCAGCCCCTCGAGAGTGAGATTGGGATCCAGGTCGTCGAGGACCGTGCGCAGATCGGCCTCGAGCGCCAGGACCAGTCCACCGGTTCCGATTGTACGAACCTTCTCTCCCATCTCCTGGCGCATGCGGTCGAGAATCCCCTGCACGAGGGCGATGTACCCATGGAACAGGCCGGCCTGGAGACTGTGGGTCGTGTTGCGTCCGATGACCTTCGGCGGGCGACGGATGTCCACGCGCGGCAGGCGCGCGGCCCGCTCGAACAGGGCCTCCGCCGAGATCGTCAGGCCCGGCGCGATGGCGCCTCCCAGGTACTCCCCCTTCGCCGAGATCGCGTCGAAGGTCGTCGCCGTCCCGAAATCGACCACGATCACGGCGCTCTTGCAGCGCTCGTAGGCCGCCACGCCGTTGACGATTCGGTCGGCCCCCACCTCCTGAGGGTTCTCGTACAGGATCGGCATTCCGGTCTTCACACCCGGCTCGACGAACAGCGGCCTGAGATTGAAGTAGGAGCGCGCCATGGTCTCGAGAACGCTGTTGAGAGGCGGGACCACCGAGGCGATGATGATGTGCTGGATCGCGGACACTTCGATTCCTGCCAGCGCCAGGAGCGTGCGCGCCTGGATGCCGTATTCGTCCACCGTCCGGTCACGGACCGTGGTCAGCCGCCAGTGCGCCACAAGACGGGCCGTCTCGTACACCCCCAGGACCGTGTTGGTGTTCCCGACGTCCATCACCAGGAGCATGGTGAGCCCTCCCCCGCTCTCGTGTTCCGTCCACACCACCGCCCGGGGCCCGCTCGCCCGAGCCTCAGGGCCACAACGACTCGACGATCTCTCCGAACGGAACGCGCACCGTGCGACCGTCCGGCAGCTTAAGGAGCAGCGCGCCCTCCTCGTCCACGCCGGCCACCTGCCCCTCGAGACGCCCCCCGGGGGACTCGACCACGACTGGGCGACCGTGGGGCAGCGCCGAGAACGATTCCCACTCGCGCAGCAGATCGGACGGTCGCCCGCCGACGAGCCTCGCGTAGCGCCGCTCGAACCCCTCCAGGATGGCAGCCAGGAGCGTGGTGCGATCGACCACCGCACCCGTCTCGATCGCGACCGAGGTCGCGCGTCCGGCCACTTCGGGACCGAAGTCCTCGACCCCCTGGTTCACGTTCAGGCCGATCCCGAGGACCATTTCCCGGATGATCGGATCGGAGCCTCGGGTCTCGCCAAGAATGCCGGCAATCTTGCGCCGACCCACCACGACATCGTTCGGCCACTTGATGGTCGCCTGAAGCCGGCAGACCTCACGCAGCGCGTCGGCCACGGCGACCGCCGCCGTGAACGTGAACAACGGGGCGCGCGGCGCCGGCACGTTCGGCCGCAGGACGAGCGAGACGTAGATCCCCAGCCGCGCCGGCGAGTGCCATGTCCGCTCGCGCCGGCCGCGGCCGCCCGTCTGCTCCTCGGCCAGGACGGCCGCCCCTTCCGGCTCGCCGGCCGCGGCCAGGTCGAGCGCCCGGTCGTTCGTCGAACCGATCGTCGGGTAGTAGAACACCCGGTGCCCGAACACCGCGGAGCGCAGACGCCCCTGCAGCGCGGCCGGGGTGAGGGCCTCGCGTGCTCCCTCGCCGCTCATGCCGGCCGGAGCTCCAGCGCCAGGTCGGCCGCCCGAACCGAATGGGTGAGAGACCCGAGTGAGATGCGATCGACCCCGAGGGACGCGATCGCCGCGATCTCCTCTTCGCGAATCCCCCCCGAGACCTCGAGGAAGGCGCGGCCGCGCGCCAGGGCGACGGCGCGCTCCAGAGTCGCGCGGTCCATGTTGTCGAGCAGGATGGCATCGGCGCTGGCGCGCAGGGCTTCGCCGACCTCGTCCAGGGTCCCCGCCTCGATCTCGATCGTCAGGAGGCGTCCGTCCCGGGCCATCCCGCGCCGGGCGCGATCGATCGCCTTCTCGACCCCCCCGGCCAGGCGCCAGTGGTTGTCCTTGATCAGGACCGCGTCGAAGAGCCCCTGGCGATGCGCCGACCCGCCGCCGATCTCCACGGCGTACTTGTCCAGGACACGCAGTCCCGGGGCGGTCTTGCGGGTCCCGGAAATCTGCACGCGGGCTCCGCGCAGGAGCCCGACGGCCCGCCGTGTGGCGACGGCGATGCCGCACATTCTCTGCAGGAAGTTGAGGGCCGTTCGTTCCGCCGCCAGGATGGAGCGCGCCGCCCCCTCGACCGTCGCGATGCATTCCCCCCGCTCCCGCAGCCCGGCATCGTCGCACCGGGGTTGGAAGTCGAGGGACTCGTCGACCTGGCGGAACGCTTCGCGCGCCACGGACATCCCGGCAACGACCAGGGGCTCGCGCGCCACGATGTCGCCGCGGGCTCGGACCCCCTCCTCGATCACGAGGCGGGACGTCAGGTCGCCCGGGCCGATATCCTCGTCGAGGGCCGCGCGTACCGCGCGGCGCACCACCTCGGGATCGATCATGGAGGAGCGGATTGTCCCACACGCCCCTGGGGGGGTCAACAGCCGCCCGCACCTCCCCCCGCCGCTCCATGTCCCGAAATGCCGCGCCCGCTGCTAATTTCCACGCTTTCGAGTCGCCCCTTCCTGCTGCGCGTTCCCCGCACCGATCGCGCACCCGCCCTGGGCTGTTCGCGCTTTGCGCCGTACTGTTGAGTGCAGAAGCATCCGCGCACGCCGCTCCCGCGCCGCTCGGGAGTCGAAGGATTCCTGGCACGTTCGTTGCTTCTGGTCTTCGAGCGGGGTGCGTGACTGCGACTGCCGACTCTCCGCCGCACGGAAGGCGCTCCGATCCGCGCCGCCCGGTCGCGGGGCCGAGGCGGCGCTCATGACCCCTCCTGTCACGGGGGGAAAGCAGCAGGGGCCTTCACCCGCACGGACTGAAGCGACGTCGAATCGAAGGCGTCGTCTACGGGAGGGCTCCGCCCATGAAACCGCTGTTGACCTGCCTGACCTCGTTGCTGCTTCTTGCACTCTCACTCGCTCCCCTCACCGCGCAGGAGCTGACGACGGGCACGATCACCGGCAAGGTGACCGACCTCGCCGGCCGGCCGATCGCGGGTGCGATCGTCATCGTGGTGTCGGAGTCCGGGACGCGCACCGCCACCACCGACGCGAACGGCGGGTACATCGTTCCGTTCCTGCGTCCCGGCTCGTACACCGTACGCGTCGAGGCCGCCGGCGGGTTCACGACGGTCATTCGGAGTGATATCGCCGTCGCGCTGAACCAGCGCCTGACGCTCAATTTCACTCTCGAGCCCGGCAAGACCGAGAGCGTCACGGTCCGGGGCGCGGCACCGCTCATCGACACCACCTCGACCGCGACCGGAACCAGCCTGAAATACGACGATTTCGCGAACGCCGTGCCGCTCGGAAGATCGTTCACCGACACCTACGCGGTCGCGCCAGGTGTCGTGAGCGGCCTCGGCACCGGTCAGGGCAACTATTCGATCAGCGGCGCGACCGGCCTGGAGAACTCGTATCTGATCGACGGCGTCAACATCACGAATACCGGGTTCGGGGGGATCGGCGCCTACAACATCGTGTACGGCTCCCTGGGCACCGGGGTGACCAGCGAGTTCCTGGACCAGGTCCAGATCAAGACCGGCGGCTTCGAGGCGGAGTACGGGCAGGCCCTCGGAGGGATCATCAACACCATCGTCAAGTCGGGCACCAACGACTTCAAGGGGAGCGTCGCCTGGTACGCCACGCCTCGCAGCTGGCGATCCTCCTATACACCGGTCGATCTCACGACCGGCACCTCCAACACCCTGGCCGAAAATGTCAACGATTTCGCCTTCTCGGTGGGGGGGCCGATCAAGAAGGACACGCTGTTCTACTTCTTCGCCTTCAATCCTGTGACCACCGTCGACAGCCGGCGCGCCAACAGCCTCGACAACCCGGCTTTCGCGCCGGCGCAGGCCGGAGTGTCGGTGTTCGACGAGGGGCTGCCGACGGGGTTCGGTGGGACGACCTACGCCACCAATCGGCTCGCCTTCCCCTCCTCCACGAACACTCTCGACCGGACGCGCCGGGCCGACAACTACGCGCTGAAGATCTCCTGGCAGGCGTCGCCCAGCAACCAGGTCGATTTCACCTTCTTCGGAGATCCCGCCACGGGAAGCGACGGCCCCCAGCGCGACAATGCGCCGCAGTTCACCGATTTCGCCACCGGCGGGGGTGAAAGCAAGATCCGCTTCGGTTCCAACAACCAGTCGATCAAGTGGAGCTCGGTCTTCTCGCCGAAATTCTTCATGGAGGCGCAGGTGGCCCGGCATGCCGGCGTGTTCAAGGAAACGTCGGCGGTCAACGACTACGACTACCGCGATCTGCGCAACCTGCTCGAGTTCACCCGGGGCGCCGACAGCTATAACGACCCGGCGCTCGGCATCCAGCCCCTGCAGATCAACCCCGTAGCCCCCAACCGGGGGGGCGTCGGCTTCATCACCAACCAGGACGACCAGAACACGGTCTACACCGTCAAGCTCACCAACATCCTGGGGACGCACGAGCTGAAATACGGCGTCGAGTACGACGACATCAGCTACCAGGAGACGCCGACCTACACCGGTCCCTCGTTCAACATCCAGCTGCCGATCAGCTACACCAACGGATTGCCGGTGGACAACAACGGGGACGGTGTGCAGGACACGATTTCGATTCCCACGCGGGGGGGCGCCACGGTGGACGTGCGCAACGGCGTAGGGGCCGACCCGGCGGTGGCCTTCGACAGCGGCAACCGGTTCCGGGTGACCCGCGCGCGGCTCGGCCCGGAGATCCCGCCCACCCTGTCCAAGGAGTCGAACCTGTTCATCGAGGACAGCTGGACGGTGGCATCGCGTGTCACTCTCAAGCTCGGTCTTCGATCGACCGAGGAGAGGGTCGAGGGTGCCGGAGCCTTCACCCTGCCGTTCTCCACCGAGACGGTGCAGAAGGAGACGTTTCCCGGCTCGGGGTTCTTCGTCCCGACCCGGATCTTCACACCGGGGACGTCGAGCTACTCGCCCAACGGCTATTCCTTCGCGGGGAACATCGCGCCGCGCATCGGCGTGTCCTGGGACGTCCGGGGAGACGGCAAGAGCCACGCCTACCTGAATTTCGGGCGGTACTACGAGAGGGTCCCGAACGACCTGGCGGTGCGCGCCTTCAGCAACGAGGTCGGCATCAGCCGGCAGGAGTTCAGCGACCGCGCCCTCACACAGCCGCGAACGATCCCCGGCGGCGCGAGCGAGTGCGTCAACAGCAGCGGCGTCGACACCGGCCTCGGTGGCTGCGCCACCCTGGCCTCTGTGTTCACGCAGGGGATCGACCAGACGGCGGTGGTGGGGGGCGTCAAGCTCCCGTACGAGGACGAGCTGTCGGGCGGCTACTCCTTCGAGGTCACTCCCGATTCGTCCTTCGAGGTGCGCGGCATCTATCGCACGCAGGGTCGTGTCCTCGAAGACGTGCAGGTCAACGCCATCGAGCAGATCCAGAACTTCTATTACGGAGTGGCGTACGGCTATCCCTACGATCCGTTCGGCGGAGCGAAGGGGGTGAACGGCGGGAAGAGCACCACCTTCCCGGCCACGCCGTTCGGGCAGTACCTCCTGGCCAATCCCGGGACGAAGCAGGTCCCCTCGGGCGGTATGTTCAATTTCCCGAAGCCGGAGCGCGTCTACAAGGCGCTGGAGCTCATCTACACCAAGCGCATGTCGGACCGCTGGTCCCTGTTCGCGAACTATCGACTGTCGAGCCTGGAGGGGAACTACGAAGGGCTGTACCGGAACGACAACGGGCAGAGCGACCCGAACATCACGTCGCTGTATGACTTTCCGAACTCACCCCTGATGTCCGGCCAGTTCCTCAAGGGCCCGCTCCCCGCGGATGCACGCCACGTCCTTCACCTCTATCCGACGTACCAGTTCATGAACAAGCTGCGTCTCGGGGCGAACTTCAGCTACAGCAGCGGCGTGCCCCGCACGTCGCTCCTGGCGCATCCGAGCTACCAGAACGCCGGCGAGATCCCCGGGATCGACCCCGTGTACGCCTATTGGGCCGATCCGATCGGCAACGGCAACGCCGGCGACTTCGTCCTGCGCACGACGTCCAGCCTGCCGGCGGCCCTGTCGGACGTGGACAACGTGACCCAGGCGGTCTTCCTGCAGTCCTACACGCCGGTCAAGCGGGGCAATGTGGGCCGCACGCCGGGAATGACGACCATCGATCTGCACGCCGACTATCCCGTGGACGTCGCGAAGGGGCGCATGCGGATCATGCTGGACGTCTTCAACGTGCTGGACCGTCAGACCGTCGCGTCGTTCGACGACGATATCGAGCTCAGGACGGGCGTCACCGACCCCGATTTCGGACAGCCGATTTCCTACATGGCGCCGCGCTCCTGGAGACTGGCGGCACGCTGGGAATTCTGAGACAGGGGGTGACGACCGGAGGCCGGATTTCAGCGGAGCGATTCGATCGTCCGGGAGAGCCTGTCGATCTTCTCCTGCAGCTCCTGGTGGATCCGCCGGGCCTTGTCGACGATTTCGGGCCGCGCCTTCCCCAGAAACTCGGCGTTCTGCAGCTTGCGGGCGTGCCCCTCCCTCTCCTTGTCGAGCTTCTCGATCTCGCGCGACAGACGCCGCTTTTCGGCTTCGAGATCGAGGATTCCCGCGAGCGGCACCGCGAGGTCCACGCCCGGCGCGACCGCCCGGGCCGCGGGCCCGGCGGTCGACAGGTCCGCCGAGGCGCTCACGCCCTCCAGGCGGGCCAGCGTGGCGATCGTGGCGGCGTTGGCCGCGACGATCGTCTGCGCCTCGCGATCGCGCGCATGGTACAGGAGGGGCACACGGCGCCCCGGGTCGACGTTCAGCTCGGCCCGGATGTTGCGCACCCTGACCACGATTTCCATCAGGAGAGCGATGTCCCGTTCCGCCGCCTCGTCGATGTGCGTCTCGTCGCGCTCGGGGTAGGAGGACAGCGCGATCGTCTCTCCACGATGGGGAATGCGCTGCCAGAGGTCCTCGGTGATGAACGGCATGACCGGGTGCAGGAGCCGCAGCACCGAGTCGAGGACGTGCAGGAGCACGGTTCGCGCCCGGGCCGCCTCGTCCGGCGGGCCACCGGGGAGCAGATGACGCTTCGCCATCTCCAGGTACCAGTCACAGTACTCGTGCCAGACGAACTGATACAGGGCGTTGGCGGTGTCGTCGAACCGGGACTCGGCCAGGCGTTCCTCCACGGTCCCTGCCAGGCGCGCCAGGCGGCTCAGGATCCAGCGGTCCTCGACGCGAAGCTGGTCGAGCGGCGGCAGGGGCGGCGGCGTCTCGATCGCCCCGGTCTCTCCCAGGTTCAGGAGGACGAAACGGGCGGCGTTCCAGATCTTGTTGGCGAACGCCCGGTATCCGACCATGCGCTCCTCGGACAGGGGCAGGTCGGAGCCCGGCGTGGCCATCGCCGCCAGGGTCAGGCGCAGGGCGTCGGCACCGTAGCGGTCGATCAGATCCAGAGGGTCGACGACGTTGCCGCGGGTCTTGGACATCTTCTGCCCCTCGGCGTCGCGCACCAGACCAGTGATGTACACCCGGTGGAACGGTTCGACGGTCATGAAGCGCAGCCCCATCATGATCATCCGGCAGACCCAGAAGAACAGGATGTCGAAGCCCGTGACCAGGATCGTGGTCGGGTAATAGCGCCGCAGATCGGGCGTGTCGTCCGGCCATCCGAGAGTCGAGAACGGCCACAGGGCGGAGGAGAACCAGGTGTCGAGGACATCCGGGTCCTGCCGGAGGGCCCGCCCGCCGCAATGCCGGCACGAGGCGGGGGCCTCGCGGGCCACGTGGATCTCCGAGCAGGCCCCGCAGTGCCAGGCCGGGATCTGGTGCCCCCACCAGAGCTGGCGCGAGATGCACCAGTCGTGGATTTTCCCCATCCATTCGTTGTAGCTGTTGACCCAGTGCGCCGGAGCGAAGCGCACCCGCCCGTCTGCGACCGCCCGGATCGCCTCGTCAGCGAGCGGTTTGACGCGCACGAACCACTGCGTCGACAGGTACGGCTCGACAATCGTATTGCAACGCTGGCAGCGTCCGACGTTGTGCAGGTGATCCTGGACGGACACCAGGAATCCCTGGGCGCGGAGATCCGCGACCACGCGCCCACGCGCGTCGAATCGATCGAGACCGCGGTAGGCTTCGGGCACGTTGTCGTTCATCCTCCCCTGCTCGTCCATCACCACGAGCGACGGCAGACCGGCGCGCCTGGCCGCCTCGAAATCGTTCGGATCATGGGCCGGTGTGATCTTGACGGCGCCCGTTCCGAACTCCTTCTCGACGAACGGGTCGGCGACGATAGGCAGGGCGCGACCCACGAGCGGGAGAACGACGGTCCTGCCGATCAGGGAGCGGTAGCGTTCGTCCTCGGGGTGGACAGCGACCCCGGTGTCGCCGAGCATCGTCTCGGGGCGCGTGGTCGCCACCTCGATCCCGCCCTGGCCGTCGGCCAGGGGATAGCGGATGGTCCAGAGGTGACCGTGCGTCTCCTGCGGGATCACTTCGAGATCGGAAATGGCGGTCCGGCAGCGGGGACACCAGTTGACGATGAATTTGTCACGGTAGATGAGCCCGGCCTCGTGCAGGCGGACGAACGCCTCACGCACCGCCCGCGACAGGCCCGGATCCATGGTGAATCGCTCCCGGGTCCAGTCGCACGAGCACCCCAGCCTCTTGAGCTGGTCGATGATGACCCCGCCGTACTCGTCCTTCCACTGCCAGACCCGGCGAACGAAGGCCTCGCGCCCCAGCGCCTCCCGGCTGGTCCCTTCCTTCGCCAGCTGCCGGTCCACGACCATCTGCGTGGCGATCCCGGCGTGATCGGTGCCCGGAAGCCACAGGACGTCGTCTCCGCGCATGCGCCGCCAGCGCGCCAGGATGTCCTGAAGGGTGTTGTTCAGGGCATGTCCCATGTGCAGGCGCCCCGTCACGTTCGGAGGCGGGATCGCCATGGAGAAGGAGGGCCGGGGCGAGTCGACGTGCGCCGTGAACACACCCAGCCTGATCCAGTGGTCGTACCAGCGCCCCTCGATCCGCGCGGGCTCGAATGCCTTGTCGAAATCCATATGCGGGATCACTCTGCGCAGTCCCGGACAGCGGGTCCGCGGACAAAAAAAGAAGGCGCTGGATTGCCTCGCCCGGGGCCTCCGGGGAGCGGGCCGGCGCCTCGGGGACTAAGAGCCGCTCTCTTCGATTTCCTTGATCCTTTTTCGGACAATGGCCTCCGCGACCCCGGGGACGACCTCCCAGGCCACTTCGCGCACCACGCGGTCCGCCAGACGCTCCACCACCTTCTCGGCGATGAGATCGATCATCTCCGGCGTCAGGGACGCTCCACGGCCGTCCCTCGGAGGTTCGGCCGGCATCGGCGCGGCCGCGGAGCGCGGCCTCTCCACCGGTGACGGATCGGTCGACCCCCGTCCTGCGCGCGGGCTCTTCTCGGTCGTGACCTCGGTGTCCTGCCAGGTCTCGGCGGGCGGCGCCTCCGGCGGCGGCGCCCAGCCGCCCGTCTCCGTCGGTGCCTCCCCGGTCACGGTCGTGGTCTCCGGAAGCGCTTCATCGACCAGGTCGAACTCGGCCTCGAACGATCCCCTGAACGATTCCTCCGCCGCCCCGGCCCTCCCCGCCGCTCCTGACCGCGCCGCAGGATACCCGCTTCCCTCGTCAGGGCGAGGCATCACCTCGTCCCGGCGCAGCTTGACGGTCGACGGTGCGGACGTGCCGGCCCCCACGTCGTAGCGATCGGGCACGATGTCATCCGCATCCATCTCCTCCCCGATCCCGACATCCGCGAACCCGACGAACGATCCGCCGGCCGACGGATCAGGGGGCGCCAGGGCAGGGTGCCGCGCCGTATCAGCGTCGAGGTCTTCGTCCGGAAGAGAAGAACCGGGGGGCGGCATTCCGGCCCCCGGGCTCAGAGACCCGCCGAGAGCGACCGGAGCAGCCTCGGGCGGCGACGGGCGGGGGGCCGCCTCGGGGGCGGGCGGAGCAGGGCGCATCCCTTCTCCTGCCCTGCCCGGATCGACGCGGTACACCTCCCCGCCCGAAATGATGTCCATCCGCCCCCCCTCGTCGTCGACCGAGACCGACGGTGTCGAGGCGATCAGCTCCTCGACCTTGGCGACGAGAGCCTGCGATTCGAACGGTTTCGTGATGTGTCCGTTGGCGCCGGCGGTGTCGGCGCGCTTCTTGTCGAACGGCTCGAATGTGCCGGTCAGGAGGAGCACGGGGATGCCGGACGTCGCCGGGCTGCGCTTGATCTGCTCGCACACCTCGTAGCCGTTCTTCTCCGGCATGATGACATCCAGGAGGACGATATCCGGGCGCACCTCGGCGATTTTCTTGAGGGCCTGCCCGCCGGTGCTGACGGAGACCACCCGGTAATCGGCTTCGGAAAAGGTCAGCTCCACCACCTTCTGGATGGTGATGCTGTCATCCGCCAGCAGGATCGTCTTCACCGGTCTCCCTCCTTCCGCGCAGCTCCGCCGCGGGCACGCCCAGCGAGGCGAACAGTCTATCCGTGTCGAGCAGGGCGACCGTCTCGCCGTGGACGCGGAGGACGCGCTTCACGAAATCGCCACTCATGACGCACCGCATCCCCTCCTCCTCCTCGCCCCCCTCTACGACGAGATCCACGCCCGCGCCGAGAAGACCGAGGGGGATCTCACCCCAGTCGCACACGATGAGCCGGTCGGCATCCGCCGACCAGCCGAGGGGGCCCGTGCGGTCCCGGCCGGACCAGAGCGACTCGAACCGGCGCAGGTCGTACACCGGCAACGCCACTCCTCCTCGCAGCGCCACTCCGCTCACGAACGGATGCGTTCCGGGCACGCGCACGACCCGGGGGCGATCCGTCACCTCGCGCACGAGGGCGAGGGGCAGGGCCGCGCCGGCCCCGCCGAGGTGGAACCCGATCAGGCGATCGTCCGCACGGACGCTCACAGGAGTGCGTCCTCGTCCAGGAGCAGCCGCGAACCCGCCCCGTCCGGAAAGACACCCCGGAACGCGCGACGCGGCTGCGCGAAGATGAACGCCGGGAGCGGGGCGATGTCGCCCGGAGACACCTCGCGGATCGATTCCGCGCCGTCGACCGCCACGACCCCTCGCCGCCGCGCACCTTGCAGCAGGAGGTACACCGGCGCAGGCCCGCGACGCTCTCCGGCCGCGGCGTGCAGATCGAAAAGCGGGAGGCGCTCGCCCCCGAATACCGCCTCGCACTCTTCGAGGTGGAAGCCGGTCTCGAGCGCCGGATCGACGATTTTCGTCACCGCGTCGGCCGGCACCGCGTAACGACCCTCTCCGACGTCCACCATGAGGAGTTTCATGACCTCGGCGCCCGCCCGAGTCAGAAACTAGCCCAAAGGGTGCACCCTGTCAAGGAAAGCGTGGTTCTTTCAGCGCCGGCGGGGAGGAACGTTGGCCTTCACCCAGTCGACGACCTCCTGGGTCGTCGCCCCGGGGGTGAACATGCGTCGCACGCCGGCACGCTGCAGCGCCAGAATGTCCTCCTCGGGAATGATCCCGCCGCCGAACACCACGGTGTCGCCGCTGCTCTTGTCAGCGAGCAGACGCAGGATCTTGGGGAAGATCGTGTTGTGAGCCCCCGAGAGCAGCGACAGTCCGATTCCGTCGACATCCTCCTGCAGGGCCGTGGCGACGACCATCTCGGGGGTCTGGTGGAGACCGGTGTAGATCACCTCGAAGCCGGCGTCGCGCAGCGCCCGCGCGATGATCTTCGCCCCGCGGTCATGGCCGTCCAGGCCGACCTTGCCGATCAGGAGCCGGACCTTCCGTTCCGTGCCCATGTCTAGAATTGCACCCGGCCTTCCCGGTAGACGCCGAAGACCGCCTTGAGGGCGTCGCAGATCTCGCCGACCGACGCGTACCCGCGCACGGCATCCAGGATGGCGGGCATCAGGTTCTCCTTCGTGCCGGCGACGCGCGTCAGTCTTTCCAGCGTCCGCGCGTGGCTCCCGCTGTCGCGCCGCTGCCGCGTGGCGAGCAGACGGGCGACCTGCGTCTCCTCCACCCCGGGTCCGATCTTCAGGGTGGGCGCCTTCAGGACGTCCCCTTCGGAATGGCGGTTGACCCCGACGACGATCTTGTCGCCCCCGTCGACCTGGCGCTGGTACACGTAGGCCGCCTCGGCGATCTCGCGCTGCGGAAAGCCCTGTTCGATGGCCGCGACGATCCCCCCCATCTGGTCGATGCGCTTGATGTAGCTCCACGCCTCCTGCTCCAGACGATCGGTGAGCCACTCGACGAAATAGGAGCCGGCCAGCGGGTCGACCGTGTTCGCGACACCGCTCTCCTCCGCGATGATCTGCTGGGTGCGCAGCGCGATCCGGGCCGAGTCCTCCGTCGGCAGCGCCAGGCTCTCGTCGAGGGAGTTCGTGTGCAGCGACTGCGTCCCTCCCAGAACCGCGGCCAGCGCCTGGACGGTGACCCGCACCACGTTGTTGTACGGCTGCTGGGCCGTGAGGGAGCAGCCGGCGGTCTGGACGTGCGTCCGCAGCATCCAGGAGCGCGGGCTCTTCGCGTGGAAGCGGTCGCGCATGATGGCGCACCACATCCGTCGCGCGGCGCGCAGCTTGGCTATCTCCTCGAAGAAATCGTTGTGCGCGTTGAAGAAGAACGAGAAACGCGGCGCGAAGGCGTCGATGTCGAGCCCCGCGGAGAGGCACGACTGCACGTAGCCGATGCCGTCCGCGAGGGTGAACGCCAGCTCCTGGGAGGCGGTCGAACCCGCCTCGCGGATGTGGTAGCCGCTGATCGAGATGGTGTTCCATTTCGGCACGCGATCCGCGCAGAAGGCCACCATGTCGCTGATGATGCGGAGGGAGGGCGTGGGCGGATAGATCCATTCCTTCTGGGCGATGTACTCCTTCAGGATGTCGTTCTGCACCGTGCCTTCGAGCGCCTCGAGAGGGATACCCTGCTTCTCCGCAACGGCCAGGTACATCGCCAGGATCACGGCGGCCGGCGCGTTGATGGTCATCGAGGTGGAGACCCGGTCCAGCGGAATCCCCCGGAACAGGATCTCCATGTCCGCGAGGGTGTCGATGGCCACTCCCTCGCGCCCCACCTCTCCCTCCGCCAGCGCGTCGTCCGAGTCCCGTCCCATCAGGGTGGGCAGGTCGAAGGCCACCGACAGGCCGGTCTGTCCGTGTTCCAGGAGGTAGTGGAAGCGGCGATTCGTGTCCTCGGCGCTGCCGAACCCCGCGAACTGCCGCATGGTCCAGAGCTTGCCCCGGTACATCGTCGGGTGTACGCCTCGGGTGAAAGGCGGTTCGCCGGGGAATCCCAGCTTCTCGCCGGGGTTCCAGCCCTTCAGATCCTCCGCCACGTACAGCCTCTCGATCGGCAGGCTGCTGACCGTCGTGAACTCCTTCCTCCGCTCAGGCTTCCGCTCGAGCGCCGGGCGCAGAGTCCCTTCCTCCCAGTCCCGAAGACCGCGCGGGTTCAGGGTCGAGGTCCGGCCACCGTTCTTCGGCTTCATCTCAGTCCTCTTTCAGGATCTCCTTGGCGATCACCAGCCTCTGGATCTCGGACGTGCCCTCGTAGATCTCGGTGATCTTGGCGTCCCGGAACAGACGCTCGACGGGGTACTCGTTGATGTACCCGTAGCCGCCGTGGATCTGAACTCCATCTTTCGCGGCCCGCATGCAGGCCTCCGACGCGAACAGCTTGGCCATGCTGGTCTCAAGCGAGCAGCGTCTCTGCTGGTCGCGCAGCCAGGCGGCCCGGTAGGCCAGAAGGCGCGCCGCCTCGAGCTCCGTGGCCATGTCCGCCAGCTTCCACTGGATCGCCTGGAAGTCGGCGATCGGCTGGCCGAACGCTTCGCGCTGCCGGCTGTACAGAAGCGATTCCTCGAGGGCGGCCTGCCCGATCCCGATGGCCTGCGCGGCGATGCCGATGCGGCCGCCGTCCAGCGTGCTCATGGCAATCTTGAACCCGTCCCCTTCGGCTCCCAGGAGATTGTCCGCCGGGACCTCGCAGCCGTCGAGCACGATTTCGACCGACCCGGAGCAGGTGATGCCCATCTTGTGCTCCGGCTTGCCGAGCCGCAGACCCGGGGAGTCCCGCTCCACGATGAACGCGCAGATTCCCTTGTGACGCAGCTTGGGATCGAGAGTGGCGTACACGACGAAGGTGTGCGCCGCCACACCGTTGGTCACGAACACCTTGCTCCCGGTCAGCACGTAGCGATCCCCGGCGCGGCGCGCGAGGGTGCGCAGGGAGGCCGCGTCCGAGCCGCAGCCCGGCTCGGTCAGGCAGTACGCGCCGATCTTCTCGCCGCGCGCGTGCGGCGCCAGGTACTTCCGCTTCTGGTCCTCGCTCCCGTGGCGCAGGAGCGGCGCGCAAAAAAGCGAGTTGTTGACCGACAGGATCACGCCGGTCGAGGCGCAGGCCTTCGACACCTCCTCGATCGCGATGACGTAGGACACGCCGTCGAAGCCGGCGCCGCCGTAGGACTCCGGCACCATCATGCCGCACAGGCCCATCGCGGCGCAGCGTACGTAGTTGTCGTGCGGGAACTCCCGCGATCGATCGAACCCGGCCGCGCGGGGCTTGAGCACGTCCGTGGCGAACGAGCGCACGGTGTCGCGCAGCAGCTCCTGCTCGCGCGTCAGCTGGAAATCCATGGTCTCAGGTCTCCGTTTCGACCAGACCGTAGCGGTTGTCCCGGCGGCGGAAGAGCAGGCACACGCGCTGGGAGTCGGCGTCGCGGAACACGAAGAACGGGTCGCTCAGCTCCTGGAGCCGCACGAGCGCCTCCTCGACGGACATCGGTCTCACGGCGACCCTCCCCATGGGGACGACGACCGGTCCGTCGGAGGCGGCAGGCTCCACGACCTCGGACAGATCGGGTCCGCGCCGCAACGAGTCGCGCATCGCCCGGCGCTTGCGCCCCTTGGCAATCTTGGAGTGGTGCTTGCGAGCCTGGGCGAGCAGGCGATCGATGGCCAGCCCCAGCGATTCCTCGAACTCCGCGCCGTCCGCTTTGGCCGTCAGGGTCCCGATGCGCGCGTGCACCACGATCTCGGCCCGGTGCCGGTGCTTCTCCCGCGTGAGCACGACGTGCGCGTCGGGGCTCTCGTGAAGGATGCGCTCCAGCCTCGCGAGCTTCTCTTCGGTGAAGCTCTTGAGTCCCGGTGTCAGGTCCGCCTTCCGCCCCGTGAACAGGAGTGTCATGGATCACCCGATGTCTTCCGGCGGGTCCGGCTCAGTGAAACCCCTGCCGTCTCTCGTTGGAGGAGGGGATGCGCAGCTCCTCGCGGTACTTCGCGACGGTGCGCCGCGCGATCCGCAATCCGTCATCGCTCAGGATCTGAACGATCGCGGCATCGGACAGCGGCCGGCGCGGGTCCTCCTCCCCCACGACCTTCTTGATCCGCTCCTTGACCGCCAGTGACGAGACGTCCTCGCCCTGGGCGGAGCTGATGCCCGAGTGAAAGAAGAACTTCATCTCGTACAGACCGCGCGGTGTATGCATGTACTTGTGATTGACCACGCGGCTGACGGTCGATTCGTGCATGCCGATGTCGTCCGCCACATCCTTGAGGATCAGCGGTCGCAGGTGCTCGTATCCGAAATCCAGGAAACCCTGCTGGTGTTTCACGATGCTCCGGGCCACTTTGTAGATGGTCCGCTGCCGTTCCTCCAGGCTCTTGATCAGGCGGAAGGCCGAGCGAAACTTCTCGCGCACGTACTCGCGCGTCTCCCGCGTCACCTCGGTATTGTTGCGGTCGATCATGCGCCGGTAGAAGGGGCTAATGCGCAGGCGGGGCAGCCCCTCCTCGTTGAGCACGATGGTGTATCCCTTGTCCACCTTGAGGACGTAGACGTCGGGAATCACGTAGTTGTTGTTCACCGCGTTGTACTTCTTGCCCGGCTTCGGGTCGAGGTGTCGGATCGCGTCGACGTAGTGCATGACCTCGTCCAGGCTGCAGGCCAGGACCTGGGCCAGATCCTTGAACTTGCGTCCCTGCAGGAGATCCATGTGGTCCTTGACGATCGCCTCCGCGGGAGTCCCCTCCATGTCGTGGAACGCGAGCTGGATCAGGAGACATTCCTTCAGGTCGCGCGCCGCCACGCCGGGCGGGTCCAGCTCCTGGACCAGATGGAGCGCGTGCTCGACCTCCTCGGGCGCGAAGGGGCCCATCGCCGCGATGTCCTCGAGCGACACCCGGAGATAGCCGTCGTCGTCCAGGTTGCCGATGATGGCGCGCACGATCTCCTTCTGCTTCCCCGGCACGATGCTCATGTCGAGCTGCCAGAGAAGATAGTCGTACAGGCTCTGCGGCCGGCTGAGGATGTTTTCGAGCGGCGGCGCCTCGATCTCCTCGGACGGGGCCTGCGGTCTGTAGCTGAGATCCATGTAATCCTGAAAGTACGACTCGTAATCGATCTCGTCGAAGGGGTCCTTCTCCCTCTCGGGCTCCGGTGCCTCCGCGTCGGCGGGAGCGGCGGTCTCGGCGGCGGGCCCCTCCTCCCCCTCGGGCTTGTCCGGCTCCTGGCTGCCGTCCTGCTGCTCTTCGAGGAGAGGATTCTCCGTCAGCTCCTGCGTGACCTCTTCCTGCAGCTCGAGCTTGGTCATCTGCAGCAGCTTGATCGCCTGCTGCAGCGACGGCGTCATGATGAGCTTCTGCGTCATCCGCAGATTGAGCTTTTGTTCCAGTGCCATCCACTCCTCGCTGCCGGGGGAATCCCCGTCCGCGCGCCCGCCGCGTCACGCCCCGAGCCGGGGCCGTGTCCTTCCCGACCGCTCAGTCCGCCGGGTAGGCGCTCGGGGGCGCATCGACCGGCTCGCGATCCACGAGCCGGAAGTTCGCCCCCAGGTAGATCTCGCGCACCTGCGGATCGGCCGCCAGCTGATCGGGGCTTCCCTTACGGAAGATCCGCCCCTCGGCGATGATGTAGGCCCGATCCGTGATCCGAAGGGTCTCCTGGACATTATGGTCGGTCATCAGGAGTCCGATCCCCTTCGCTTTCAATTGATAGATGATTTTCTGGATATCCGCAACCGCAATCGGGTCGATCCCTGAAAAAGGCTCGTCCAGGAGCATGAACGAGGGCGAGATGACCAGCGCTCTGGCGATCTCGGCCCTGCGTCTCTCCCCTCCCGACAGGTTGTAGGCCGGGCTCTTCGAGAGGTGGGCGATCTTCAGCTCCTCGAGCACCGTGGCCGTCCTCTGGAGAATCTCCTCCCGGGGCATGTCGAGCGTCTCCAGGATGGCGATCAGATTCTCCTCGACCGTCAGCTTCCTGAAGATGGAAGGTTCCTGCGGCAGGTAGCTGATGCCGCTGCGCGCCCGGAGATACATCGGCAGCCGGGACACGTCGTGACCTCCGAGAAGGATGCGCCCCGCGTCGGGCTGGACCAGGCCGACGACACAGTAGAAGGTCGTGGTCTTGCCGGCGCCGTTGGGTCCGAGGAGACCCACCACCTCGCCGCTCTGGATGTGCAGGGAGATGTCGCGGATGACGGGCCGCCCGCGGTAGCTCTTGGTCAGCCCTTCAATGCTGAGTTTTCGGCTCAACCGACTGAACGTCCTTGGCTTCGGGCTTGAGGGTAATCCAAGTCCTGGCGCCACGCGCGGATTCGGTCAGAATCCTATCCCTCGCCAGATCGAATGTCAACGTCTGCCCCCGCAGCGTGCGGCCGGTGGCGGAGTCCACGACCTCGGCCAGCCCGGCTTCATCCTTGAGGACGAGGGTGTCGTCCGCCGCCCTGTACTCGGCCTCGCGCGCGGTGCCGAACGCCTGGTCACGCTTCACGGCGACGGAGCCCCGGGCTTCGATCCGATCGAGCTCGCGGACGCCGGCGCGCTCCTGGAGGTACGCGTCCATGGCGTCGGCGGTGACGGTGGCGTCCTCGCGCGTCAGATGGACGTTGTCGCGGTAGTGCCCGACCGCCTGCGCATCGTCATACACCATGCTGCCCGCTGTGATGGACGTCACGATCGGCCGCGATGGACCCGCGGTGCCCGCGGCGCGGCGCTGGGTGAAGCGGGCCATGACCTTCTCGGTCGCTCTCAGCTGCCGCGCCTGTTGTTCGAGGACGATCTCCTCCGCCTGGATGCTGTTCCCCTCCTGCCAGGCCCGGGCCGATCCCCCGTAGGTCGCGCGCTGCGCGCCCTGGTCGTACAGCAGGGTGCGGGCCTGGAACGAAACCGCGGACCTGCCTCCGAACCCCGGGGTGCCGGCCCCGCCCTTCGCGGCCGGCATCGACACGCTGCGCACGTCGCCCCTCGCCTCCAGGGTCTTCTGGGTAGAGTGCACGTCGATTTCCTGGGCCGCGATACGGTCGGTCGCGCTCTTGACGACCGGGTCGCCACGCAGTTCGACGAGACCGTCCGCACCGCGATAACGCGCCGATCGGCTCAGCGAGGTATAGGGTCCGGATGTCACCCGGCAGTTCCCGGAGAGCTCCACGACGCGGACGTCGCCCCCGGGTCCGGCAAGCTCGGCGGACAGGCCATCGGCCCGCATCTCGCGCGGCTCGCCGTCCGGACCGGCGGCGCGCGTCACCACCACGTCTCCGAACGCGTGCAGCTGGCGCACCGACTTGCGCCCCTCGTCGAACTGCACCTTGAGATAGTTGGAGTACAGCACGTCGCCGCCCCGTTCGAGCCGGACGTTGTCGGTGAACACCGCCGAGTCGGTCTCGAGCGCAGCGACCATGTCCCCCGACGAGATCGACGCCGGAAGGCCGGCCGTCTCCGCCGAGACTCGCAGGAGCACGCGGTCGGGTATCTTGATCTGCCGTTCCGCGAGCATGTAATTCATCCCGCGGCCCTGCCCGGAGAGGCCGCCGACGCTGAACACGATGTCGTCCGCCGTGAAAATCATGTCGCGTTCGTTGTCGTAGAACAGCGTGCCCGTGCTGAGTTTCAGCCCCTCGGCTTCGCTCTCCACGGTCACGTCCCCCGACAGCCGCGCCCGCCGCTCGGTGACGTCGAACTGTCCCTCGATCCCGGAGACCTTGACGTCGCCGCCGTGGTCATCGTGGATGAGGAGCTCGACGCCCTGGAGGAACTTGCGATCTCCGGCGAACCCCGTGACGCTCCGGGCCTTCAGGGTGAATGCCGGGCGTCCCTCGCGGCTGCCGTTCACCTCGAACTGATCGGACCGGTCGACCACCGGCCCCTGCGTGGCGGGCGTCGGGGAGCCGGGTTCCATCGTGATGTCGGTCTGGGGCGAGCCCTTCCGGCCGTAACTCATGATCACCGCCAGGCTGAAACCCGCCAGGACCAGGAGGATCAGGAAGCGCAGGAGCATGACCGCGCGCATGGGGCGCCAGTGGATCGTCTGCGTCTCGTGCCGGGATGCATCCTTCATGTCGCGTTCAACGCCCCTTGAAGGCGGGCTTGCGCTTTTCGACGAACGCCCGCGTGCCCTCGCGCATGTCCTCGGTGGCGCAGCACAAACCGAACAGGGCCGCCTCCATCGACAGCCCTTCCTCGAGTGTCATCTGCAGCCCCTCGTGCACGGCCTGCAGAGCGAATCGCAGGGCCGCCGGCCCGCGCGACAGGAGGGTCCGCGCCAGGGTCTCGACGGCGCCGGCCAGATCCGTCTGGGGCACGACGCGGTTCACCAGTCCGATGCGGTGCGCCTCGCGGGCGTCGATCGGCTCGCCCGTCAGGACCAGCTCCAGCGCGCGGCCCGGCCCCACCAGGCGCGCCAGGCGCTGTGTGCCCCCGTACCCCGGGATGATCCCGAGCGCCACCTCCGGCTGCCCGAGGCGGGCGGATTCCGAGGCCACGCGGAGCGTGCAGGCCATCGCAAGCTCCAGCCCGCCGCCCAGAGCGTATCCGTTGATCGCCGCGATGCTCGGCTTGCCCAGCCTTTCCAGCCGTCCCAGGACCGCCTGCCCCAGCCGCGCGTACGCCGCTCCTTCGACCGGGGTCTGCGACGACAGCTCGGCGATGTCGGCGCCGGCCACGAACGCCTTGTCCCCCATTCCGGTGACGACCAGCACCCCGATCGACGCATCCTGACCGGAGGCCCCCACGGCCGCGTCGATGTCCCTCATCGTCTGGCGGTCCAGGGCGTTGAGCTTCTCCGGCCGGTTCACCGTGAGGCGGGCCACGCCGTCCTTCGCCTCGTAAATCACCCGGGTCGAGCCGCTCATCGTCGCTCCCCGCCCACCGCCAGGAAATCGTTGGGCTTCGCCGGCTCGCTCGAATAGTCGTAGAACCCCTTTCCGGTCTTGCGCCCGTGAAACCCCGCCAGCACCATGCGTTTCATGAGCGGGGGCGGGGCGAACCGTTTTTCCCTGAATTCGTCGAACATGATGTTGGCAATGTAATACGTGGTGTCGATCCCGACCAGATCCAGGAGCGTGAAAGGTCCCATCGGGTGCCCGCAGCCGAGCTTCATCCCCTGATCGATGTCGGTGATCGTGCCCACGCCCTCTTCCAGGGCGCGAATGGCGTCCAGGATGTAGGGAACGAGCAGCCTGTTCACGATGAAGCCGGTCCGGTCCAGGGCGCGGATGGGGGTCTTCCCCAGGCCACGGGCGAACTCCAGGACCGTCTCCTCGACCCCCGGATCGGTCTGGATGGTCCGCGTGACCTCGACCAGCTTCATCAAAGGGACCGGGTTGAAGAAGTGCAGCCCGACGAAGCGCTTCGGCCTCTTCGTCTGGACCGCCATTTCCGTGATCGACAGGGAGGAGGTGTTGCTGGCCAGGATCGCCTCGGGCTTGAGGGTCCGCTCGAGGCTCTGAAACGCCTCCCGCTTCGCCCCGAGATTCTCCACCACGGCTTCGATCACGATGTCGCAATCGGCCAGCGCGGCGTAGTCGGTCGTCCCGGCGAGGCGGGACAGGGTGGCCTGCCTGTCTTCGGGTCTGACCTTGCCCCTGGCGACCCCGCCTGCGAGAAACTGGTCGATCCGCTTCAGGCCGGCGTCGACGAGCGCCTGCGTCACCTCCAGGACCGTCGTCGGGTGTCCGGACTGGGCCGCCACCTGCGCGATTCCGGAACCCATGAGCCCGCACCCCAGCACGCCGACCTTCTTGATCTGCATCAACGCACCTCCGACCCTGGAACGGGCCGCTGATGAGAATTAGCGCTTCGTGCCCCCGGCCGCCTCGACAACCACGGCGATCCCCTGGCCACCGCCGATGCAGGCGCTGGCGATGCCGTAACGCCCCCCCCGCCTGCGGAGCTCGTGGAGGAGCGTCAGGACCAGCCGTGTGCCCGTGGCCCCCAGCGGGTGACCGAGCGCGATCGCTCCGCCGTTGATGTTGACCCGGTCGCGATCCAGGCCGAGCTCCTTCTCCACGGCGAGGTACTGCGCGGCGAATGCCTCGTTGATCTCGAACAGATCGATCTCGCCGAGCGCCAGGCCGGCGCGCTCGAGCGCCATCCGGATGCTCGGCACGGGACCGATCCCCATCAGACGCGGCGGCACGCCGCTCACGCCGTAGGTGATCACCCGTCCGAGAGGCTCCCCTTTCAACCCTCGAGCCGCCGAGGGGGACGCCAGAACCACCGCCGCCCCCCCGTCCACGATCCCCGAGGCGTTGCCCGCGGTGACGAAGCCCCGTCCCTGGAACGCCGGCGGAAGTTTCGCGAGCACCTCCAGGGTGGTGTCCGGGCGTCGGTGATTGTCATCCGTCACGACGATCTCCTTACCCCGATCGCGCACGGTGACCGGGACGATCTCGTCCCTGAACCGGCCCGCGCGGAACGCCGCGTCGGCGGCCTGCTGGCTGCGCAGGGCGTAACGGTCCGCCTCCTCACGGCTGATACCGCGCTCGACCGCCAGGTTCTCGGCGGTCTGCGCCATCGCGCAGCCGCAATGCGTATCCATCAGCCCCACCAGGAGGGAGTCCTCGAGCTGTGCGTGACCCATGCGCAGCCCGGAGCGCAGACCCCGCACCACGTGCGGGGCCTGCGTCATGTTCTCCATGCCCCCGGCGAGAACCACCTCCGCCTCCTGCAGGCGGAGGAGCGAGGCCGCGGTGACGATCGACTGGATCCCGGAACCGCACAGGCGATTGACGGTCAGCGCGGGGACGGCGTCGGGCAACCCGGCCTTCAGACCGACGTGCCGCGCGCCATACAGGGCGTTGCCGCTCGTCTGCATGGCGTTTCCGAAGACCACGTGATCGACCCGCCCCGCGTCGGCACCCGAGCGCCGGAGCGCCTCGCGCGCGGCCAGAGCACCGAGCTCCACCTCGGTCAGGTCCTTGAAGAAGGTGTTGTACTCGGCCATCGGCGTTCGCGCGCCGGCCACGACCACGGCATCGAAGACGGGGGCCCGGCCGCTCATCGGCTCTCCTTGGGGCGCTCGACACCGGGGCCCAGGTGGTGGTCGGCGCGCTTGATCGTCTGTCTGAAATCCTGCGCCTCGACCTTGACCAGGTGGCACATCTCGTGGAGGCGGGAGTAGACCCGCGGCCCGATCCGCTCCTTGAGCGTCGTCCCGCGCCCGGCGGACGCGTCGTCCTGGTAGTTGGTGGTCACGAGCGTGGAGCGCCCCTCGTTGTAGCGTGTCGTCACGATGTGCGACAAGGTCTCCTCCACCCAGGGGCTGAATTGCCGGCCGCCTAGGTCGTCCAGCAGGGCGACTTCGCTCTGCAGCACCGGCTGCAGAAGTTCGAGCTCGCTCATGCCCGACTGGCGGTCGAAGGTCGCCTGCAGCTGCCGCAGCAGGTCCTGCACGTCGCAGAACAGGCACGGCACCCCCTTCTCGACTCCCAGACGCCGCAGCGTCGCCACGGCGAGGTGCGTCTTGCCGACGCCCGGCGGCCCGATGAGGAGCAGGCCGCGGTCGTTCAGGGGGTATTCCTCCGCGAAGCGCCCCGCCCAGGTCTTCGCCCCTTGCAGGGAGAGCTGGTGCGGGCCGTAGGCTGCGAAATTCTCGAACTCGCAGTCATGGTAGCGCCTCGGGATGCGCGCGCTCTCCAGGAACTCCTGGATCTCGGTGCGCCCGGACCGCGGGGCGCGCCGGCAACCGCAGGGCCGCGCGCGGCGGGCACCCTCGTGCTCGAGGATGACGAAACCGGTCCCGCCGCAATGCGCGCACGGGCCCTCGTCCAACTCGCCCATCGCTCACCTCCGCCCCGGCGCCGGCGCGCAACGGAAGGCGCCGGACACGCACCTAGTTGAGGTAGCCCTGGAGCTGCTGACACTTCTGCGAGCGGTTCAGCTTCTCGAGCGCCTGGGCCTCGATCTGCCGGATACGCTCGCGTGACAGCCCCATCATCTCCCCGATCTCCTTCAGGGTCTTCGGTTCCCCTTCATCCAGCCCGAAGCGGAGTCGCAGCACCTTCTGCTCCTTCGGGTCGAGCTCGCCGAGGCACGCATACAGGTGATCCTTGAGGGACGAGCGCAGCAGGGCCAGGTCGGCCGCCGGGATCACGTCCTGCTCGAGCTTGTCCGACAGATGGAATTCGTGCTCCTCGTCGATCACCGTGGACAGCGACACGTTCTCGTCCGCCACCTGAAGGAGCCCCGTGACCTCCTCGACCGGGATCTCCAGTTTGGCGGCAATCTCATCCGGCGTCGGGTTGCGCTCCAGGTCGAGGGTCAGCTGCGAGATCGTCTTGCCGATGCGGTACAGGAGGTTGGCCTGCTTCTGGGGGAGGCGGAACGCCCCGCTCTGGTCCGACAGGGCGTGGATGATGGCCTGCCGAACCCACCAGACCGCGTACGTGATGAACTTGACGTTCTTCTTCGGGTTGAAGCGCTTGGCGGCCTCGATCAGCCCGATGTTCCCTTCGTTGATGAGGTCCAGGAAAGACAGGCCGCAGTTCCGGTATTTCTTCGCGAAGCTGACCACAAAGCGGAGATTCGCCTCGACCAGCTTGCGCAGCGCCTCCTTGTTGTCACCGCGCTGGATTCGATCCCCCAGGACCTTCTCCTCCTCGGGGGTGATGCGCGGCAGCTTCGAGATCTCTTGAAGATACTTCTTGAGGGTCTCGGAAGAGCCTGCCGTCCGCCTGCTGGGCGCCCGTTCTTCTTCCACCCGTCACCTCTTTTCGACCTTGAAGGAACGCCCCGGGGCCGAAATCCTGACCAGCGCCCGTGACGATTCGATCGCACCCTCCTGCACACGCTTTCCCAATTCGTCCCGCACCTGCGCGACGAAGCGGTCCATCTCCTGCTGCATGGTCTCGATCTTGCGGCGCAGGTTCACGATGATCTCGACGCCGGCGAGATTGACCCCCAGATCGCGCGTCAGGTTCAGGATGAACGACAGCCGCTCCAGGTCCTCCTCCGAGTACAGGCGCGTGTTTCCTTGAGTGCGCGACGGCTTGACCAGGCCTTCCCGCTCGTAAAGGCGGAGAGTCTGGGGATGGACCTCGAACCGCCTGGCCACGACGCTGATCATGTAATAGGCCTTGTCCTTGTGCGCCCCCCGTCCGGCCCGGCGTCTCGCGCGAGGTTCAGAGGCGGATGCCACGGCGCAACTCCTCTCCCGGTGCCAACACGCCGAGCTCTCTGAGCAATTGCCGGGATTTTTCGTCCGCCGCGCGGGGGGTGACGATGTGGACTTCCACGTACTCGTCCCCGCGTCCGGAGCCTCGCATGAGCGGAGCGCCCTTGCCGCGCAGCCGGAATTTCTGGCCGCTCTCCGTGCCCGGCGGGATCTTGACGCTGGCCCGGCCGTCGATCGTCGGGACCTCGATCCGCGCCCCCAGGGCGGCCTCGGTCACCGTGATCGGCACGGTGCAGTGAATATTATCACCAATTCTTCTGAAGAAAGGGTGCGGAGCCACCTGCGTGACGATGAAGAGATCGCCCGGCGGACCGCCCTGCCGCCCGGCCCGTCCCTTCCCCGGCACGCGCACGCGAGAGCTGTTGTCCACGCCGGCGGGGATGGGGATCTTGATCGTCTCCGATCTGCGCAGCACGCCGCTCCCCTGGCAATTGCCGCACCCTTCGTCGCCGAGCACGCCCCCGCCGGAGCAGCGCCGGCAGGTGGTCGCGAAGCGAAGGAGACCCGAGACATGGCTGATCCGCCCCGTCCCCGCGCAATCCGGACACGGTCGTCGCGTGCGCGAGGGCACCCGTCCTGAACCGGTGCACCGCAGGCAGGAGGCCTCGGCTTCGATGGCCATCTCCGTCGTCAGGCCGTGGAGGGCGTCGAAGAACCCGAGGCTCAGGGCGCGTGTGATGTCGTCCCCCCGGCGCGGCCCTTGGCCCACGTGCGATTCTCCGTCACTACGGCCGAAGATCTCCGAGAAGAACGACGAGAGCCCGTGGCCCCCTCCGCCCAGGTCGCCGAGATCGAATCCGAAGTCCTGCGCGGAGCCGGAGGCCCAGGGGCGCGCCGCCACGCCACCCGGAGCGAACCCCTCCCCGTACTGATGCTCCCTGTCGTGCTTCCTGCGCCTGTCGGCGTCCGACAGGACGTCGTAGGCTTCGGTGATCTGCTTGAACCGTTCTTCCGCGCGCCTGTCCCCGGGATTGAGGTCGGGGTGAAACTTGCGCGCGAGCTTCCTGTAGGCCTTCTTGATCTCGCCCAGCCGGGCCTTCCTTTCCACACCCAGCACGGCGTAGTAGTCGATCACGACCTGACCTGCACTTTGATCGAATGCACCCGTGCGTCCGAGGACCTGGGCAGGACAACCTCCAGGACACCGCGACGCAGACGGGCGCTGACCTTCCTCTCGTCGACCGGGGCGGGAAGGTGCAGGGTGCGCGAGAAGGAGCCGTAGGGTCGCTCGACGCGCAGCGCCGAGCGCGCCTCCTCCTCGAGCGGACGGCGTCCCTCCAGCGTCACGATCCCTCCCTCGACGCGGATCGTCAGGTCGTCGGGCCGGACGCCGGGCACTTCGGACGTCAGGACGAACGACTCGCGGTCTTCGCGCAGGTCGATCGGAGGACTCCAGCGGGCCAGCCCCTCGCTCGATAAATCACCCTTGCGCAGGACCGACTCGAGCAGCCGGTTCAGGCGATCCTTGAGACTCATCAGGTCGCGGAGCGGGTTCCACGGAACGGACCTGTTCACGCCGCGCCGGGGACGCGCGGCGCGGACGCTCATCGCTTCGACTCGTCGACGTCGACGTACTCCGCATCGATCACATCCCCTTCCTTGTGAGCGCCCCCCGTCGAACCCGGAGCCGCGCCTCCCGGGGCGCCCTCCTCACCGGTCGCCGCTCCCGGCGAACCTCCGGGTTGCGTCCCCGACGTCCGGTACAGGACCTCGGCCAGGCGATGGGACGCCTGCTCGAGACGCTTCAAGGCCTCGTTGATCGCGTCTTTGCCGCCGCCCTCCATCGCCTTGCGCACATCCTCGATACCGGCCCGGATGGCGCGCTCGTCGTCGGCCGACACCTTGTCCCGGTTTTCCTCGAGGAGCTTCTCGATCTGGTAGACGCGGCTGTCGGCTGTGTTGCGGGCCTCGATGTCTTCTCGCTTGCGAAGGTCTTCCTCGGCGTTCGCCTTGGCCTCCTTCACCATCTTGTCGATATCGTCTTTCGCCAGGGTTCCGGTGCCGCTGATGGTGATCTTCTGCTCCTTCGAGGTCGCCATGTCCTTGGCGGAAACGTTCAGGATGCCGTTCGCGTCGATGTCGAAGGTCACCTCGACCTGGGGAATCCCGCGCGGCGCCGGCGGGAGACCGATCAGATGGAAGCGCCCGAGCGTGCGGTTGTCCCGGGCGAGCTCGCGCTCTCCCTGAAGCACGTGGATCTCGACGCTCGTCTGGTTGTCGGTCGCGGTGGAGAAGGTCTCGCTCTTGCGCGTGGGAATCGTGGTGTTGCGCTCGATGAGCTTGGTCATGACGCCCCCCAGGGTCTCGACGCCGAGCGACAGCGGCGTGACATCCAGGAGCAGGAGATCCTTGACCTCACCCCCGAGCACTCCGGCCTGCACCGCGGCGCCGATCGCCACGACCTCGTCCGGATTGACTCCCTTGTGCGGCTCCTTGCCGAAATACTGCTTGACCAGGTCCTGGATCCTCGGGATGCGGGTGCTGCCGCCGACCAGCACGACCTCGTCGATGTCCGAGGCCTTGAGACCGGCGTCCTTGAGGGCCTGCTCGACCCGCGGGATGGAGCGCTCGAAGAGATCGTTCGCCAGCCGCTCGAACTGGGCGCGCGTCAGCTTCAGCTGGAGATGTTTCGGTCCGGAAGCGTCCGCCGTGATGAACGGCAGGTTGATCTCCGTCTCCATCACCGTGGACAGCTCGCATTTGGCCTTCTCGGCCGCCTCCTTGAGGCGCTGCAGCGCCATGCGGTCCTTGGAGAGGTCGATCCCCTGGTCCTTCTTGAACTCGGAGGTGATCCAGTCCACCACGCGCTGGTCGATGTTGTCGCCGCCCAGGTGCGTGTCCCCGTTGGTCGATTTGACCTCCACCACCCCCTCGCCGACCTCCAGGATCGAGATGTCGAATGTTCCGCCGCCGAAATCGTAGACGGCGATGACTTCGTCCTTCTTCTTGTCCAGGCCATACGCCAGGGCGGCCGCGGTCGGCTCGTTGACGATCCGTTCGACCTCGAAGCCCGCGATCCTGCCGGCGTCCTTGGTGGCCTGGCGCTGCGCATCGTTGAAATAGGCGGGAACGGTGATGACCGCGCGAGTCACCTTCTCGCCCAGGTAGTCCTCGGCGGACTGCTTCATTTTCTGCAGGATGTGGGCCGAGATCTGCTCAGGACTGTAGTCCTTCCCCCGGATGCGGACCCTGACCGCGTTGCCGGGACCGGCCACGATGCGATAGGGCACCATTTTCATCTCTTCATTGACCTCATCCATGCGCCGGCCCATGAAGCGCTTGATGGAGAAAACGGTGTTTTCCGGGTTGGTGATCGACTGCCGCTTGGCCACCTGTCCGACGAGGAGCTCCCCCTTTTCGGTGAATGCCACGACGGAAGGCGTGGTCCTGGACCCCTCGGCATTCGGTATGACGACCGGCTTGCCACCTTCCATGATGGCGACGACTGAGTTGGTCGTCCCGAGATCGATGCCGATAATCTTGCTCATGTAAGTCCTCCTTGAGTCGATATATTCTTCTTAGCCACGTCGCAGTATAAATATTGAGTGTATCATTGTCAAGTTATTATTTGTGCTTCGTACGTTCAATAAGTCGTTATTTGTAAGTTACTTGTCAGGTAGACAGCTACCCGGATGGCGCACTGCTAATCTCGACTCGATTGACAGGATTCCCATCCGGCGCGAAGGAGATACTGTATCCACCGGGCGTGATCCGATACTCGAACGGTCTGCCGAGAGGATCCAGGATGGCCTGTGGCTTGAGAAGATGGCTCGTGACGAGATATCTCAGGTTCTCGGGATATCCCCGGTTAAGCAGGAAGTAGACCTGGATCGCGAAATCGACCCGCTGCATCCGGCTGAGGGTGATCGAACCCCGGATCGAGCGCGCCTGCTCCCCGCCGATGAGAGGATTCAGGTACGGCGCAGCCGCCTCCCCTCGCAGGAGCCCGCGCGCAATGGTTTCGGCGTGGCGCGTCACGAGGCCCCCCGCCAGGAGCACCAGGATCAGATACCCGAGGGCGACAAGCGCTCTGGAGGCTGCCGGGGTTCCGGAGACCGCCCGGGCCGGGGAGGCCGCCGGTGCCGTCCTGGGGCCGACGCTCTTGACCTCCTCGAGGAGCTGGCGTCCAATCAGTTCGTAGAGGAGCCGGCAGGTGTCGAATTCGCTCAGACTGCAACGCTCGACGATCTCCTGCACCGTGCGGTGGCCGTCCACCAGCTGGTAGACCTTGCGCTCTTCATCGCTCAAGGTGATGGCGCGGGCCGCGTCGTCCTTGCCCGCGGTCGCGGCGGCCCCCTTCGGGGCGGCGGCGATTTCGACGTTGGCGTGCCGGTAGACGGCCGAGAAGGATCGTATCCCCTTCTCTATCATCGGCCATTCGTCGAGAATGCGGGCGCCCTCCATGAGGATGCTCTCCGCGGACATCGGAACGACATGCTCCTTGTCGTAGTCGACGCGCTCCTCCTGCGAGAAGTCGTACTCGCCGTCGCGCCAACGGAACAGCCGGTGGACCATGTGGCTGATCTGGATCTGCAGGGCCTCCCGCAGAATGTTGGGGTCGATGAACTTGTTCTCGACCAGGATGTTTCCCATCCGTTTCAGCGTGCTCTTCTGGATGCGCAGGGCCTCCTGGAGCTGCGCCTCGGTGATGCGCCCGGATTTCACGAGCACGGTGCCGATCCTGTCCTCAAGCCTCCGGTGCAGCGCATCGGCCGAGACGACGTTCCCCTCGACGAACGAGACGGTGACCACTTCCTTGTCGCTCTTGAGAGTCAGCACGCCGGTCTTATGCTGGATGCCGATGAGCTGGAAGATGTCCGCCAGACTGAAATCCTTCAGCGTCCCCTTCAGCGCCATGCCGCGTCACTCCTTCTCGGCTTCCTGCGACGACAGATTTCCGATCAGCCAGACGAGCAGTCCGAACGAACCGAGCACCGCGTCGGCTCCCAGATTGGCCGAGGTGATCGCCTCCGCGGGGACGAGAAGCTGGTCCTTCAGGAGGATTCCCAGCCAGACCCCGCACCAGCAGGCAAGAAGGAGCGATCCGAGCCAGGACCTGCCGCCCAGGACATGTCCGCTCCCCGGGAGCGGAAGGCTCAGCAGTCTCCGCCCGACCCAGACGCGGCGCCGGTACCGCACGACCTCTTCCATCTTCCTGCTCTTGACGGTTGGCGCCAGCCCGTCGCGCAGGATGAACAGATGCACGCACTGGGAACAGTGGTCGGGGTCCTTCGAACCGACCCGGCAGCGCCGGCAGAACGGCCTCCCGCAGCGCCGGCACCGCCGCGCCGCGGTGGAGCGGGGCGCCACTCCGAACCCGGGAAGGATGAGCGCCAGAAGGAGCCCGGCTCCGCCGGCGACTGTCGCCGGGGCCGAGAGAGCGCGCGACCAGGTCGACCGCACGCCCTGCTCGAGCCGCAGCGAGAGCGCCCGCTTCCAGATCTCCGCGCGCGTGTATCCGAGGTCGGCCGGCGTCCTCTTGGCGCGACCTTCGTTCCCCTGCGCCAGAAGCGCGGTGACCAGCGCGTCGTCGATGCGTCGCGCGGCCTTCAGTTCCTGGTCCGCCGATTCGAGGTGGAAGGCCTCGAGATGGGCGAGGTGGCTGTTGTAATGGGCGATCGCGAGGGTCGGGTCGATGTCCCCCGCCTTCTTATACAGATTCTGGGCGATCGAGAACTCCTGGCGGAGCGCGTTCAAGTTGGCGAGATTCACCATGGCGCGCGCGTTCCCCCGATCGATTGCAAGCACCCGCTTGTACAGGTTCATCGCCTCGTCGAACCTTCCGGCCATGCGGTGCATCGAGGCCAGGACGAACGGAAACATCGGGTCGTCCGGATGCTCCGTGGCCAGCCGCTCGAGCGCCTTGAGATCCTGGACGTCGTAGCCTCCGCGGAGCGTTCGAATGAGCGCCCGCGCCCCGGGATCGACCGCGGTCCCCGCGATCCAGTCCACCACGCATCCCACGGGACCCGTCCCGATCAGCAGGCCCAGCGCCAGGAGCGCGAGGAGTCTCTCCGCCCTCCTGAAATAGGGAAAGAACAGCACCGTCCAGGAGGACAGGAGCCAGACGAACGGTGCCAGGACAAGAATCGGCAGCACCATGAGCGCCCAGCCCAGCAGACGCGCCGATTCGTCGGACAGGGTCCTCGCGTAGCGCTCCCGCAGGTCGTGGAAGAACGCCGGCGAAATGTGCAGACAGATCAGCAGGAGAGCAGCGGCGACTCCGAGACACAGCCCCAGGTAGACGATGAGCAGTCCATTGCCGGTCTGCTGGTACACGGAGTCCGCGTCGCTCACCCAGATCTTGAGGGCGGACCAGGTCTCTCCGACAGCCCCCGAAAGGTCCCGGTCCCCGCGCACGAGGGCGATCGCCAGACCCAGGTGGGCCGCGACCAGCGCCGGATCGAAACGGGACGCGAGCCGGAAATTCTCCTGCGCTCCGCGGTAATCACCCTCGTCCAGGTGGCGGCGGGCCTCGGCCAGGAAGGCCCCGGCGATCTGGGGCGCTCCCCTGAGCCCTTCGCGCTTCATGAAATCGAGTGCCGTCTCGATCAGTCGGGCGGCCTCGACCGATTCCCCGCGCTGCAGCAGCGCACGCTCCTTGAACCACAGTTCGGCGAGGACCTCGCGCGCGTTCACGCCCTCCAGGAGGGGCGCCACGTCGGCGGCCGCCGTCTCCCCTGAAGGACCCGCCCCGCCGCCGGCAGGCGGGGGGATCGTCCCCGGGTTCTGGATGATCGGGTGGTTCGGATCGAGGACGATGACCTCGGGCTCCTGCCCGCGCGCGGGAGCGACGGTGGACCCGAGGAGCAGCGCCACGGCGACGGTCGCCGGGCCGCGGGTCAAGCACCTTCTCATGAAGGACGGACGCTCGACCATGGGCGCAGGGCGCGCGGACGGCTCACGACGTCTTCGATGTCTTCTGCTTCTGGAGTTTGACGACCGCGAGCTTGAGATCGTAGAGAAGCGAATCCATCAGCCTCGCCTCGTCAGGCGTCAGGTTTCCGCGCGTTTTGATCTGGAGGGCCTGAAGGAGATCGATCACCTGCCGGGCGCCGTCGAGGTCCATTTCGACCTGGCCGCTGAAGGGGTTGGGCATCTCACCCAGATTGGCCGCGGCGGTCGCCGCCAGGTTGCGAACGAGCCCCACGAAGTGGGCCGACGCGGCCTGCTCCTCCCGGGTCGACGTCGCCGCAGCGGGAGGCTGAGCGTCCGCTGCGGTGACCCGCGAATGCCCCGGGGGCGCCGGGTGCGGAGGCGGGGACTCCTCGGAAGGCGCGTCGGGAGTCCGCCGCGTCCCGTCGGGCGTGAACAGGCGCCGATCGACGACGCGGATCTCCTCGCGTTTCCTCTCGTCCTTTTTCTCCATCATCGTGCCGCGTCTCCGCCACACCGTGCTCGCGGCGCGGAGGATAGCACCGCGGCGTAGCCCCGCACAAGCGCTCGTATCGCGGCGGCGTTTCCTCCCTGCCGTTGCTCCGCCCCCCGCGGTGGACTAAGATGCGCGGCGCGCCGGGGAGACTGTAGTGTCGGAGATGAAGCGACTCACGGAGATCATGGATCGCCTTCGCGGTCCCGACGGCTGTCCTTGGGATCGCGAGCAGACCTACGAGACGCTCGCAACTTTCCTCCTGGAGGAGACGTACGAGGTGGTCGACGCGATGCGTTCCGGCGTGCCGGCCGCCCACCGCGAGGAGCTGGGCGACCTCCTGTTCCAGATCGTGTTCCAGTGCCGCATCGCCAGCGAACGCGGCGAGTTCGACATGGAGGCCGTCATGCGGGACATCGGCGACAAGATCATACGAAGGCACCCGCATGTCTTCGGGGACACGCGTTTGGGCGATGCCGACCAGGTCCTCCGACAATGGGAGCAGATCAAGGTCGAGGAGCGACGCGGCAAGCCCGACGGCTCGATGTTCGGCAGCGTCCCTCCCGCGCTGCCCGCGCTCCTGAAGGCGTTGCGCATCTCCTCGAAGGCCGCGCGCGTCGGGTTCGACTGGGCCGATCTCAAGGGACTCCTCGAGAAATTCGAGGAGGAGGCCGACGAGATGCGCCGGGCGCTGCGTTCGAGGAAGCGCGGGGCGATCCGGGAGGAGATCGGCGACCTGCTCTTCACGATCGTCAATGTCGCTCGTCACGCGGACATCGACCCCGAGCTGGCGCTCCAGGATGCGAATCGAAAGTTCGTGGATCGATTCCGTTACGTCGAGGAGCGGCTGCGGAAGGAGGGCCTCGAGACGGCGCCCGAGAACAGGGGACGCATGGAAGCGCTGTGGGAGGAGGCCAAGAGGTCGCTCAAAAAAACTTCGCCTGGCCGAACGTCCCCATCCGACGGAACTTCTGGTAGCGCGCCTCGACGCGCTCGGCGGGCGCCGCGCTCCTGAGATCGTCCAGCGCCCACGCCAGGTGCTCGTCGAGGATCGCCGCCTGCCTCGCGTGATCGGCCTGGGCTCCGCCCGGCGGCTCCGGCACGATGCCGTCGACGATCTCGAGTTCGCGCAGGTCCGGCGCGGTGATCCGCATGGCGCGGGCCGCGTCCTTCGCCTTGCCCTGGTCCGACCAGAGGATCGCCGCGCAACCCTCCGGGCTGATCACCGAATAGACGGCGTGCTCGAGCATCAGGATGCGGTCCCCCACGGCGATCGCCAGGGCGCCACCGCTGCCACCCTCGCCGGTCACCGTCACGATGATCGGGACGCTGAGACGGGCCATCGTGCGCAGGCTCGTGGCGATCGCCTCCGCCTGGCCGCGTTCCTCCGCCCCCTTGCCGGGGTAGGCGCCCGGCGTGTCGACGAACGTGAACAGCGGCCTCTGGAACTTCTCGGCCAGGTCCATGATGCGCACCGCCTTGCGATAGCCCTCGGGTCGCGGCATGCCGAAGTTGCGGCGGACCTTCTCGCGCGTGTCGCGTCCCTTCTGATGACCGAGGACCGCAACCGGCGCTCCCTTGTAGGACGCGAACCCGGCGACGATGGCGGGATCGTCCGCGTACTTCCGGTCGCCGTGGATCTCCACGAAGTCGGAAAAGAGAAGACGGATGTAGTCCAGGGTGTAGGGTCGCTTCGGATGGCGCGCCACCAGCGCCCTCTGCCACGGCGTCAGCCGCGCGTACACTTCCTGACGCAGCGCCTGCAGGCGCCGGTCGAGTCGCTCGATTTCGTCGGCGCGATCCTCACCGCCCGGCACGCCGGAGAGCTCCTCGATCTTCTTCTCCAGTTCGCGCAGCGGCCGTTCGAAATCGTCTTCCTCGGCGGCCATGCGAGGTAGTCAAGCACACGCCTCCGAACGTGTCAAGCAACCGGATCCGATCTGCGGCCTCCGTGTCGTCGATCCCGGAATCCGCGCGTCGTGTCTGCGGAGACGGGCGATCAGGCGCGCGGGTGGAAGTCGCGGTAGATCGCGCGCAGGCGCTCACGGTTGATGTGCGTGTAGATCTGCGTGGTGGAGATGTCGGCGTGGCCCAGCATCATCTGCACCGATCGCAGGTCGGCGCCGCGCTCGAGCAGGTGGGTGGCGAACGAGTGGCGCAGGACATGCGGACTGAGCTTCCCCCTGAGGCCGACGGCGCGACCGTGCTTCTTGAGAATCTTCCAGAAGCCCTGCCGGGTCATCGGACAGCCGCGGTTGTTGAGGAACAGCGAGGGACGGGCGGCGCCATTGAGAAGCCGGGGCCGCGCCCCGTCGAGGTAGGGGCGCAGGCGATCGGCCGCACCGCGCCCCAGGGGCACCAGACGCTCCTTGCTCCCCTTTCCGACGCAGCGCAGGTACCCCGCCTCAAGGCTCAGGTCGCGGACGCGCAGGGACACCATTTCGGAGACGCGCAGCCCGGTGGCGTAGAGAAGCTCGACCATGGCGGCGTCGCGCACGCCGAGGGGCGTCGAGACATCCGCGGAGGACAGGAGCTGGTCCACCTCCTCCAGCGTCAGGTAGCGCGGCAGGGACTTGGTGGTGCGGGGTCCGCGGACCTGCGCGGTGGGATCCTCGGCGACGATCTTCTCCATCACAAGGTACCGGTAGAACATGCGGACGGCGTTCAGGGCCCGGGCGATCGACTTGGGCGCCAGTCCTTCGGCCGAGAGGCGGCGCGCGAACTCGTTGATCTCCCCCTGGCGCACCTGCCGCGGGTTCCGCCCCTTGGCCTTGAGGTAGCGGCTGAATTTGACCAGATCGCGACCGTACGCGAGGAGAGAGTTCTTGGCGAGCCCGCGCTCGACCGTGAGATAGTGCACGAAATCGTCGATCAGGAAATCGGATTTCATCGAGACCGGCCCTCGAGAATCAGCGTGACCGGCCCGTCATTGACCAGCTCCACGGCCATGAACTCCCGGAACCGGCCGGTCTCGATTTTCAGCGGGCCCTGCGAGAGCTTCTCGACGAAGGCGCGATACAGCGGCTCGGCCTCCTCCGGTGGCGCCGCCCTTTCGAATCCGGGGCGCCGCCCGCGGCTCAGGTCGCCGGCGAGCGTGAATTGCGACACGACGAGAATCTCGGCGCGCGTCTCGAGGGCGGAAAGGTTCATCTTGCCGTCTTGATCTTCGAAGATGCGCATATTAAGCACTTTGTCGGAGAACCAGTCAAGTTCGCCGGCGGTATCCCCCTTCTCCACGGCGAACAACACGAGGAGCCCGCGGCCGATCCGTCCCGCGACCTCGCCACCGACGCGCACCTCGGCACGCGAAACCCGCTGCACGACCGCTTTCATCGTCCCGGCCCCAGTCCCGATCGCAGCATTCTCATTTCATCGTTGCCGAGCAGCGCCATCGCTCCGAAGTAGACCGCCCCCCCCCCCGCAATGAGGCCGCCCAGCGACAGGACCTTGGCGGCGAGACCGTGGAGAGCGACGACGTCGACGACCCGCAGCCCGAACATCAGGACCGCGGCCATCGCCCCCGCCGCCACGAGCGTGTGCCACGCCGACCGCGCCACGCCGGCGTCCAGGTACTCCCCGGCGCGGCGCCTGAGCATCCAGGCGAGCAACGCGCTGTCCGCGAGCGCGGAGATCGACGTGGAGAGCGCGATACCGCTGTGCCGCATCGGCCCGCGCAGCGCGAAGTTGAGGAGGAGGTGCAGGAAGAACGTGAGCGCCCCGACCTTGACCGGCGTGCGCGTGTCCCGATGCGCGTAGAACGCCGTAGCCTGGATGTTCACCGCCGCGAAAGGGAGCAGTCCGATGGAGTAATAGGCCAGGGCGCTGGCGGTCAGGAGGGTGTCCTCCCGGGTGAACCGGCCGCGCTCGAACAGGACGTGGATGATCGGCACGCGCAGCACGATGAGACCGAGGGTGGCCGGGACGGTCACGAAGAGAAGCAGGCGCATCGCCGTCGACAGCAGGCCGCGCACCTTCTCGGCGTCGCGATCCGCGGTGGCGCGCGACAGGGTCGGCAGAATCACGGTGGACAGGCTGATCGCGAAGATTCCCAGGGTCAGCTCGGTCACGCGGTTGGCGTAGTAGAGAAAGGAGACGCTTCCGGACTGCAGGGAGGTCGCGAACTGCGAGTCGATCACCAGGTTCACCTGGATGATGCCGACGCCGAACACGCGTGGCAGGATCAGCCGGCCCACCTCCTTGAGACCCACGAGGTCGAGGCTCGCGGGCGGACGCAGACTCATGCCGTGCCGCCAGAGCGCGGGGATCTGCACGATCAGCTGCAGGAAGCCGCCGATGAGGACCCCCACGGCGAAACCGTACGCGGGATCTGCGAAGTGGTTGCGCAGCCCCCAGGCGCAGGCGATGATGGCCGCGTTGAGCAGGACAGGGGTGAACGCCGGCAACGCGAAGACGTCGAACCCGTTCAGGATTCCCGACATGATGGCCGAGAGCGAGATGAAGAAAATGTACGGAAACATCATCCGGTTGAGCGAAATCGTCAGGGCGACCTTCTCGGGCGAGACCGCGAACCCCCAGGCGAGGGCCTTCACCAGAAGGGGCGAGAACGCGACGCCGAGCCCGGTGATGACGGCCAGGAGCGCCGCCATGGCGTACAGCACCGAAGCGGCGAAGCGCCACATGGCCTCGCGATCCCCGGAGCGGATGTAGCGCGCGAACGTCGGGACGAAGGCGGAGGTCAGGGCACCCTCGGCCACCAGCCGGCGCAGCATGTTCGGAATGCGGTAGGCGATGACGAAGGCATCGGAGGAGTTCGCCGCCCCCAGGATGGTCGCCTGCAGGCTGTCCCGGAAATAGCCGGCGATCCGGCTCAGCATCGTCACGACGCTCATCGAGCCGGCCGCGCGGATCAGCCCGCGATCCTTGTCCATCGTCCTCCCCACACTCCCGGGCTCGCCCGGGGCGGGGGGATTCTACGTGCCGCGCACGGGGCATGCAACCTTTCCGCCCGAGGGGTGTGGTAGGCTAGTGCACGGGAGCCTTTCGGACACAGGGGACGGCCATGGCAAGTCTCAACAAAGTCATTCTGATCGGTAATCTCGGACGGGACCCGGAGGTGCGCTACACGCAGAACGGCTCGGCCGTGGCAAACTTCACTCTCGCCACCAACGAAGTCTGGACCGACAAGGGGGGCGAGCGCCAGGAGCGTACCGAGTGGCACCGCATCGTCGTCTGGGGCAAGCAGGCGGAGATCGTGCGCGAGCACCTGACGAAGGGAAAGCAGGTCTACATCGAGGGATCGATCCAGACCCGCCAGTGGGACGATCGCGAGGGGAACAAGCGCCAGACGACCGAAATCAAGGCCCTGCGCGTTCTCATGCTGGGCCGGCCCGAGCCGGGCGAGGCCAAGATGAGCGCGGCCGCCTCCACCCCCGAGCCCGCGGGCGACGAGGCCGGACCGCCACCCGAGGACGACATTCCGTTCTGAGCACGTGCCCGGGAGTCGCTCGCGACTCCATGAGGCGTCAGCCGCGGCGCCTCGCGGCCGCGGCCGAAGGAGTCGTGCCGCGCCGCGGACGGTGCGCCTCCTTCCGCAGGGGTTTCGGGGCCGGGGGCGGCACGCGGCGCGTCGCGGCCATCCGGCCGCTCTTGGCGATGTTCACGAATCGACGCATGCGTCCTACGAGAGCTCTTCGACCTTCTTCTTCGCCTCGAACTGGTAATCGGAATTGGGAAAGTCGCTGACGATCTTCTGGTAGGTCTTGAGCGCATCCCCCCGGCGACCGAGCGCCTCCTGGCAGCGCCCCACACCCATGAGGCCCTCCTCCCTCGGGAAGAAACTCTGCGCGTCCTCGGCCAGGGCTTGGTACTGGATCAGCGCCTCCGAGGGATTTCCGTGGGCCTCCTTCAGGCGCGCCAGCTCGAAACGCGCCAGGGGCGCGAGAAAATCACCTGCGTATCTCGACAGCAGCTCCTGCAGCGCCTTGCCCGCGTCCTCCGTCTTTTTCATCTCGGCCAGCGCCAGCCCCTTGTAATACAGCGCCTTCGGAGCCGCGTGCGACGATCCATAGCGCCCGAGGATCTCGTCGGCCAGCTTCACCACCTCCAGGTCTTTCGCCTCGACCGACGAAAAGGTCCTTGCGCCGGGCGTGGACTGCTGGAGCGCATCGAGCGAGACCGACACGGGGGCCCGGTACGTCTGGATGATCTCTCCGAGCACGAACGAGGCCTTGTCTTCCCGGCCCGACCACCAGACCCAGCCTCCGAAGAGACCGGCCGCCAGGATGACCAGGGCCACGGTCGCGATCGCCAGCCGCCGGGCGTGGTTCTCGACGTAGAACGTGCCCCTCTCGATGGCCGTGACCAGTTCGTCGCGCTTGATCTGGTGTCGTTCCGTCTTCTTCATCGTCCGTTCCTTCCCTCTCCGAGGGATGGTGGGCCTGGCGTGACTTGAACACGCGGCACCCGGATTAGGAATCCGGTGCTCTATCCACCTGAGCTACAGGCCCCTCCGAAGACCCTCACTCTACCCGGCGGCGTGGAAGCCCGTCAAGGAGCGTCGCGGATCCACGGAGCCCTTTCGCGCGCGCGGCCGGGTGTGCGACACTTCCCCGCCCGCGACCGACGGGACAGGAGGACGGGTGAAACGAAGCGCGGCGAGGGGGATCTCTGCGGCGTGTCTGACCGTTTCCCTGGCGCTGGGCTGCCTGCCCCAGGCGCCCGCCCCGCCTTCGGCCGGCGCCCCGCCGGTCTTCGCCGCCGGCGCCGTCGCTTCGGGGGAGCCTGCGGCAACCCGGGTCGGAATCGAGATTCTTCGTGCCGGCGGCAACGCGGCCGACGCCGCCGTCGGCGTGGCCCTCGCTCTCGCGGTCGTGCACCCGCAGGCGGGGAACCTCGGCGGCGGCGGATTCGCGGTCGTCAAGACCGGTGACAGCGTGGCGGCTCTCGATTTCCGGGAGACGGCGCCCCGGGCCGCCACCGAGACGATGTTTCTGGACCGGAACGGCTCGCCCATCGATGAGGCGTCGGTCGTGGGTCCTCTCGCCGCCGGCGTCCCCGGGTCCCCCGACGGTCTGTTCGAGCTGCACCGGCGCTACGGCCGCCTCCCGTGGCACGCCGTCGTGTCACCGGCGCTCGCGCTCGCGCGCGACGGGTTCACCGTCACACCCCGGCTGCAGGAGGCGATCGAGTGGTACAAGGAGACCCTGGCGCGCTTTCCCGAGACGGCGAGGGTCTGGCTTCAGGACGGGAAGCCGCCCGCCGCCGGCAGCCTGCTCCGTCTCCCGGAGCTCGCGGCGACGCTGCGTCTCTACCTGGAGCGCGGGCCGGACGCGCTGACGTCCGGCGACGTGGCCGCCGCGGTGGAGTCGGCGTCCCGCGCACACGGTGGCGTCCTGACCGCCGCCGACCTCGCGTCGTATCGCCCCGTGTGGCGGGAGCCTCTGCGGTTCAAGGCCTTCGGATGGGAGCTCGCCTCGATGCCCCTCCCGTCCTCCGGCGGGATCATCCTGGCGCAGAGCCTGGCGATCCTCGAGACGCTGCGCTACCCGCAGCGCCCCCGGGGGAGCGCCGAGCGCGATCATCTCCTGGCCGAGACCTGGAGGCGGGCCTACGCCGATCGCTTCGTCCTCGGCGATCCGGAGAACGCGCGCGCGGGGGAGGCGCAGCTGCTCTCGGACGGCTGGATCGCCCGGCGCGCGGCCGACATCGACCCGTCCAAGGCGACTCCGTCCCGGGACATCCGTCCGTGGCCGGGACAGCCGGTGTCCGCCGCCGACGGCGGCATGAGGCCGGCGGCGACGACGCACCTCTCCGTGGCCGACGGCTCGGGGATGGTCGTGTCGTTGACTACGACGCTCAACGAGTGGTTCGGCTGCGGTCTGTACGTGCCCGGGGCGGGATTCTTTCTGAACGACGAGATGGACGATTTCGTGACCGCGCCGGGGCGTCCGAACCTGTACGGTCTCGTCCAGGGGGATGCCAACGCGGTCCGTCCCGGCGCGCGCATGCTCTCCTCGATGAGCCCGGTGGTCGCCTGGCGCGGTGGCGAGACGATCGCGCTCGGCTCGCGCGGCGGCTCGCGCATCCCGACGGTGATCACGCAGGTCCTGCTGAACCTGATCGTCGACGGGGATTCTCTCCAGATGGCGCTCGATCGGCCGCGCATCCACCACCAGTGGCTTCCCGACGAGATCGTCGCGGAAAAGGACGCGCTGTCGCCGGACGAGATGTCCGGGCTGATCCGCCGGGGTCACAACGTGCGCCCGTCGGACGGACTGGGCGAGGTGGCCGCCGTTCGTGTTTTCACGAACAGCCGCATGGAGGCGGCGGCCGACACGAGGCGGAACCCGGGCGGGGCGGACGTTCTGGCGGCACGAGAAGCGCCCGGCACGGCCGGACCGCCTCCCTGACACGCGTCCGTTCCCGGGATTCAGCGCGCCTGCAGCAGCCCGAGGACGGCCACGAGCGCCGCTCGCACGCCGGAGCGGATGGAGCCTTCCCGTTCCGGAGCGTACTGCGATGAGTGCAGAGACGGCAGCGGCTTGCCGTCGGGGCGGGTACTCTCGTCGATGCGTTCGCGCGGGATCGTCCCGAGGTTGAACATGAAGATCGGGATCCGCTCGCGGCCGTAATAGGTGAAGTCCTCCGATCCCATGACCGGCGGGACCTCGACGACCCGGTCGTCGCCGAAGGCCTTCTTCAGCTCCGCCACGGTGCGCCGGACCAGATCGGGATCGTTGACCGTCGCCGGGGTGCTCTCGCCGATCGCGATGTCGGGCGGCTTCGGCGCCCCCGCCCCCTGCGCCTCCGCCAGGACGTTGCGGCGAATCCCGTCCAGGAGCCTTCTCCGCGTCTCCTCGGTGTAGGAGCGGACGGTCAGCTGCAGATCGACCGTGTCGGGAATGATGTTGTGTTTCGTCCCCCCATGGATCGATCCGACCGTCACGACTGCCGCCTCGATCGGGTCGATCTCCCGCGCCACGATCGTCTGCAGGGCCATGACGATGCGGGCCGCGATCACGATCGGATCGACGGTCTTGTGCGGCGACGCACCGTGCCCCCCGAGACCGTAGACCCGGATGTCCACGCTGTCGACGTTGGCGAACGCCGGCCCGGCGCGGTAGCCGATGACCCCCACCGCCAGGTCCGCTTTCACGTGCAGGGCCAGGATGACGTCCGGACGCGGGAAACGGGTGAACAGGCCATCCTTGATCATCGCCTGGGCACCCATCACCCTCTCTTCCGCCGGCTGTCCGATCAGGATCGCCGTCCCCGACCAGCGTGCCTGAAACATCTTGAGCCCCCGTGCCAGTCCGACGAGCGTGGTCATATGGATGTCGTGCCCGCAGGCGTGCATGACCGGGACCTGTCGGCCGGTATCGTCGGTCGTCGTGACCGCGCTGGCGTAGGGAAGACCGGTCTCCTCCTTGACCGGCAGCGCGTCGAGGTCGGAGCGCCACATCACCGTCGGTCCCTTGCCGTTCCGCAGCACGGCGACGACTCCGTTCCCTCCGACCCCCGTGCTCACCTCGAAGCCGGCCGCCTTCAGCTCGGAGGCGATCCGCGCGGCCGTCTCCTGCTCGTGCAGGGACAGTTCGGGATGGACATGAAGGTCCCGGTACAGAGAGTCGAGGGAGGTGTACTCCTTGTCGATGAACGAATCGACGGCCGGCGCCGAAACACCCGCGGCGTGGACCGGTGCGAGGGACAGGAGCATGCAGGCGAGAAGGGACAGGCGCCGCAGGCCTCGGGAGGCAGGCATCAGTACTGGATCAGGCTGACGACGTCCATCCCCGGCAGACGGGCGCGTCCCTCGAGAAAGGCCAGCTCGACGAGGAAACCGGATCCGAGGACGATGCCCTCCAGGCGCTTCACGAGCCTGTGCGCCGCCGAGGCGGTGCCCCCAGTCGCCAGGAGATCGTCGACGATCAGCACCCTTTCCCCCGGGCGGATCGCATCGACGTGGATCTCGAGACGATCCTTGCCGTACTCGAGCTCGTATTCCTCCACCACCGTCCGCCACGGGAGCTTTCCCGGCTTCCGCACGGGCACGAATCCCGCCCCGAGACCCAGCGCGATGGCGGGCGCGAAGATGTAGCCGCGCGATTCGATGCCGACGACCTTGTCGATGCCGCGATCCTTGAACCGATCGGCGAGAGCGTTGAGGGCGTAGTGCAGGGCATCCTTGTCGCCCAGGAGAGGGGTGATGTCCTTGAAGACGATTCCCTTCTTGGGAAAATCCGGCACGTCGCGGATGTATGTCCTGAGGTCCATGCCGCCCTCTTCACGCCACGGTCAATGGCGGATCTCGAACCCGTCCATCTCGTTGTCCAGCGCCGACTCCGAAGCGGCGGCGTTGTCCACCAGCGCCCCCGCCGGCCCCCGCCGCAGGACCTCCTGGAACTCCCGGAGAGCGTCCTCCGTTCCCGCGGCCACGACTTCGACCCGGCCGTCGGGAAGATTGCGAACGTAACCGTGGATCCCGAGGCTCCTGGCCGCGCGCGCGGTGAAGAATCGGTATCCGACACCCTGCACGATACCGCTGACCAGGAACCGGGTGGCTTTCATCGTGAGAAGAGAATGGTCGGGGCGAGTGGATTTGAACCACCGACCCCCTGGTCCCGAACCAGGTGCGCTACCAGGCTGCGCTACGCCCCGACGGCTCAGCAAAGGAGAGCGGATTCTATGCGAGCGGCCGGAGGCCGGTCAAGGAGCGTCCGGGAGGACCACGCGGCTGCCGGGCACCAGAGCGTCCTGCCCGTCGTCGAAGCGGACCCAGGCCTTGGTTCCGCCGTCGTAGTCGCACGCCAGGACGACCAGGCGGGCGGGATGGCCGAGGGCCGTGCAACGACCCTCCCCTTCCGCGTCCCGTCCCGTCAGCACGCGGATGAACGGGTTCCCGGCGCGCTCCGACCCGACGCTGGTCGG
>Ga0137397_10000018_pt1 | contig 97289 bp, 72 predicted proteins | sample czorhiz116metaG_FD_106658 | JGI IMG/M metagenome (GOLD analysis project Ga0137397, IMG submission 106658) | Vadose zone soil microbial communities from Angelo Coast Range Reserve, California, USA - czorhiz1.16 metaG | ecosystem: Environmental > Terrestrial > Soil > Vadose zone | place: USA... | reverse complement strand
TTGCGGCCGGGTTGGAAAAATTCCTGTCCGGTTCGGGTTGTCGACCTGCCGCTCGAGACTGAAGAAGAAATGTGCCTTGTTCCGAACGATCGGGCCGCCGATCACGCCGCCCCAGTCGCGCTGGGTAGTCGTTGGTTTCTGCAAATTGTTCTGTTTGACCAGAAAGTCCTTGGCCGTCAGCCGGTTGCTGACGAAGGATCCGAACACTACACCTTTGAACTGGTTAGTTCCGGCTTTCGTGACGGCGTTGATGATAGCGCCACTGGCGCGGCCGAACTCCGCGTCGTACATGCCGGTCATCACCTGGAATTCCTGAATGGCTTCGAGCGGCGTGCGCACCTGTGCGCCCGCGCTGGTGCCAAGCGCGTCGTCCGCGTTGTAACCACCGTCCACCGAGACGTTGTTGTTCTGACTGGTCTGGCCGGCGGCGACAATCGTGTCGTTGCCCATTTGATTCGAGGGCGTGAACACGACGCCCGGCAGGAGCGAAACGATCGCAAAGTAGTTGCGGTGTGTCGCGGGGGTCTCGGCAAGCTCCTCGGCCTCGATGTTGCCCCCGACTCTGGCGCTGGTCGTGTCAATGAGCGGCGACTCGCCGATGACGGTGACGGTTTCCTCAACTCCTCCTACTGCCAGCGCCAGGTTGATGGTGAGCGTGGTTCCCACCGGCAGAATCAAGCCGCCCCGTTCCGTTGTCCGAAAGCCGGGCAGCTTGGCGACAACCCTGTAACGTCCAGGGGTGAGCTGCGACGCCAGATAGGTCCCCTCCTCACTGGCGGTCATCTCCCGGAAGATCCCCGTTTCTTCATTGGTCACGACAATCGCAACGCCCGGGAGAACTGCGCCTTGCTGATCCGTGACCTTTCCGGCAATTACCGCTGTGCCCTGCTGGGCGAGCGCCGGTACTGCCAGCGCGAAAAGCAACGTCCCGACAATCAATCCGATCTTTAATCTGGACATTCGCCGCCTCCTCTCCTGAGATGGTCTGCCTTCTTCATTCTCCAAAACGTCAAAGCGAAGCCGACTTGTGCCGTCCTGGATTGTCCGCCACAATCGTCTTCGGTAAATTGGGTGAGTTGTTAGTGCCCCTTGGATTACCGAAGCTCGCCTGGTTTGTCAAGTTGTAAATCCGAGGTTGACGCAGCAGCGAATCGGCAATTGCGCGAAGTTCATCGTGTCCGAGGCGGATGCGGGCGACTACATACTCAACACGACCAGCGGCAACCATCAGCCGCAGCAGCCGATACGTGGCGTCAACCGAATGATGCCGAAGTATCCGGGGGGTGGCGTCACTGTTCCTGCAGACCTCAATCGCCGCGCGTGGAGAATGTCTTCGGCAGGTAATCGTCGGCGCCGACTTCGAGGCCTGCAATGCGATCGGGTTCATCGCCGAGCGCCGTCAGCATCAAGACAGGGATTTGCGAATGCCGCCGGAGTTCACCCAACACTTCCATGCCATTCATGCGCGGCATCATCACATCCATGATGATCGCGGAATATGAACCGTCCATGGCGCGCTGAAGCCCATCGATGCCGTCATGCGCTGCGCGTCTCTGGTTTTAGCTGATCCGGCCTAGGATTCCGGACTCCCTGCGAGGATGACCTGATGACCATTCTTCCGGAGTGTTCTGGCGAGCCTCTCCGAGTCGGCGCGGAACCATCGCTTCCTTTTACTGCCGCCAATGATCACCAATGAGTGCGGTGCGAGCACTTCAAGCAATGTTTCAGCGCGATCTCTACACAGGTAAACGCGAATGCCGGGATCCACGGCTGCCGAGGAAGCCAACTCGCGCAATTGGCGAAGGAGAAAACCGGGAGGAACGGACGGCGAGCGAAGGGACAACGGAAACGGCACGACCTGCGGCACGACCAAATCGATGTCTGCCGAAAGATCAGCCGATAGTTCTGCGGCAGCGCGCAAAGCGGCCCGCGTCTCGACTGGATCGGTAACGACAACATTGATTTGCAGTGCTGGCAGGACGGCGTCGCGCACAAAGCAACGCTACGCGGGCGCTCATAAAGAAGTCATAAATGTTTCATAAGGATTTCGTTGGAGACTCGTTCCGATGTTCGAGCTCTTCAATAATGTCTTTGACGACTTCCTCACGGTCTTCTGACTTGAGTTGTTCTTCCATGCGTCTCAACGCCACGCCGACAATATCGCGGTGATGCAGTTTTGCTCCGCCGTATTTCTCGCTCAAATCGAGCCACATGCCGTGAACTCGATCGACATCTTCCGGCCAGAGCCGGGGTGGATGCGGACCGAGGTTAACGTAGGTTGAAGGCCGGCCGGGCGTAATGACTTCGAGGGAGAACGCATGCCGCGGTTCGGGGAGCCGTTCCCATGCACGGCCGATCCGGCGGGCAAGCTCTTCGGAGTCCATGCGCGCCGAAACGCCGGTGACGAGCCGCGAAGCCTGCAATTTGGCAGCGGTCTGAACCATCGCGTCAAAAGGATTCACAGCGGGGATGACCAGGAGATCGACGGTTTTGCCTTCCTTCTCAGCCATCGTCACAACGCGTGTAAACAATTCGCGCTCGTAGTCGGTGAAAAGTTGGTTGTCGGAAAGGTCGTATTCGCCGGCTCCGGACACACCACGAACCGTCAAGACGACAATGTCGTGCCGCCGAAGATTGGTCTTCTCGAGGATGCTCAGAAGATGGGCCATCCTGTTGTAGTCGCGCACCGCAACAAGAATGCATCCAGGCCTTGCGCGAATCGTTCCGCCGATGCCGACTTCAGGCTGAACATCGAGGTTGAACTGCTCGAGTTCCTGTTTCCTTTCGCCCTGCGCCCGGGCGTTGAACCGTTCCGAAATTGTGAAGACGATGAACAGCAGCAGCGTAAAACCTACACCGGAGATGGTCGCGATCTGTTTGGAGAAAAGATTCGCCATGGCGACGAAAAACAGCGCCAGGGTCGTCATGAAAAGACCGATAGGCAATTCCCTTCCGCCGATCTTGATGTTGAACGGGACCTTGTATTCCTGATCGGTGCGCCGGAATCTCAAGACGAGTACACCGAGCGCCTTCATGAAGAAACTCCAAACAACACCGAACGCGTACGCTTCGCTCAGGAGGTACACATCGCCGCGGCTCGCGATTACCGTCGCCAGCTGAAGTCCTGCGATCGCATTGATCAACCGGTAAGACGTTCCGAACTTGCGATGCGGCTTCCGGAACCACGGGACCAGAACTCCATCTTCAGCCACTCGATTCAAGTCGCCGTTCGCCCCGATCATGGAGGTGTTCACCGCGCCGGACAGAATCAGAACGCCGACGATCACGCCGAAAACATGAAACGCCAGGCGGAGTATTTGCGGCCCGCTCAGATGCATCGCGAGGCCGCCCAAGAGGTTGTCGTGATACTCGGGACGTATCGAATCCGGAATGATCATTCCCGCGAACAGCGTGATCACGCCGGTCGAGATGACCGCAAACGTACACACGATATTTGCGGTGATCTTCAGATTCTTCAGCTTTGGTGACGCGATTTCGCGATAGACCTGCGCCAAAGTTTCGAATCCGCTCATTGCCAGGAGCGTGTGCCCGAAAGCCACGACAATGGCCACGGCAGGAAGAGTGATCCAGCGTGTTCCGGCAAACCAACCCAGACTCTCACGTCCGAACTCGAGGTTCGAAGGCGTGGGAGGCGGAGGAATCTGGGCGGGACCCCGCATCAGCAATGTGAGCACACACCAGACGAGAAACATGCCCACCATGACGGTGGTGATTTGCACGATTCGCAGCGCTTTCGTGCTCGATTCGTGAATGCCTCGGATGTTGCTTCGCCAGAAATAGACGATCACCGCCGCACCGAACACGGCTGCAAATGGGTCCGGCGGCACAGTCATCCCGACGTTGAGCATTTCCGAGATTTCGTTGATGAGGCGGCCAAAGTATTGGCCCGCGCTGACGGCGCTAATCGGTCCGGTCAAGACGTAATCGAAGATGATGGCCGAAACGGAAAGCCGGGCGAGTATGGGCCCCATCGCGTTGCGAACGACGACGTACACACCGCCGCGGACATACATGCTGCAGCTTTCGAGGTATACGGATCGCACGGCGAAGCTGAAAAGCATGACTCCAAGAATGAAGTATGGGGCGCTTCTGCCGATGGCTTCCTCGGCGATACCGCCGACATAAAAGGCAGAGGAGGCGAGGTCACTGAGAACGATTGCCGCACCGCGCCAGAACGAAATGAAGGACAGTGCGACTGTGCTGGCCACGACCACACGTGTCGTCCCAGACCGCTGTTCAGATCGAATCACGCTGGCATTCGACACTGCCGTTCAGATTGAAGTCAAGCAGCTATATGTGGCGACAATTCTGTAGGTGTGGATAATTCGGGGACCTGTCCCCGAATTATCCAAATTGGTTACACCTCGACGTAGGGAATTCTCGCGGAAGCTGGGTCGAAGTGAACCACAGGCCCGCTCGTGATCGGCCCTGGCCGGCGGCAAGTCTGTCGAGCCTGCGTGAGAAAGCAGCCTGTCGGTTGAAGTACCGGCTGTCGGCAGCGGATTCTATAGTCGTCAACGCTCGAACGTTGAACGGTTGTCTGGATTTTTCTCCCGACAACCGCCCACAACAGGGGCGTCCTTTTCTTATAGCGTTTAGGAACGAGTGGCGGATTTCACCAGGCTCCTGGCGCAAACTCAAGATGTACTCACGATCGGCTATTTGCCTGGCTCGAAGCGATCGAGGCACTCATACGGATGTACGGTGTTCTCGGGCTTCCACACGAAGTACCGCTTGAGATCGAAGGGCCGCGTGAAGTTCACGGGATCCGTCGTCGTCAGCGTGTAGTCGAGGCGGCTGTAGTCCGCGTTCGGGATGAAGCGCTCGACGGTTTTGATCTGCTCGCTCTGCGGCGTGCCTTCGTGATCGAAGTAGCCAGTCGCAATGTGATCGGTCTCGACCACCAGCGTCGTGCCTTCCCAACGACCGCGCGAATAGCCGTACAACGTGTGCGCCGGCGGGGCCACGTCCTTTGGATTCATGTAGATCGTGCGCACTGTGTCGTACTCTTCGAGCCGCATGATGATTTTATCGCCGTCCCTGACGAACTCCATCGGCAGCGGAGAAATCATGATCAGCGGCGTGCCCTTCGTGCCGCACTTCAGAAGGATGTTGTTGCGCGGATTCCACCTCGCAAGCCCGGCCTTGCCGGCGGCAGTCAGCGGGTAGCCCCCCTTGAACATCGGAAACGCGGCGGGGTCGCTCATGATCGTGGACCAGACCCGGAACAGGCCGTCAGCCTTGGCTTGCGCGGCAGCGACATCACCATCGGTCTTCGCGCCCCCGACCAGACGCCCCGCTTTCCCGGCTGGGAAGTATGGGTTGGCGGATCCGAACGTGAACTCGTAGCCGTTCGGCAGCAGCACGCTGCGTGCAAGAATCTCGAGTCGGTTGCGCATCGATGGCGAGCCCGCGATCGTCAGGCGATCACCGACATGGATTGAGCTTCCGTCTACACCGCGATTCCGCAGGATGCTGATCGATGCCGTTTCGGCATCCCACACGGTCTCTACGCCTTTGGCGTCCTTCACGGACAGGAGGATCTGTCCGTGCGGGTTGCGCCACGACACGGACCTGACGACGCCGCTGACTTCGATCGTCTTCCTCGAATCGAAGATACCGGCCTGACTGTGATGCCCATGAGCAAAGCTCACGAACACATTGAGACCCAAGACCAGGGTCACGAGCCGCACGAACCGTAGCATGTTGTTGTCTCCTGTTGATGCGCTGCCATGTCGGTAACCAGTGCCTGATTCTAAGGCGGGACAGCTACAAGAGCACGAGCAATTTTTTACTCGATGCTCAACCTTAGAAACGCTTTCGATCAACTCCGACGAACAGAGTCCGTCGTCTTTTGCGCAGGAATTCCAGGGAGGGACGAGCAGGAAGCTTCGATGCGGTCATGGCGATCTCCTTTCATGAGCGTCCTGTTACCCGCTGATACAGGCTGAAAGAAGATGCAAAGCGCTCGAAAGACGCAATGTCGTAGGTCAAGCCGACGTTGTGTCCCAGGTGTCGGCTGGCGTCCGCAAGAAATGTACGCCCCCATAGGTCCCATATCGGCGCACTGCCCAGAACTTCTGGCGAGCTATGCCGGACGTCCAAAAATCGGGACAGATCGTGTGCTATCGTAAATCGAGGGCTTTATGCACGCGGTTTTTGCCTTCGTGCTTCTCATCTTATTCGCCTCCGGTGGTTTCGCGCAGTCGCTTGTCGTCACAACCTATGCAGGCGCGCTTGTGCCCGGCCCCGGGACAGCAGCCGTCGCTTATGGGATCGGCGGTCCGAATTCACTGATTCCTGATGGAACCGGTGGGTTCTATGTTTCCACCAGCAAACATAGAATTTACCGGGTCACAAGCGACGGTGAGGTCCACTGGATTGCCGGCAGCTCCGATGGAAGCAGCGGCTACAGCGGGGACAATGCTCCGGCCATCGGCGCAAAGCTCAATGCTCCAAAGGGTCTCGCCCTCGACAGTCTCGGAAACTTGTATGTAGCCGACTCCGAAAACCACCGCATCCGCAAAGTGAGCGCAGAAGGCGTAATCAGCACAGTCGCCGGAAATGGGATCCCCGGTTATGGTGGAGACGGCGGCTCAGCCCTTGCCGCGCAGCTTCGATCCCCACTGAGTATTGCATTGGACACCGCCGGCAATCTCTACATTGCCGACGGTGGAAACCGCCGGGTCCGAAGAGTGACGCCCGATGGTGTGATCACGAGCGTGGCAGGGAACGGAACATTCGGTACGGGCGGCGATGGCGGTGCGGCCACCGCGGCGCAGTTCAACACTCTGTCGGATGTCGCGGCAGATGCCGCTGGCAATCTGTACATCGCCGATGCCTATCGCGTCCGCAAGGTGACGCCGGATGGCGCCATCCGCACCGTGGCGGGGACTGTAACTTCGAGTTCCACCAATACCGGCGACGGTGGAGCGGCTACTTCCGCGACGCTGCGCGAATCACTCCGGGTGGCGCTGGATTCGACAGGAAACCTGTACATCTCCGATAGAAATAGTGCTCGAATCCGGAAGGTCACCGCTGACGGCATCATCAATACCATTGCCGGAAACGGAACGGCAGGCTACAGCGGTGACGGTGCAATGGCGATCAATGCCCAGGTGTATTTCCCTGAAGGGATCGCGGTCGACGGCGCGGGCAATCTCTACATTGCGGACGGCTTCAGTTTTCGCGTTCGGAAGGTGACCAGCGCCGGTGTCATTGCTACGGTCGCCGGCAATGGCAATGTGCGTTTTGCGGGGGATGGAAGTGCGGCCGGTACGGCACAGATGAACTTTCCGGAGGGCATCGCAGCAGACGCGCTGGGCAACGTTTATGTCTCGGATACCGGAAATGACCGCATACGTAAGATAGACGTACATGGGGTGATCAACACCGTTGCAGGTTCAACGTCGTCCAGCCGCGGCGATGGCGGGCCCGCAACGAACGCACGGCTCGTAACGCCAGCGGGCGTTGCGGTCGATGCTGCGGGCAATCTCTATATCGCCGATCGCGGCGACCACCGCATCCGTAAGGTGACTGCCGGCGGTGCGATCAGCACAATCGTGGGCACCGGCAGTGCCGGATCCGACGGCGATGGCGGATCCGCAACCGCGGCGCGGCTGAGCTCTCCGAACGACGTTGCTCTTGATTCAGCTGGGAACCTGTACATTGCCGACACCGGCAACCACCGCATCCGGAAGGTGAACCCGGATGGCGTCATTACCACTCTGGGCGAGATAGGCTACCCCGGAAGTGTAGCTGTTGATGCCGGCGGCAACCTTTACATCGCGGAATATCTACGCAACATGATCCTGAAGATGACGCCTGAAGGCGCGGTCAGCACCGTAGCGGGTGCTGGAGGCGCGGGAAGCAGCGGAGACGGGGGCCCGGCTACTGCAGCCCGGCTCAATGCCCCGCGTGGCGTTGATGTCGACTCTGCGGGAAATTTGTACATTGCCGACTGGGGAAATCACAGGGTTAGAAAAGTGGCTAACGATGGCGTCATTACGACAGTTGCCGGCCTGGGAACGCCTGGTTTTAGCGGCGACGGCGGTCCAGCCGCTGCGGCCCAGCTCAATCACCCGGTCAGCCTGGCGGTCGATGCGCTAAACAATCTGTACATCGCCGACCGGGATAACCATCGTGTTCGCAAAGTCGAAAGAGTGGCTCCTTCTAATTCGACCGCCTTCCGTATTCCTGATCTGGGTGGTCTTTCCGTCCGGACTACCGGGGACGCCGGATCTTTAGTCGTCGGGTACGGCCGAATCCAGCCCGACAGCACAAGCACCACGCCGGCCGGAGTTGCGATATTCGGACTTCGTCAAGGCAACGTCCTCGTGACTGAGGCCGGCGTTCCAGCGTCGCCGGCAATTTCATCGGGTCGGATCTGTGTAGAAGTGAATGAGCGAGTGAACACGGGTTTGGCTATTGCCAATCCGAATAACCAAGCGGCTGACATCTCGTTCTACTTCACGGACCAGAACGGAAATAATCTCGGCAATGAAACGGCCACGATTCCCGCGAATGGACAGATTGCTGCCTTTCTCAACCAATCTCCGTTCAACGGGGGTTCCTCAGTCACCGGTACTTTCACGTTCAATTCTTCCGTTCCGATATTTGCCGTCGCTTTACGCGGTTTGACGAACGAACGCGGAGAATTCTTGATCACCACACTGCCGGTTGCTGATCTCAGTGCAGTTCCAACGTCGACACCGGCGGCATTTCCGCATTTCGCCGATGGCGGCGGCTGGACAACGCAATTCGTCCTGGTAAATCCCACGGATAGCGCATTGACAGGAACGGTTCTGTTCCGGGATCAATCCGGACAAAACCTGATAATCGGCGTGAATGGGCAGTCCAACAGCATCTTTCCGTATTCTGTACCGCCCCGCACATCAGTGAAGTTGCTGACGGCTGGTACATCGGCTTCCGCGTTGGTCGGCTCAGTGCGCATCGTTTCGGACCCGGGCACAATCACGCCGTCAGGGGTCGCAATTTTCTCGTTCCGAAACGGAGGAATCACCGTTACGGAAGCCGGAGTTCCGGCGACTCCAGCGGGCAATGCATTTCGCTTGTACTCAGAAGTATCTGGAGACCCTGGTGCCATCGGATCGCTTCAAACCGGCGTTGCTGTGATGAATAATTCCACCGCTGTGACGAGCATAACACTGGAACTTAACAAGCTTGACGGCACGTCGACCGGGCTCCGTGGAAATTTGTCTGTTCCTGCGAATGGCCAGGCGGCACTGTTTTTGAATCAGGTTCAGGGGCTCGCCAATTTGCCGACACCCTTCCAGGGCGTTCTCCGCGTTTCAAGTTCGACATCGATATCGGTCATTGGGTTGAGGGGGCGCTACAACGAGCGGGGTGATTTGTTGGTCACAACGACGCCTTCCGTGAACGAAGCGGCCTCTCCTTCAAGGTCAGCCCTCTTCTTTCCGCACTTCGCAGATTCTGGTGGTTACACTACGCAATTCGTCTTGTTCAGTGGATCCGCGGGCCAGTCTTCTTCCGGTGTGCTTCAGCTTTTCTCTCAATCTGGACAAAATATGAGTCTGGGGCTTCGATAAGCTTTCGACGCGTGAACTCGGGATCTTGAGCCAAGTCTTCCAGACCTGAACGGCTCGTGACAAGTGTTCAAGCCAAGTCGCGGAGCAAGCCCGTCGCACGAACTGCCGGTCCGATTTCGCTTTGTAATATTATCGGAGTTGCGCTAACTGGAAACGGGGTCGGCACGCGCGACACTTCCCGACGTGAGGTCGCGCGTTGATAGGAGAGACTGAGATCAAGTACGATACGTCCTGGTACGGCATGCTGATTCCGGACGATGAAGTCGGTCCGTCCCGGTAGCTGCGGTCCACCGTTAGCTCTGACGCCGCTTCGCTTTGCTCGGAATGCCATTGGAAATCACCGCCACTTCAGAGCCCGAAGATTCCGCGATCGCGGCGGGGCTGCGCTACGTCAGCGACATCCTTCCCGGAATCCGCCGCAAGCGCAGCGGTCACGGCTTCGCGTACTACGACCCCGCCGGCCGCCTCATCGTCGCCAAGGACGCGATCAACCGCTTCCGCGCCCTCGTGATCCCCCCGGCTTGGACCGACGTCTGGATCTGCCCGCACAAGGACGGACACCTCCAGGTCACCGCGCGCGACGCGCGCGGGCGCAAGCAGTACCGCTACCACCCCAGTTTCCGCGCGTATCGCGACGTCACGAAGTTCGAGCGCCTCTTCGAGTTCGGCGAGGTGATCTGGAAGATCCGCGCGCGAGTGGAGCGCGACGTCCTCCTCCAGGGACTCCCGCGCGACAAGGTGCTCGCGACTGTGGTGTGGCTGCTGGAGCAGACCCTCATCCGCGTGGGGACACAGGAACTGGCGCGGGAGAACAAGTCATATGGGCTCACCACCCTGCGTAGACGTCACGTCGCCATCGATGGCGCCCAGCTGCGCTTCGAGTTCCGCGGCAAGAGCGGAGTAGAGCACGCCGTATCCGTCACCGACAGGCACATCGCGCGCATCGTGCAGCGCTGCCACGACCTGCCCGGCGAGATTCTCTTCAAGTACCTCGACGACGACGGCAAGCGGCAGGACGTCGAGGCGGAGCATGTCAACGACTACCTGCGCGACGCCACCGGCGCCGACGTCACCACGAAGGACTTTCGGACGTGGGCCGGCACCATGAACTGCGCCGAGTATTTGCGCGAGTTCGGCCCCGCGAAAACGAAGAAGGAAGCCGAGCGCAACGTCGTCCGCGCCATCGACCACGCCTCGAAGCGCTTGGGGAATACACGCACGGTGTGCCGGAAGTACTACATTCACCCTGCGCTCATCGAGGCGTATTTAAAGGGACAGATTCTTCCTCCGATGCCCCGTCGAACGTCGCGTGTGCGCCGAAAGCCTGGCGGCAAGTTGCGCAAGCATGAAAAGCAGGTGCTGACTTTCCTGAGGGAAAGGGGAAAAGGAAGAGGGAAACCGTCGAACTCCAACAAACGGAAACGGTGACAAGGGATAGGGGAGGGAACGGGAACGCGATTGACTTGACCTAATCCGTTCCCCTCACCCCATTCCTGCCAATCTCAGGCGCCGTTCCCAACATTCCGGGGAGACTTCACAGCCTTCTTTGGATCCACACTCTTGTCCACGGTGATCGCGAAAAAGGGCGTAAACATCTCCTCCCAGGTCATGTTGCCGAAATAAACGGTCTTGTTCGGATCGGGATTGAACTTGTTGTTCGCCGAATTGTCATAGTGCGCGACGACGACCATTTTGGTGCCTTTCGGAATCGTAATCGATTCCGCCAGATCGTAACCGAGCTGCCAATTGAAATCGTAGCGAGGGACGTTCAACACAACCCGTTCCGTCCCGTCGGGAAAGACCAGCTTGTATGTCATATCCTTGCCGCGCACATGCATATGCGGCGACATCCAATGCAACTCCGCGTCCACCAGGAACGTGAACTCGGCCGGTTCCGGCTGATAGTTGGAGGCATTGGGCGGAATCGCAAAATTCCTGGGATCTGTTGCATTGCCGGTCTCGACCAACCAGCGTTGTGGCGGTTCTTTGGCAATCGTGAGACCCACCTCCGGCCGGTCGGTGGCCACGGAGCCGTTCGGAGTGTAATGGATACTCCATGAGACATCGTAGCCTGCCGGGACCATCAGCGCCGCGTTGTAAGGCCGAAAATCGGATAGGGCACGTCCGGGCACGTAACAGCTGATGTTCTGCTCCGCATTAGTGTCGCCAGTGGCAGCATTGGGAGGAAGGTTTTCTCGAAGGCGACTAGTGAGCTCGCGGCCTCTTCCATCGGGGGTCGGAAGCAGAACCTGACGCGCTGACGGAGCTACCTCGGCCCCCGCCTCGTCGCGCTGCTTATCTACCCAGAGGAATGTGTTGTACACCGTGTCCGGTCTGTGCGGAACAAAAGAAACACAGATGTGATGCGTGACGCCCAACTCACTCGGTTTGATCTCGACGGAAGTTATCCACGTGTCTTTGGTAAAACCGGTCGGCGTTACCAGTGTCATCCATTCAATCACGTTCTTGGCAGGAGCCGGCGACACCGTGTACGGCACTCCCTTCAATATGAGGTCTGGCTTCGTCGTCCATCCGTTTTCAGGCCATTGGACCGCGGGCCGCGCGTCGTTGGGGTCGCCCTGTGGAGCGCCGTTGTCTGCCCATTGCACGATTGTGTCGATCTCTTGCTGCTTCAGCGAACGGTCGTTCGAAAAATGACCATACTGGGGATCGGCGAACCAGGGCGGCATCTTCCGTGTAATGACCGCCGTTTTCATGGCTTTGGCCCACGGACGCGTGGTCTCGTAAGTCAGGAATGACATTGGCGCAATGTTCCCCGGCCGATGGCAGGTTTGGCAATTCCGTTCGAGAATCGGAAGGACGTCTTTATTGAATGTGACCGCCCCGGCTGCTGACGCTTCAGCACACAGCATAAGTAGAACAGCAGCTACTGCTCCGGTGAGCCAAGCTGGTTTACGCATGTTCGCTCCTATGTCCGCTTTTTGTTGTAACAAGTTAGCACGCTTGCGCACGAAAAACATACTCTTTGTTGGCGTGCGGAAGTTTGCTTCCCTGTAAACCGGTTGCCGATTACGTGGTGGGCAATGGAATCCGAAAGAGGTTCCGGTGCATCGTGATTTTCACGTAAGCGTAGACGGAAGGGTCGGGACTGGGCGAGATTCCATATGCGTCGATGAGGTACGCACAAACATTCACTGCCGACCAGTTGGATGGAATCATCGCATTCTATGAAACGCCGATCGGCAAGAAGTTCGTCGAGAAGCAGCCACAGATAATGAGCGCTACTATGCTGAAGATGAATAAAATAATGCTACGTGTGATGCCGGACATACTGCGAAAGGCGAGACAACCGGTCGAGAGGTGATGAATTTCGAACGCCGCCCTGGCGGGTCCAGCGCTGCTTACGGCGTTCATTTGAGGATATCAAGGGCGCAGCCCTTGGCTGGTTAGAATGACTATCACGGTGATCCTCTACTGTTTACTGCTCGGGCTCAATATTTGGTTCTTCTGGATCCGCCCCGCAAGGCCATGGGCTGCGAAACTAGGAGTGGTGCTGCAGATTCTCGCAATGTACACGTTCGCTTTGGGCGTGATCACTCAAACGGACATTCTGCCCCGAAACATCGCCCAGGACATGACCTCTCCCGACCTGTTTCGCTTCTGTCGTGCCAACCTACTCGCGCTGGGGCAGGTGTTTCTTGCGGCAAGCATGGGTGCAGATCCTGAGAAGAGCGCCCTCAGCGCATTCGCATTCCTGGAACCGATTGTGATGATCGGGCTAGCTTCCCTGGTCTTTATCTACGCTCTTTTCCATCTGCTCGTCATCGTGCCTTTGTCGTACGTCGCCTATGTGTTGGTTTCTGTACCGCTGTCGGCCATCTCCGCATCCACAAATGAAATCGGGTTGGGCATTGGCAACGATGTCATCTCCTTCAAGGAGATCATCTCTGCTCATCCGATACCGATCAGGAACTTCTTGATTGCGTTTCCCTCCATTGCACTGAAGGTGAGTCTCGACGTTCTAACGTCCTATCGGACCACCCCACCTCCACCGGCCGCTGCACCAGAGCCAGTCTTAGGCAAATGGCTCGTGCGTCACCCCCGGATGGGGAAATCAGTCCTTGTTGCTGGTCAGATCATCGCCGTCCTTCTGCTACTGGTTAACGTTGGGGGTGTCCTGTTCCTTCCTTGGTTGGTGTCGAGTGATGCAGAGCAGCCAGTCCCAATCGGAGAAATCGTTGGGGCAGAGATTGTAATGGGCCTGTTTGTATGGGTCTTTGCGGCCTTCCTGCTCAAGCTAGGACGCTTGCACAAGGCTGTGGGCAGACCCGGGCGGGAACGTGCGAGATTTAAGCGCGGGTGAACGTATATGCCCCTTTGGCCTCTGTATCCGTGTGTCTCTGTGTTTTCTCCTCGCATTTGAATGCTACTTGCTGTCGCTTGCAGCCTCGAGCGCCTTCAGGGCGGGTTCATACAGTGCGCCAACGGATTTGATTTCGCGGTATACCAGGCTATATCTCGCGATGGCCTCCCAAAGCTTACTTTTCACGCCCGGGTGCCGGAAGACGAAGGGTGCGCTCAAGAGCGTCCAGATCCAGGACGCCAGATTGTCGGATGGATAATGCACGCCGGCAAACACGCGCCTGTCGCCGATATCCACTGTGTACTGGAGCAGTTCGTCAGGTACATTTTGGCCAGACTTCAAAATCTGTTCCATTGCGCAACCGATGTGAAGCATCCCCTGCAAGGAGTGCCCGCTTGGTATCGAAGGCGTAAGAGACGTTACCGCTTCCTGCCACAAGAACGCGGCCTGGGGATTGAGCACAAGTGAAGCCTGGTAGGGGCGAGGCCGCTGAAAATCTTTCTTCATTTGGACTATGCTCCAACCGACTTTCCTGTTCTGGGCTTCTCTACCTCGATCTATGATCTTAGCGAGCATTTCAAACTTAACTTTCGGCTCGTATTCCTCGTACTCGGCTCCGAAGGGTTCGGGATCCACATCTTCTTTCAGAAACAACTCCCGATGTGTCGTCGCGTCCGGAATCGGTTTGCCTTGGAACTGAATCTGGTTGTCCAGCACCTGGAGCTTCGAGGCCATCAAATCAAGATCCAGGCGTGTTAACTCTTCCGCGGCTGAAGGATCTCCCAGCCATTGGCCGCCCTTAAACTCAGGCCAAAGGACTTCCCTTATGATGTTTTTCACGTCGGCCAGGAAGACGTCATAGTGCTCTTCAGTGCTTCTACCGTCTCCCTTTGGGACCCTCCAGTCGCCCGGAACAAACACTGAATTGTGCCTCGCTCCGAGATGCTGCTCTGTCAAATTGCCGTACGGTGGCAGTTGCATTTGGTATCTCCTTGGTTTTGGGTGCAATCAGTAAGGCGAAATTTTCGCGATTTTCGGGACATGGTCTAAATGCCAATCCTTGCGATTAGTGCCTGGAACCGTGGCTCATTGCGGAGAGGCGCAAAGAAAGGGAAGGTCTTGAAGAACGCGACATATGGATCGCGAGTCGCCGCCGCCTTTTCCAAAAGATCGATCGCTTCCGACTTGCGGTTTTGCGCACTCAGAACAATTGCGAGCAATACAGGCGAGGCCGAACCGCGATCGACATCTTCCATAAGCCGATGCAGGTATGGTTGGGCTGCGATCAGGTTGCCTTGCAGGGAGTAGAAGTGGGCGTGCATCTTGTCTCCCCAGGGTGTGCGAACTCCGGGTGTCTGCATTTGCCTTTCGAGCGCCGTTTCACGGTCGGCCAGTTCGAGAGCCTTGCGAAAGTATTCTTCTCTGGCAGCACCCATTGAGCTCGACGCCAGGGCGGCATAAACATCGGAGAGATTATGAACAATGTTCGAGTCATCGGGCCGCCGGCCGATTGCCGGTTCGAGGATAGCCAGGGCATCCTGATATCGACCTGCAATGAACAGCGAGAGTCCATGCTGGTACGGGCCTGAAGGGTCGTATGGATCTTGCCGGGCGGCCTCGAAGATCTGAACTGTTCCCTCATCCATCCGTCCGGACTGCAGCAGCAACCTCGCATAACGCCGCCGCGCGCCTGCGAGTCCAGGCTTGAGACGCAGGGCTTCCAGGTACTGGCTCATGGCCTCACCCCACTGCCAGTTGCTTTCCTGGACGAATCCCAGAGCTTCATGCGATTCGGCAAGATTGGGGTCCAGCATCACCGCCGTTTGGCCGTAGTTCCGGGCGAGCCCCACGATCGCGGGCCACTCGGTATATGCATGCGGCGTGTAGGCGATGTACGCGTCGGCCAGAGCCGCATAGGCTAGCGCGAACTTCGGGTCTTCCGTCACGGCTTCCTTCAACAGCGCGATCCCGGTTTGGATGTTCTCCGGCGAACGCTCCTGGACGAGTGCCCGTGCGCGCATGTAACGATCCAGTGCCGCATTGCTTACCGTGGGCGCAGCGCTGATCTCAGCGTGCTCCGGCGTGGCGATCCATCCCCGCAGCATAGACACGAAAGATGACAGCGGCCGATAACTCGCCGACTGGGTCAATGGTCTCAGGAGAATGCTGTGTTCCAGCGCCGTGACAGTCCCGGCGGCGATATCCGACTGCGTTTCGAGAGGATCCTCGATTTGCTTCCGATCGAATCTTTCCGACCAGATCAGCGTACCGTTTGTGTTGTCGATAACCGATACGGAAAGCCGCACCTCGGTGCGGAAGGCCTGCAACATTCCCTGGAGGGCGAAGCGGCTCGGGTCGCTTTGTTGGGGGCTGGGGCGCGTGGCATACATCGGAATGATCTGCACGCCTTTGAGACGTGTCAATCGTCGCATCAACTCGTTTGTTGTTCCCCGACAGAAGTAGTCGTATGCGGAGTCATTTGCCTGGTTATCGATTTCGTAAACGCTGATCGATGTTGTCAGCGGCCGCAGAACAAGATGGGCCAGCCCCGCCAGAGGCAGCATCAGCAAAACAATGGACGCGACGATAACCGCACGACGAGTTATCCGAGGCCGCCTGTTAGTGTTTGTGACCGGAGCATTTCCCGCTTGCAGGGCATTGACAACATCGCCGGCGGATTTGAAGCGCTGCTGCGCATCTGCGTGCAAACATCGCAGGATCACCTGCTCCCAATGCTCAGGCAGCGCGTCCGCCCTCAGGCCAGGTGAAATGGGCATTTCACAGAGTTTCGCGTAACACATGGCCGGCACCGACTCTGCGGTGTAGGCGCGCGTGCGCGTGACCAATTCGTCGGCGATCAAGCCAAAGGCGTAAATGTCAGAGGCGGTGCTGTGCCGGCCCTCGCGAAACAACTCCGGAGCCATGAAATAGGGCGCGCCGGCGCGAAGCCCGGGGGCCGATTCGAAGAGATCCTTTTCGGACGTCTCCGGCTTGGCCAGCCCAAAGTCCATGACCACGGCGCGCAACCGCCCGTCCCGCCGTTTGGCCAGCATGATGTTCGATGGTTTAAGGTCGCGATGAACGATGCCGTGGTCATGCAACACGTCGAGTCCGGCTGCGATCTGCCGCAGCAGAGGCAGAGCTGCTTCGGGGCTGAGCGGTCGCGCACGCTGGAGGTGCTCCGATAGCGTTTCGCCCTCGATAAGTTCCATCGTCAGGCATGGAATAACTTCCCGTGCGGCCGTGCAGTGTTCGATCAGTCCGAAGACGCGGCAGACATTGTCATGCGTGACATCCAGGGATACGGCAACCTCGCGGCGGAATCGTTCGGTCGCTTCAGGTGCGGATTCGAGATCCGGGTGTAAGGTTTTGAGGGCCAATCGGACCTGGAGGCGTTCATCAAATGCCTCATAAACCTCTCCCATACTGCCGGCATTGATGAAACGAACAATCCGAAAGCGGCTTGCGACAATGTCGCCTTCGCTGAAGACATGGCATTGTTCTGAGGGAACGGAGGGTTGCGTTGCGCTGTCGAGCAGTTCCTCGACTGACGCGCGTAAATCGGGCCGATCCTTGAAGGCCAACTCCAAATACGCCGCTCGGTCTTCCTTCGGGAGTTGAAGCACTTCGTCAAAGATCCTCTTAATTCGCTCCCAGTCCTCGCCGGACATTCACTTTGCCTTTGCTAAGTTGAGCGGCCAGCCATGATTGCGCAAACTTCCAGTCACGCTTTGCAGTTCGTTCGTCGATTCCGATCGTGTCGGCGACTTCACGAAAAGTAAGTCCGCCGAACCAGTGCAGTTCCAACACCTGGACCGTGCGGGGATCTTCAACGGAGAGTTGTTCCAAAAGCTCATTCACTTCCAACAAGTTCGGAAACTTGAAAGGTGCAGGGAGATCGAGACCTTCCAGTTGAACTTTTATCCCGCGCCGCTTCTGCGCCGAGATTGCTCTTGCATAATCGATCAGCAAGCGGCGCATCAGCTTCGAAGCTACTGCGAGGAAGTGGGCACGGTTGTTGAAAGCCCATCCGCTGTCGCGGGCAAGTTTCAGGAACAATTCGCTGACCAGGGCAGTCGGTTGCAGCGTGTGATCATTGCGTTCGCTGCGCATCCGGATCGAGGCCAGCCGCTTCAACTGAGGATATAGCAGTTCGACAAGTTGGGTTCGCACGGCCGCATCACCGGCCTGCAACCGTTGTAACAGTATTGTTACTTCCCCCGCCTGAATGGATTTCGCTCTGCTGACACCGGAAGATGCCATCGCCCCGCCTCACGTGAGCGGATGGTAAGGCATGCCTTACGGAGTGTCAACCGTTACATTCCCCGTTTTCCAAGGTTCAGTGTCACTCCGTGGCAGGTTTTTGCGCTTTAGTTGATAGTCGACATCTTTTTCGTTCTCTGGGGAGGCGTAAACATGAGTAAACACTGTGTGCGACTCGGTCTGTTGTTCTTGCTTATATTGGTCCTTTGCGCGGCAACTCTTGCCCAAGAGCCGAATTCTCCGGCCGCCGGAAAAGGAAGTTCGGTTGACCTGGTGATCGCAGGGGAAGTAGCGGGCTTTAGACAGGCGCCAGACCTTATTAACCCGCAAGGTGGACTTGGCAGTGAGCACGGGCAAGGGCTCCTGGGGCTGCTTCAGAAGGTTGAGGGCAAACCTCTACGCATTCTCGCGGGGAACAATGTCGGTACGGAACTGCGGTCTGTCAATAGAGTACGGCGCGACTTACCGTCTGGAAAGAGTGACAACAGGGTCACCCTTCTTGCCCCCGTTCCTCCCGAAAGACCGGCTGTTCTGACGAATGCTTACAAAGAGAAAGGCGTAGACTTTGCTGCCTGTAACGAAGAGTTCGGGGCGGTAGACAATGAAGCTGCAACCGAGCGCTGTCTCGAAAACCTCCTGCTTTGGGATCTCGAGAAAGCCTTTGACGTCATTGCGATTGGGGAAGGGGACTTCAATTTCTTTCGCACCAACCACCATTTCAATGAACTTCGTTACGCGCCGTTCGTTTCCAGCAACCTCTTTCTATACAACGACGACAAGCCGAAGAAGCATGCCAGGAACAGCGTCTTTCGGTGGCTGATCGAACCGCAGGTTTTTCCCAACGCGCCGCTCGAGTTCGAACTTCTGGACGGCTCCCCAGACTTTGAGTTTCAACTGCTGGGGGATCTGCCGTCCGGTGGTAAATGGCCGACAATCCATTTCCAGCGCAAGAGCGGCAAGGATTCTCTCGAGGTCCGCTTTTCCGAGTGTGCCCGCGAATTCATCGTGTCTTATGACGCTGCGGCAGCAGTGGTCGTCGACGGCAGCAAGGTGACATTCACGCCACCCGTGCCCTTGTTGCCCAGTTCGACATACGAGCTAACAGTCACGCAAGCAGGGGTGTCCGCGGGGGGGCCCTTCGCGACCCTTGAAACCTACACGCGGCCAGGAGATCGACCAAAAAAAAGGGCATCCGCAACGGATAAATTAGCTCCACTCCTGTACTCGACCGGCTCACCAGGCGACTGGCGCGGGCACTGGGTCGATGGTTTGCCAATCGTCGCTTTTCAGGAGCAACCGCAGTTGCTGATCGTCTCACTCATCGATGACGGCGCCGCGGGCAGAATCGATCGGCCGGCGCAAGGATCGAACTCGGGATCCTCCGCGGCGCCTCGCATCAAGAATCTCCGGTTCCTGCCCATGGAAGGCGCCGTGGATTACTGGCGAAGCGTCATTGGCTGGCGCCAATTCAAGAAAAATCTCGTCGCTTTCGGCGCGGCGCTGATGAAGTTTCAAACGAATACGACCTCGGAGATAGAGCCGGGATTGCTGGCGATTCTCAAGGAAACGAACGACCTGACCGGAAGCAACGCTTTGGATCAGACCGAAAAGCGCAGTTGGACGGACCTGAATCAGTGGGCGGCGGGTTGCGCAAAACAAGGGGCATGCCCGGCGGCGCCGGTACGTTTCGGAACCGGCTTTCTCGAGGCGTCGCTGAAAGCAATCGACAAGAGGCCTCTGCTCATTGCGCTCGCTCAAACGAATCCTGATCGCATCCATACCCTCGCTGCAAGACGGCCAGATGTCGGCGTATGGATAGGTAAGGCCACCGAGGACGTCCAGACATCCGGAATTGTGCGGGACGGCGTATCGGGCTCGATTCGCGTTTTCCCGAAAACGCTGGCGCGCGCTGTGGACAAGTTGAAGCTGACGATCCGCTCTGAAAGCCCCGCGCGAATCACGGATGTGGGACACGAACGGCAAGTCGTGCCCGGTGAACAGCTGAAACTTTTGTGGAAAGAGAGTGATGCGGGACGGCCAGCGGATCAGTGCTGCGATAAAGACACCATGGAATTTCTCGATCGAATGGTCCCGGGCCGCAAACCAACACTGCTTTCGCAAAAAGCGGTCGGCGAGGGACTGGAACATCTATATAAGACCGCCCTCAAGGAGATGTTGGAAACAACGCACGCCGAGGCGGCGTTGCTTCCCGACGGCTTCCTGGATACGAATGTCGTCGATGCCGTCTTCGGTCTGGCATATCTCGCATTGCCCGCAGGCAAGAAGCCCGTCGATCTCAGTTCCACGACAATCGATGAGTTGGCCGGCGTTCCCGGCATCGGCTTGGAAAAGGCGCGCCAAGTCCTGGCTCAGCAAATTAAATCCAGAGCAGAACTCACCAAAGTTCTTGGTCCAAGCGAGTTCGAATGGGCTCAGTGGTTCGTGCGAGGACCTGGAGACGCAGATCTTGGATCGCCCTTCGTAGACGGTGAACAAATCCGGAGAGAACTTCTTGCGCGCCTGCTGCCTTACAAAGATGACGTTCTGAAAGTCGTGCTGCCTGCTGACGGTTTGGCCGCCCTGCTAAAGGACCTGAAGCCGCTGAAGCCTGTTCATCTTGGTTTGGGCGCTCCCGGGACGGAGAAACTGCACCGGGAAGAAATCAAAGGCTCCCTCCCGGTCACGTTGGCAGTTCCTTCGCGCATCGGAGAAAAGGGATCTCCCTATAAATCCCTTCAAGCGGCGACTGTCGTTCGCGATCGGGATTTCGAGGGTGGATCCATCGCCTCTCGGATCAGACAAAGGGTCACGGATAGACGGCTGCAATCTCTGCAAGACCGATTCAATGATCTCGACAAAAAGCCCTGGTACCTCCTTTCCGTCGAGCGCTTCAATTTCGAGTTCAGTGAGGTGCGTGTTCCGAAGGATTTCAAAACGATCTCTTCCGAATCACGAACCCAAAGCAAGGCCCAGCAGCAGATCAGCGCAAATCCGCGATTGGTGTTTTCGCGTTTCGGCCGTCACCTGGACTGGGTGTTCAGCGGCGAAACGAAGCTGTCCCGGAATCGGATCAGCGACGGGAAGTCGATCCAGAATTCCGTCGACGACACCGGGAAACTTGCAGGTGAAGGCCGCTACAAACTGTTTGGAAAGCAGGCGGGTGTCTTCGCCGGCACCGCGTTTTCGGCGCAGCTGTATACGCCAACCACGGAAATCAAACTGATCGATTACGCCGCAAGCGCGATCGGAGATACGAAGAAGTTCGACGCTCCACTTGCTTTCGATACGGCGCGGCAGCGTGAGATCGCATACGAATCCGGCGTGTTTGTGCAGAGCGTGGACAGAAAAAACTACGTCCGCTTCGGATATACCTACGGCACCGATTTGAATCGGCTGAAATCCGTACGTCTGGACGCGGATGGGGTTTCGCTCACGCTAATTCCCAGTGAAACGGAGAAGCGCCTCAACGAGTTGAACCTCGCTCGGTTTGGCGGCAGCCTCGCTCCACTGTTCAGTGCCGGGCGCATTTATCCGCAACTCGAACGAACCCATGCCATCCAGACAGGACTGACATTCGGATACAAGTTTGGAAAGCCGCTCGGTTCATGGGCATCGGGATCGCGTGAGCTGAGTTTCGAAAGCAGCTTGTCGGAAGGCAATTGGTTCGCCAGCCGCCGCAATGACTCGTCACTGCAAACGCGACTGCGGATGCTGCTCGACAACAAGATCAAGGTCCCCATTTGGGGAAATCTCACCGCTTCGGTCGGTGTCGAAACTTTCATTTTCAGGAACAAGGCGGGGAATGAAAACGCCGACGTCAAGACTTTCTGGCGGCTCAGGCCGTCGCTTAGCATCGACTTTCCCATCGACTTCAAGCCGCACTTCATGCGGATTTACGACGCCTTTGCATTTCGCAAAGCGAAGTGATTCAACGTCCAGACTAATCACGTCGTCCCGCGAGAACGGAACGACTCAAACGGAGGTTACAAATGCATCATCGATACACAGTCGGCGATATCGATGGCGATTGCACCTGCAGCGATCTTCGCCGAACACCCTCGAATGCGGCTGAGCGAATTCGTGAAAGATCCGTCGCGAGTGGAATCCTTGAAGCGAGGTGTGCGCGTTATGAAATCGCGCAAGCCTTCGGATCCCCGAAGCTGGTTCTTTCAGGCCGCGATCCACGGCGTGACGCCGGAGCTGTTGAAGCGGCCTTGGCGCAGGACCCGGATGTGGACAAAGTCGATCAAGCGCGATTTTGGAATGGGTGTCCGCACGGCGGCGAACCTTCTGCCGACTTCCTCCTGTGGCATCGAGCTTACCTTTATTACTTTGAACGCATCTTGAGGGAGGTTGCATATTAGCGCCAGCCCTCGGAGCGCTGGAATTATTCAACGTGAGTGACCCCGGTTCGACGCCTGGGGTCACTACGTCAGTTAGCGGAAATAGTGATTCCGCTCACTGCCATCAAACCGGCCTGAGCGGAGGCAGCATTTCTTGAAACCTGCGGCCCGAACCGCATGGGCACAAATCATTGCGTCCAAGCTTTTCCAGCAGTTCTTTGTCACCGTGTACGACGCGCTGACCACGGCGCACTTGGGTTTCGGAGGGATATCCCCCTCCTCCGCTTACTGGTCGTCTCGAAAGCATTGAGGTCTGTTATGACCTCGATTCACAAAAAAACGAAAAATCGTGCATTGGTGTCGATCCGAGACTGTTCCGTTCGACTTATAAGTGGAGACGCTAATAGTCCATTCTTCAAGGGAGACAATATGGCCACCAGGATTTTTGTGAACTTGCCGGTTAAGGATCTGAAGAAATCGATCGAGTTCTTTACTAAGCTCGGTTACACGTTCAACGCACAGTTTACGGATGAGACCGCCACGTGCATGATCGTCGGCGAAGATATATTCGTGATGCTGCTCACGGAGGCGAAGTTCAGAAGTTTTACACCCAAGCCGATTTGCGACGCGACTAAAAGTACGGAAGTACTGGTGGCGCTGTCTTGCGAAAACCGGCAGCAGGTTGACGAGATGGTTCGCAAAGCCGTCGCGGCTGGTGGGACCACTTACAACGAACCGCAAGACCATGGCTTCATGTATGGGCACGGGTTCCAGGATCTCGATGGTCACATCTGGGAAGTCTTCTTCATGGAACCAAGCGCCATAAAGCAGTGACCGGATTTTACGAGATCGATCAAATACGTGAAGATCGTAAAGGAGAGCTGTGAAAAAGAAAAAGGCGCAAACCAGCGCAAAATCGAAGAAGAACCTTCCGCGAGTCGTGTCACAGGCCGACTGGCAGGTCGCTCGTGGCAAACTGCTCGTCAAGGAGAAGGCTGCCACACGAGCACGAGACGCGCTCGCCGCGGAGCGTCGTAGATTGCCGATGGTCAAGGTCGACAAGGACTACGTCTTCGAGGGTCCAGATGGCAAAGCGACTCTGCTGGATCTATTTGACGGCCGCCGGCAGCTGATCATTTATCACTTCATGTTCGCTCCCGGCGTGAACGGCTGGCCCAAAGCCGGCTGTCCCGGGTGCTCGTTCGTTGTCGATCAGATCGGGCACCTGGCGCATTTGCACGCTCGCGACACCTCGTTAGTTGTGATCTCCCGAGCGCCGTTGCCGAATATTGAACGCTATAGGCGCCGCATGGGTTGGACTGTGCCGTGGTTTTCCTCGTTCCGCAGTGACTTCAACGTTGACTTCGGTCTGACGGCGGACAACGGCGAGACATTTGGTCTGAGTGTTTTCCTTCGCGATGATGAAAGCGTCTATCGCACGTACTTTACGAATGGGCGTGGAGTCGAAACTCTTGGCCCGCCATGGACCTTCCTCGACCTGACGCCGCTCGGCCGGCAAGAGGATTGGGAAGATTCGCCTACAGGATGGCCGCAGACGCCTCCGTATGACTGGTGGCGCCGCCATGATGAGTACGAGACGTAGCGGAAGGATCCTTCCTGGCAATAAGGTGGTCTAGGCGTGCACCTGCTTCGTCAAAGGCACGTGATGCCGCAAAAAGCTTTCGATCATCAAGTTGACCTGGCCGGGCGCCTCGAGCTGGTTGAAGTGACCGGCACCGACGGTCCAGCCATGGACGACGGTCGGTAGCAACTTCGACATGAGATGGGGTGGATTCAGAGGCGTCGTGGCTGCCACGTGTAGCGCAGGGACTGTGCACTGCGCCGCGACGGCCGGGCCGTCGAAAGCGAGAATCCCTCTCATGGCGCTCGCAGCCACGTCGTTCGGCGCGGCCATCATTACTGCCAATACATTCTCCACGAGTTCGCGGTTGGAGGTAGGGAGGAACAGATTGTTCGCGATGAATTGACGGGGGAACTCCTGGTTGCCGTTCTCGATGGCAGCCACCAGCGCTTCGAAGGCCGCTCGAAACTCGGGCGTAAAGACAAGCGGCGCGGGGTCCACCATGACAATCGCAGCTACTCGCTCGGGATGTGCCGCGGCCAGCTGCAGGACCGTGATGCCGCCCATGCTGTGACCGACAGCGATAGCTTCGCCGAGACCCAGTTGCTCGATCATGTACGCAACATCATCCGCGTACGCGGTGATGGGATACTCAGCCCGCGGCTTATCGCTCTCACCGTGCCCGCGCAAGTCCACGGACACGACTCTGTGCCGGGCGGCGAAGTATTCGGCCTGTTGGGCAAAGAACGATCGATTGCACGTCCAACCATGAACGAACACAAAGGCCGGCGTTCCTGTGCCTCGGTCCTCGTAGGCCAGCTTGATTCCTTTGTGGATGATTGTCGCCATACGGCCTCCTTCGATATCACAAAGCTGCATACCAACAATTCAGCGAACATGTTCGAGTCTTGTCGAGGTGTGTCGGGTGGTAGTGTTGATCCGGTAGCCATGCATGTCAACTGTAACTTCTCCGCATTTCTTCGTACCCCTGGGGCCCCTTGGCGTTCTTAGCCGCGAAGCGGCGACAGAGTGTAGCCTCGGGCGCCAGCCCGGGGTAAACGGTTGCGCTGGATCCAGCCCCGAGGGGGCGAAAGATATAAATGAACTCGAAGAAATCTTGCGCCCCTTCCGGGGCTGGGATCTCGACGCTATTTTCATCCACGGGCTGCGCCCGTGGCTACATTCTTGCGCCGCTCCGCGGCTGGTCGACACGTTTATGAATAATCGGAGAAAACGAGTCAACCTTTATGAGCCGCCCAGAAGAACCCAGCGACAAATGCTGTCAGTGCGACGAACCAATAGACGGGGTCGCTCATTAATACTGCCCTGAGGTCCAGCGAGACTTCGCCATGAAATCCTGGCCCGAGCTGATGGGCAATTTCGCCTCGCAGGAGCAGCACCTTCACAACAATGTAGAGCACTGTCGCTGCAAGGACTGCTAGGGTACCAACCAGGGAGCCTTTGAGGTAAATCATGATGTCAGGGTAGCCTTAAGATGGTGCGATGGTCGAGCACGCAAACGGCGTCCGAAGCACCGACCTCTCCGCTTGCCGAAGAGAGCACTCACCTTTCCACGAACGACTTGAGCCTGGACAGCGCCTGATCCCAATGCTCGGAAACGAGCTCGAGGTATTCCTTTATTTCGTCAATCGGCTCCGGATCGAATTCAAACAGGCTCTCTCGACCCGTCCGGACGCTGTGAACGATTCCTGCATTTTCCAGTACACGAAGGTGTTTTGTGATCGCCTGCCGGGTCAGACTGGAGCCCTCGGTCAGCTGAGAAATCGAACGTGGCTGCCCGCCGCCACTCAGCGTCGCCACAAGCGATAAGCGCGTCTCGTCGCCCAGCGCGGCGAAGACGGGGGCATGGGCCCGACGCCTCGCGGTCATGCTCCTACGGCCTTTTCGCGACATGACCTTCAATGTTCTTCATTTGCTCTGTCCATCCTCCATCATTCATGCGAAATGCGTCCAGCCGGCGGTCGGCTGGGATTTTCTCGAAGCCGGACTCGGTGAGCAGAAGCAGTGTGCCGGTCGGCGTCTTTTCCAACCGGAATTCGACGAGCGTGGGCGGCTCCCTGGAGTAGTCTATTTTGGGATCGACGGCATAGGGGTGCCAGGTGAAGGAAAAAAGCCGCTCAGGCTCCATCTTCTGTACCACAGCCTCCCATTTGACCTGCTCGTAACCCGGATAGGTAATGTGACCACGCGAGATCTGGCCGGGAACGAACGGACCATCCAGTTTCACGCGAAACCACTCGCCGAATTCATTGTGATCGGTCAACGCTCGCCACACTCTCGAAACAGGCGCCTTGAGTTCGATACTCTTCTCAATACGGTTATCCATGTGAAGCAACCTCCAGGTTGCATATTGCCGCCGCCCGCCATAAAAAGGCAACCGTTTTGTTGCATTTGCTCAAAGCTCGGCACTTACGGCGATGGGCACCGCTCGAGAGATCGCAAAGAAAGGGGAAGAAACCACAAGAAGCACAAAAGGCACAAAAAACGCACAAACGCTTTGTGCATCTTGTGCTTTTTGTGGTTACTTCCCTTGCCCTGGCGCGCCGGTCATAATTGTGGATTGGCATGAAATTCGGAATAAACGTTCTAAATTTTGGCGCGGGCACCGATCCGGCCGCGCTTCGTGCCTGCGCGGAGTTTGCGGAATCGACGGGCTACCACGCAGTGCTGATTTCAGATCATGTCGCAGTGACGCCGGACATCGCCGCAAAGTATCCCGCGCCATTTTATGACCCATTCACGGTCCTCGCTTGGATGGCTGGGATTACCAAACGCGTCGAGCTGGGAACGACCGTGATTATTCTTCCGTACCGACACCCGTTACAGGTTGCCCGCGTTGGCGCCGTTATCGATCAACTCAGCCATGGTCGTTTCATTCTGGGAACCGGAATCGGATGGGCAAAACAGGAATTCCAGGCGCTGGGTATTCCTTTTCAGCGCCGGGCAAGGATTGCGGACGAGTCCCTTGCGGCAATCCAGGCGTTATGGACTAACGACGTCGCCAGCTACCACGGGGAGTTCGTTTCCTTTGAGAACGTTCATACGGCTCCTCGACCGGCGCGCTTACCTCACCCGCCGATCTGGGTCGGGGGCAACAGTGATGCAGCGATGCGCAGGGCCGTCCGCTTCGGGAACGGCTGGCATCCGATAAACATCCGCGCCGGCTGGCTGAAAAACCTGGCTCTGCCACGATTGCGGGAAATCGCGGAACAGCAAGGACGTCCGATTCCGGCGCTGTGTCCAAGAATCAATGTTCGCATTGCCGATCATCCCATTGAAGATGAACAACGGCTCGTCGGCCACGGGACGATCGATCAGATTCACGCGGACTTGCAGGAGTTGGAAAATCTGGGCGCCGATTACGTCACCCTGGATACTTATGCCGGCGATCCAAATGCCATTCGTGATTGCCAGGCCGAAATGAAGATGTTAGGGACCATCGCTGAACGCATTCTCGACCTTCCGCATGAAAGGTTGCGCTAGAGGCGCTCCGGAAATGAATCGGAACATGACGTGCACAATATCCGAATGTGAACCCTCGCGCGTTTATTCTCACTGCCCTTGCTCTTATCGGGGCCGTATTCATGTACGCTATAAATCACGAGAAACGGATCGCCCGCCCTTCAACAAGCTTTGAACACAAGAACGTCCCGCCTGCCCTGTTCGACGGTACAACTGTGACTCAGAGAGAACTGGACGCCCTCTTCACCACTGCGCGAGCGCAGCACAAGTACGCAATGATCGAGTTTGGCGCAAACTGGTGCGGTGATTGCCTGGATCTATCGCGCGAGCTTGAAGAAAGTCCCACCAGAGAGTTCGTGCAACAGCATCTCGTCGTATTGAGAGTGGATGTTGGGAATTTCGATCACAACCTGGAAGCGGCACACTCGCTCGGTGTCGATATGAGTGTCATTCCTGCTGCCGTCTTCGTAGCGCCTGACAATGGTCGCTTCACCGCAAGCGGGACAAAAGAGATTCAGGCGTTTCTGAAGAATCTCAGCGATCGCGCCGAGTGACAACTCTTCAACGACTATCAATTAAGATGAGTTCACCATCATTGTGATGGTCCCGCCGGTGCTCGAACCCGGCATGCTTGCGAACGCCAAACGGCCGGGCCTTCCGTTTCAATTTCTCGTAACGGGGCATATCCAGGATTCAGCCGGGCGGAAGTTCGAGAGCGCTCAGGCAGCCTCGCTTTTCTTCCATCGCGACGAGCGGGGCTTCACCGTGTTCCAGCGGGCCAGCGCGATTGAACCTAACAGTTCGCGCGGAACGAAGGCGTCGCCAGCAAGTCTCGAGCACACCTCTTCACAGCTGACGATTGGCGGTGGTGGTGGCGGCGGCACTCCGCCGCTTTACTGGAAGGTGAAGATTTGTGTCCTTTTGAAGGTGAACTTCTCCGACATCAACTATAGGGAAGACAACTGGCTGTCGAACGGCGAAAAACCCGGACGCGGTGTGTACGTCAAGGTGTTCAACACCACCTACTCGTATGTTTGGGACGGCTACACGGGGGACGGAGTAGGGACCGATGAAGATGGCTGTACTCCGGTTTTCTACACTCACCTGCTCACGAATTGGACCATATTCGTGGAGTCCCGGGCAAAAGTGAGGGGCAACGAAATCTTCGTCTATCACCATCCGGAAAACGAATGGTTGACCACATGGGCACGCACTGTGGACCTGGTCCCGGGACCAAATCCGGTTTCCGTCCTGTGGGAATCAAAGGAGTCCACGACTCTTGCCGCAGCCACGTTTGCGCTCTACCAGGATGCAGGTTCTATGACGAATAAAAGCTACGAGTTCCACACAGGTGCGTTGTCAAACCAGAACGATTGGGACCCGAACACGAGCGAAACCAAGATCTACCTCACGGACGAGGGGAGCCGCCGGAAAACAACCATAGTTCATGAGATGGGACACCGCCTGCTTCGGCACCGGTTGGGGCTGAACTACCGCAACGACACAAGCTACAACGCTTGGCCACCGTGCGATACAGTGGACAAAGGCCCGCTGGGGCACTCGATGAGAAGTAAGGAATACAGCGTCGGAGCCTTCAACGAAGCGTTCGGCTACTTTTACGCGGCATACGTATGGAACAATCACCACGAAACCAACGCCAAACTGATGCAGCTTGGAGAAGTCATCGACCTGGAAACAGGCGCGCCGTACCTTAAAAACAACTGCACGGGCCCCAACTCGGGCTATGGTAACCAGATGGACTGGATGCGTTTCTTTTGGCGCTTTATCACCAATAGTTACAGCGACGTCACTCCGTGGTTCAGCGATGTCCTGGGTATCATCTCCCTTGGTTCTCCAGTCGGACAATTTACAGCATCCGATGACCTTGAAAGTGGGGCGAATCTCTGGGCGGGCGGCATCTGGCTGGCGCGTTTCCGGGGAAAGGCGACACTCAGCGGCATCGACTAGTTAGCAGGGTGCTGAAAAACTCTGGACTCGCAACATTTTCCGCAGCCTGCTAGCCGGATTATTCATCCGAATTCCAGCCGCGGAGCGGCGTGAGAGTGTAGCCCCGGGCGCAAGCCCGGGGCTACACTCTCACGCCGCTCCGCGGCTGCATTCTTCAGTCTGGGCTCGAACCCGATCAAGAAACGGCCAATTCGGTCTGAATTACCCCCAGCCGCTTCTTCAGTTCCGGCAGATATACCTGAATGGCGAGATCCTCGATGTCGTTTCGATCGTGCGAGACAAAAAAGGACGCTGCATCGCGCATCTCGCCGTTATCCGCCCGGCTCCGCATCACTTTTTGGGTGCACTCTCCGCGGCTTTTCGTGACGTAATGATTGATCCGTAGGTCTCTTGCGACAGCCGGTTCGGGATGCGGATCGCCCTGACGGATTCGGCGGCCGTCTTCGTCAATTGCAAAATGCCGATCCGAGTACCAGCCGGCGTAAGGATCGAAGAAATACTTGATGCAGCCTGGCCGGGCGATCGTCTTGACGTGTGGGTCGAACTCGGCAGCAGCCTTCGTGAAACGCTCGGTCACCAGAGTGCCGTCGAACGATTCATGCCCGGAACTTCCGAATAATCGCCAGTGCGCAACGAGCCCTGCGGCTCTCCGGTTCTCCGGCCGCTGGGTAATCGCCTCAATCGCCGCAGGGAGTGACGGGCAGGCCGGCGACAACAGAAATTCGTCGGCATCGATAAACGCCAGCCATTCGGTTTTCCGGTCCGCATGCCGCGCGGCTGCCACGTACGCCAGCATCTGCTTCCGGCTGCCCTCGATCGTCGCGCTGTGGACGATTCCCTCCCGCTGGTAGGCTTGAAGGATTTCCAATGTGCCATCCTGGGAACCGTTATCAATAATGTAGAAACGCTCCACGCCGACGATCCGATGATATTCGATCCACTCGCGCAAGTACGGTGCTTCGTCCTTCACGATGGCGGCGATACTCAGATAATCCATCGGCTGCCTCCCGCTCGGGCGATTCTTGACACTCGTACAGATATTCGTCGAAAAATTGACACACACTCCCCTAAATAAAGAGACTTAAAACGCGTATCGCCAGAAAGACGATGGCGCGCGGTTGGCTTGATGCAAATGGAGTACCGAGAACTGATTATCCCGGTTCAAATGACAGGACTTCGTCGACTGCGGGTGGGAATATTTCGCCGACTTCGCCCTCGAGTCTCAAGGAAACCCCGGGCTCGGCATCGTGCTCTGTCTCACCCCGATTGATGATGATGTAAGGGACACCGCGCTGAGCGGCCATCAATGGAAACGAAGACGCCGGATATACCGAGAGAGTCGAGCCGAGCGCTACAACAAGATCGGCTTCGCCGGCTGCGTCCGATGCACGCTCGAGTGAACCTGGGTCGAGGCTTTGACCGAAGCTGATGGTAGCGATCTTCAGGAATCCGCCGCATGCGCATCGCGGAGCCTTTTGGTTCACTCGGAAGTCTTCAAGGTGCGGCTCCGGATCGCTGCGCCGCTGACAGCTCTGGCACTCGACGAGTGAATTTGTCCCATGAAGCTCGACCAGACGATCCGGGCTCGTCCCGGCCCGCGAATGCAGCCCGTCGATGTTCTGGGTCACCACCATGGCGACCTTTCCGGCCTTTTCCAGTTTCACGATGGCGTGATGCACAACATTCGGCCGCGCCTGGGAGATTGCATTCCATCCTTCCAGCTTGTAACTCCAGTGTTCAATCCGCGCCGCCTCCGATGTCATGAAGTCCTGGTAGTAAACCGGCTTCCGTCGCGTCCAGATTCCCTGCGGTCCGCGGAAGTCCGGAATTCCGCTCGATGTGGAAATGCCGGCGCCGGTAAATATCAGCATCCGGCGTGAGGCTCTGAGATATCGAGCCAGTCTTGCGTGGCTGTCATTTATCGCCGTCACAATTTGTATTATGGAACAAAACTGGCGGCGCCGATCCTCTCCACGCCCGAATAATCAACGATCACAAGCGTCGCGTCGTCTTGAAATCCGCGGGCAGCGAATGAATCGACCGCGTTCAGGAGCACGCGCTTCAGTTCATCTGCCGGAAGCCCGCGATTCTCGACCAGGAGGTGGGTCAGTCGATCCTCGCCGAATTCTTCGCTTCCGGCATTCTCTGCTTCGGTAATGCCATCGGTAAGCAGGACAAGTCGATCTCCTTGTTCCAGTGTGATCTCGCGTTCCTCGTAGGCGGCATCGGGAAAAATGCCGAGTACTGTTCCGCCATCCGCCAGTCGTACGACATCACCGTTCCGACGAACGAGCATGGGTGGCACATGACCCGCGTTCGTGTAACGAAGCGTGCGGTCGATGAAATCCAGAACGCCGTAGAACAATGTTGTGAACCTGGCGGCGCGCGCGTTTTCCGAAACCACGCGATTCAGGTGCCGGCACACCTGCGCGGGGCGTCTCATGCTTCGCGCGAAAGCCCGAACACTGGCTTGTGTGTTGGACATCAGTAACGCCGCGGGCAGGCCCTTTCCTGAGACGTCCGCAATGCAGAAGGCCGCAGCCGTGTCGTTGAGGCGGATCACGTCGAAGTAGTCGCCCCCGACTTCATTTGCAGGCTGCCAGAACGCCTGGATATCGCATCCCGGCAGTTCAGGCAATTCTGTGGGAAGCAGTCGCTGCTGAATTTCACGGGCTTCCTTCAGTTCGAGTTTTTTTTCCCGGAGAATGCGGCCTTCTTCGGCGTGACGTCGAAGCGAGCCGAGCAGCTTATCGTTGTCCCACGGTTTCTGGACGAAATCGCGCCCGCCGTTTTGCATCGCTTCGATGGCGAGCTCGATGCTGGCCCATGCCGTCATGAGGACCACCGGCAATGAACTGTTGAGTTCGTGAATGCGTGACAGCAACTCGATTCCTTCGGCGCCTGACGTTGTGTCGCGCGCATAGTTCAGGTCGAGCAGAAGGACATCGAAGTCGCGCTCCTGGACAGCCTCCACCACAGCGCGCGGGGAGTTGACGCTTTCGAAGACAAAGCCCTCATTCTTGAGCAGGAGCTGAAGGGCCTCGACTACGTGAACCTGATCGTCGGCAATAAGGATTCGCGGTGCTGGCATATGTTCAGACCTTAGCGAACGAAGTTCCAAAGGGTTTTGTAGCAGGCACCTGCAAAACGAATGATTTACAGGTACCCTGGCCGAGGGCGGCCTTCCTGAGTGTTCGGTTCTGGGATTAGCAGTGCCGATTCCGCCCGCCTGTTGTAGACTGACCGCCACCCGAACACCAATACGAGACTGCACGCTGGTTTGTTGCGTGGCGACAGGAGGCTACTATGAGACGACTGAGCTACTACGCCGCCGGTTACATTGCTCTTTGCTTTTCATTTGCGGGACTGCTGGCCGCCGAGAGCGGAGAGGAACTGTACAAACAGATTTGCGCTTCCTCCCACGAAGCCGGCCTCGAGCGGGCTCCGAATCGCCAGGCTCTCCGGGCGATGACGCCGGAGCGGGTTGTCGCCGCGCTGGAAACCGGAGCCATGCTTTCGATGGCCGCCGGCCGCACCGGGGTTGAGCGCCGCTCCATTGCGGAGTTCGTTACGGGCAAGTCTTTCTCGAAGGCGCTGGATCTGGCTCCGTCGCCGCAAGCCATGTGTTCGGCCAGGGCGGGTGATTTCACAGGCGCATTGACTGGACCGCAATGGAATGGCTGGGGCACAAACACGTCGAACTCGCGCTATCAGGACGGAGCGGGCGCCGGATTCAATGCTGGAGGAGTCCCGCGATTGAAACTGAAATGGGCTTTCGGTTATCCCGGAGATCTGGCTGCGGATTCGCAACCGACGATCGCCGGCGGCCGTGTTTTCGTCGGAGCCCAGAGCGGCGCCGTCTATTCGCTCAGCGCGGCCACAGGCTGCGTCCACTGGTTTTTCCAGGCCGCCGCTGCCGTGCGCGCAGCCATCAGCGTCGGACGCGTCCAGACGAGTTCCGGAGCACGGAACCTGGCATTCATTGGCGATCGTGCTGCGAATGTCTACGCCCTCGATGCGGCCACCGGCCAACTCGTGTGGAAAACGAAAGTGGACAATTTTCCTTACGCGCGAGTGACCGGCGCCCCGACGTTCTATAACGGCCGGCTCTATTTGGGCGTCGCATCCGGCGAAGAGACCGCCGGCGCGCTTCCCGATTATGAATGCTGCCGTTTTCGAGGCAGCCTCGTGGCTTTGAATGCTGCAACGGGAGACCAGGTCTGGAGAACCTACACGATCACCGAGGAAGCCCGTCCAACGAAGAAAAACAAGATCGGCATGCAGCTTTGGGGACCGTCCGGTGCGCCCATCTGGACAAAGCCGGCGATCGACGCTCAGAAGAATGCCATTTACGTCACCACCGGAAACAACTATAGCGACCCTCCGACCGCCACCAGCGATGCATTCGTGGCGATGGACCTCGCTACAGGTAAGATCCTCTGGTCCCGGCAGGTCACATCTGCCGACGCATGGAACACCGCCTGCCGCCTGGCAGACAAATCCAACTGCGCCGAGTCCGATGGCCCTGATTTCGACTTCGCTTCTCCACCTATTCTGGTCGCGCTCGGCAATGGAAGGCGAGCACTGGTGGCCGGCCAGAAATCCGGGATGGTCCATGCCATCGATCCGGATCGCGAAGGGGCGATTCTCTGGCAGACGCGCGTTGGCAAGGGAGGAATCAATGGCGGCGTTCAGTGGGGCTCTGCCGCCGATCAATCCAATGTTTATGTGGCGCTATCCGACATAGCCAGGACCGTTATTCCGAACAGCCAGGCCACCGAACCGGATCCGAGAACCGGCGGCGGAATGTTCGCTCTGCGCCTCGCGGATGGCCAGCAGGTCTGGTACACGGCGCCGCCGGGATGCGGTCAGAGAGAACGCTGCAGTCCCGCGCAATCGGCCGCCGTCAGCGCCATTCCGGGGGTTACTTTCTCGGGATCCGTGGACGGGCACCTTCGAGCTTACTCCACGACGAATGGAAACATTGTTTGGGATTTTGATACGGTCCGCAATTACGACACTGTAAATAAGGTCACGGCGCGAGGCGGCTCTATGAACGTGGGAGGCCCGGCTATTGCGGGCGGGTTGCTCGTCGTCAATTCGGGATACGTCAACAACGGCATGCCGGGCAATGTTCTGCTGGCGTTCTCGGTGGACGGGAAGTGACGGTTATAAAACACAAAGACACAAAGGCACAAAGAAGGCCGCCTCAAATGATTCTTGATGGCGGCCTTCTTTGTGCCTTTGTGTCTTTGTGTTTTATATGTCTTCTGATATTTATTGTTGTCGCTGCGGAGGTTCAATGATCGTCGCCCTTTTGCTTGTCCCGGTGCTTCTGTTCGCCGCGCCTGCGTTTGCCCAGATCGATTTCACCGGCGAGTGGGCGCCCCTCTACCACGAGGACGCTCCCGAGCGCGGCCCAGGGCCCGAGCTTGGCGACTACCTTGAGCTTCCCCTCAACGACGCGGGCCGCATGAGGGCCGACACCTGGGACGCGGACCGGATCTCGGTCGTGCAGGAGTATCAATGCCGGCCGCATGCTTCCGACTACGGGTTGCGCGGTCTGGGAAACCTGAGGATCTGGCGGGAAGTGGATCAGGCCACTCAGCGGCTCATTGCATTCAAAATGCATTTTCTCGCCTACGACAGCGAACGAACGATTTATTTGGATGGACGCCCGCACCCGCCCGAGTATGCGGCCCACACGTTCCAGGGTTTCTCCACCGGCGTATGGGAAGGAAACATGCTTACCATCACAACCACTCACCTGAAGGCGAATTACATGCGCCGCAATGGTGTGCCCCGCAGCGAGAAAGCGAGACTGACCGAACATTGGACGCGCCATGCAGATTACCTGACGATCGTCAGCGTCATCGAGGACCCGGCGTTTCTCACGGAGCCCCTCGTTCGAAGCGATAACTGGTACATCGATCCAGGGCAGCGCCTCGCCATTTTCGGTTGCGAGTACGCCGCGGAGGTGCCGCTGCCGGAGGGCACCGTGCCGCACTGGCTACCGGGAACGAACGCGAATCTCACCGAATTCGCCAATTGGTACGGCCTGCCGTTCGAGGTCACCAGGGGAGGCGCCGAGACACTGTATCCCGAGTACCGATCGAAGATTCGAAACTACAATCCGCCGGCGGTCTGTACTCGATACTGCACCTGTACAGGAATCATTGGAGGAGGCTGCAATGTTCCGCCGCCCCGCCCGCCTCAATAAGCTCATCCTGACGTTCCTGCTCGCTGCCGGCGTTCCTGCCCTTCGAGCGCAGGAGATTCGCACGCTGCCGGTGCAGGGAAACGTCTACATGCTGGTTGGCGCGCGCGGCAATACCACGGTGCAAGTGGGTAACGAGGGAGTGCTGGTTGTAGACACGCAGTTGGAGCAGGATGCCCCGCGGCTCCTTGAAGCCATCCGGAAAATCTCCGACAAGCCGATTGTGTGGATCATCAACACTCATTTTCATCCTGAGAACACGGGTGGAAATGAGGCTTTGCCCAGGCTCGCCAACGCGGGCACAGGCGCGCGTGCCAGGGTAATCGCGCACGAAGATGTTCTCAACCGGATGACGGCGTCCACTCAGCCCCGCTTTCCCGAGGCGACATGGCCGAACGACGAATTTCACACCGCTCAAAAAGACATGGCCTTCAACGGTGAGGCGATCGTTATCGAACACATTTCCGCCGCGCATACCGACGGCGACAGCATTGTCCACTTCCGCCGTTCCGATGTCCTGAGCGTCGGCGATCTTTTCACGCCGGGCCGGTACCCCGCTATCGATCTGCAGAATGGCGGCAGCGTCCAGGGATTGATCGACGGTTTGAATCGAATTCTGAAAATCGCCGTTCCCTTGAAATATCAGGAGGGCGGCACGTACGTGATTCCCGGCAATGGACGGCTTTGCGACGAAGCCGATGTTGTGGAGTATCGCGACATGGTGACGATTATTCGTGATCGCGTGCAGGATTTGATACGCAAGGGAATGACGCTGGAGCAGGTAAAGGCCGCCAGGCCGACCAGAGATTACGATACCGAGTATGGCATCGATGCCCGTGCGAACGAGGCATTTCTCGAGACCGTGTACAGGAGCCTCAGTCCGAAAAAGTGAGCTGATGAATCTCTCGACTGTAGCAGCTGTTTTGTCTGCGTTTCTATTTGTCCAGGGCCCACCCGGTCAACGCGGCGGTCCGCCTCCGACGCCCAAAGCCGGAGCCCCGGCGGATTTCACGGGCTACTGGGTCTCCGTCATTACTGAAGATTGGCGCTGGCGGATGGTGACGCCGATCAAAGGCGATTTCGCCAGCATTCCACTCAACCCCGAGGGCCGCAGAATCGGCAATGCATGGGACCCTGCAAAGGATGAGGCCGCCGGCGAACAATGCAAGGCGTACGGCGCCGGCGGGATCATGCGACGGCCGACGCGTTTGCACATCACGTGGCAGGACGACTCGACGTTGAAGCTCGAGACTGATGAAGGGACACAAACGCGTCTGCTCCATTTCGGGGCGCGGCCTCCTGAAGGCGGACCGCGAACCTACCAGGGATACTCCGCGGCACAGTGGGAACGGCCTGTGCGGGGTTCGGGCACACCCGCGCCCGGATTGGGCGCGGTTCGCCAGGGAACTCAAGGACGTTCTCTGGAGGTCGTTACGACTCAGTTGCGGCCGGGTTATCTGCGCAAGAACGGAGCCCCGTATAGCCAGGACGCGGTGATACGGGAGTTCTTCGATCTATCGAAGGAGCCCAACGGGGAGACGTGGTTCGTGGTAACCACCATCGTCGAAGACCCGGCGTATCTGAACGAACCTTTCGTCACCAGCACCAACTTCAAGAAACAGGCGGATGCGTCGGGCTGGAATCCGACTCCCTGCTCCGCCAGGTAAATCACTGAAGAGAACGCGGGCTAAAGCCCGCGACTACATTGAAGAGAGAACGCAGAGTCAACCGGTTCCCAATGTACGTCGGCATTGAAGAGTCGACTGGTTCCCAATGTAGTCGCGGGCTTTAGCCCGCGTTCTCATTTATCAATTTTCTGCGTCGCTTGAATCGTTTTAAGCACGTCTGCGTAGCTCTGAATTGTGCCGTGCACCGGAACATCTCTCTCTACGCGCAGCTTGCGGTATTCGAGGTTCCAGCGAAAATTATCCGCCCACGGGTGCTGCGTCCAGCTGGAGTCATAGAGATCGGCTTGCACGAGCATGCGGTCGCGCGGCACGTAGGCGAATAGATTCGTACCCTCTCTCGGATTGTCTTTCACATGGTAGAGATGCACTTCCATGGATCGATCTTTGAGCGTGAGCTCGTCATCAACCGGTTCGATCCTGAGCGGTTTTGGATTTTGCGCGAGAGCGTCCTGAACGATGGAATGTTTGCGTCCCACGAGTTCCTTGAAGAACTCCACGTTTCCCGTGTACGTGATGATGGTCAGGCCTTCGGCAACAGCCGCGCGAAGACCACCCGAGTGATCGAAGTGATGGTGAGAAACAATGGCATGCGTCAGCGGCTTGCCGGGCCTCACCGTGCGCGCCTTGTCGATCACCGCCTTGGAGCGGGCTTCGTTCAGCGGCACTTCGAACAGCGTCAAATGATCGTCGAACTCAAATAAAATGCTTCGATGATTTCCTGAACCGGCGAGCCACCAGATGCCTTTGCCCACTTCCTCCACGGTCACATTGATCGGCGGGGCGAGTGGGGGAGCGGCCGACTTCACCGAATCGGGCGCCACGAGATTGGCAGTGTCAGCGTCCAGCGTATTTTTCGTCACAGAGAGATCGAACTGAGGATACTTGTCGATCCTGGTCGTGAGACGCTTCGGCAGGTTCACGCCACTCATGTTTTCATAGTTCGAAAACGATGTTTCGATGGCGACGTCACCCAGATTCGCGTTGTAGGCCAGCGAGGTCACGCTGGCCGGCAACTTCGTCATGTTGTTAATGGCCAGCGTAAACGTTTGACCCTCACTGGTGATATCGATCAGTTGCAAGGTGTCCTGCTGGCGCAGATTGCCGACTCTGGAGCTTGGACTGAGCGCGGCGCGGACGATGGTGAGCGGGTGATGCAGCATTTCAATGCGCCGGTCTTTTACAGCCGTTGCCGGTGCGCGAGCCGGCTTTCCATCCTGTCCGGCGTTGTATGCGACGTCACCGTCGATGCCCGCAATTTGCTGCTGCACAGTCGCGCCCGCAAACAGGAACTGTGCTTCGCGCCGCTGCTCGGAGCGCATTCGTCCATTCGCGAGATCGATGGTCCGCTTGAACTGAGTCACCTTCCAGTTGGGCAGCTCGCCTTCCGGTGTAACGTTCTGCCCAAGGTTTGGAGCGTTGCCTTCCCCTTCGACGGTGAGAGCCTTCACGTCCTGCACCGGACCAACGCCTCCAAGAGCGTCCGCGGCGGCTCGGATCAGTTGAATCTCGGGCGGCATTTGAGCGCAAGTGGTGTTGAGGAGTGTCGCGCCCACAATAATCCATATGAGCTTTTTCACCGTCTGCCTCCTGGTTTGCATTCAAGAATTGAGCCGCGAATTACGCCCATTCGCGTCATTGGCGTAATTCGCGGCTCAATTCTTCAGTTACGCGGAATTAGAAATACAACTTACCCGCGAGCTGGATGATTCTTGGACCACCCAGGGCATCGACGGCGCGCACTGTAGTCAAGGCGCCGAAACCATCACGCCCCACCGCGCTCGGCAGATTCACGATCTGGCCGGTGGTCGGATTGATCTGAGCCGCTGACGTGAAGTTCTGCCAGTTGGTATGGTTGAACACGTTGTAGGCTTCCACGCGAAACTGGATGTAGTGATTCGGATTTTCGCCGTACTTGAACTTCTTGAAGAGCGAGACGTCCCAGTTGTTCACTCCCGGTCCGCGCAGACCGTTCACCCCCGAATCGTTGCCGATGCTGCCTCTTGAAGCCTGCGTCACGCAGCTCGTGTCGATGAAACCCAGAAGGTTGCGGTCTCCACGTGACAGGTTCGGGTTGCAGGTCAGAGCAACTCGCGGCGCGAAGTCTTCGCTTCCGGTGGTCTGCCGGTTTCGCTGCGCATTGGCGACGCCGGTCAGTGTGTACGTGAGCGTAACCGGCGCACCGACGGAGAAGCTGGAGAGTCCGGACACCTGCCAGCCGCCGAAGACCTGGCGTCCCAGCGAATTGTCCAGGAACGAGCCGGGCCGCGCGAGACTCGGAATGTCGTAGATGTAGTTGAAGGTGAGCCCCTGGGTTCGATCCAGCGTAAGCGGGCCGTAGTTGACATGACGCGTGTCTGTTAAGTGACCGCGTCCGTCCGCAAGTCCATCCGTGGTGCCCAGAGCCTTCGACCATGTATACGACGCGCCAACCTGCAATCCTCGCCCGGCTCGGCGGTTCGCCGACACCTGGAGCCCGTTGTAATTAGCCGCGCCGCCGAATGTGTATGTGCCGATCGCCGACTGACCGGCGGTAGTCTGTCCACCCGAATAGCCTGGAAAGGGACGGTACAGATTGTTCAGCAGCGCCGAGCTTCCATTGGTGGTAGCCGGTTTGGTCGGGTCCTGGTTCTCGGGCAACCAGGCACTCCCGAATGGCAGAGCGTTGAACGGGTAAAATTCGATCAAATGCCGCGACTGCGTTCCGACGTACGACACGCTCAACAAAATCTGCGACGGGAGTTCGCGCTGCACTTCGGTGCTGAAGTTATACACCGTTGGAACGTGCCCATCTTTTTCGAGCTGCACAACAGTCAACGGGAACAGGGTTCCAGCCGAACTGGCGATCGACGCCAGGTTTCCATAATACATTTCGGAGAGTTGGACGTCCGGCGGATTGGTATTAAAGTTTGTCGTATAGCCGATTGCGGACGTAGCGATGCGCTCATAAAATGCGCCGCCGCCCGCGCGAATGACGGTTTTGTTGTCGAGACTGTAGGCGAGGCCGAGCCGCGGACCCCACTGCGCTCCCCGATTGTCGATCAAGCCGCGCGGAGTATCGCCCTTGCCCGCATGCACGATCCCATTGCTGGAATTGCCCACTCCCGGCACTATCGCGCCGATCAAAGGCGCCGGCTGGATGTCATTATTGATGGGATTTCTGGCGCGAAGCGCTCCCCCGACAAGCACCGGTTGATACAGGACAACTTTCTTCGCCGGGTCATAAGCCGCCGGATCGAAGTTCGTAAACAAGTCGTTCTTTTCCCAGAGCGGAGGCACGAAATTCACTCGGAGTCCGTAGTTCAAAGTCAGCTTTGGAGTGATCCTCCAGGTGTCCTGACCGTAAAACTCGATGTTCTGGTACGGCGCCTGGGGCCGCACAGTCTTACTGAATTGCCGGTACTGCCGGAAGTTCCCGAGCAATGCATTCGAGAACGGCCACTGCGTGTCGCCCGGATTCAACGAATCCCGGTCGAAGAAAATGTCGGCATTGTAAGGTCTGAACGGATTTTCCTCTTTCACCGCGTATTCGTAAAAGATTCCCGCCTTGAGCGTGTGCGTCGAGAGAATCTTGGTGATGTTGTCCGTGAAGTTCGTTATCGGATTTGTGTTCGCGTAAGGAGAGCCCGCGAATCTTGTCAATTGCGTTTGAAAACCCGCGCCGCCTACACCCTGGAAGCCAAAATTGGGGACAAGCCCGCTCGGATCGGCCGTGGGGTAGAGCAGAGGAATATCGATCTTCGAAACCGATCGATAGTAAGGACTGCCGCTCGGAGGGCCATTTCCCGGGATTCCGTTCCGGGAGCGGCCAAACTGAAACTCGTTTGTCATAGTGGGGCTGATAATCGTCGTGACGCTCCCCGTGATGGACCAGCCATAGGTCGGCGCATAAAATGGGGTGAGCCCAAGACTGTTGCCCGTGTCCGCCCTGCCGTAAGGACGATTCTGTGTCTGATGACTTCTGATGACCCGGACGAAAGCTTTCCATTTGTTGCTGATGTTGTAATCTCCGCGATACACCTCGTCGAACGATGGATCTTCATTCGCAGCCTGTGATTCGTAGTTGTACTGCGGATTTCCAAACACATTCGGCATCGGCAACCAGTTCAGGACCGATGGACCGTACGGGCTGAAGCGGTTGCTCGGAATGATGTTGCCCGGGAAACATGCCGTCTGATCTGCGGCAGTACAGTTACCCGTCTTCACCGGATCTTTGATGAAGACCGGAATGTTGGAGCCGTCGCGTGTCTGGGAAAAGTTGCCTTGGCGCTCCAGCAGTGTCGGAACCGTGATTCTCATCGGACTGGCGGGTACTCTGGACCGCCCCCATTCATGAGACATGAAAAAGAAGAGCTTGCTCTTGTCGCTATTGAACTTTCCCGGAATATAAACAGGGCCGCCGACGTTATAGCCGGCCTGCATTTTTCGGTAAAGCTGGCGCGAAATGCCCGTTCGATTATTCGTAAACGTGTTGGCATTCCATCCTTCGTGACGTTTGAAAAAGTACCCGCCGCCGTGGAACTCCTGAGTTCCTTGCCGGGTGGCTACCTGAATCTGAGCGCCGGAGTTGCGTCCGAATTCAGCGCTCTGGCCGGTGGTGGAGACCTTGAACTCGGCAATGGAATCCATACTGAGCCGATAACCGAAGTTGATCGGATTGTTCACACCGGAATCCGTGAAGGTCTGGCCGTCTACGGTAAAGTTGGTCTGGTTGTTCCGCTGACCGTTGATGCTTGGCATGCCCAGACCCGCGTCTGCGGGGGCGCCGGGCACTGTCTTGAAGAGCGCCGTCAAATTGCGGCCGTTCAAAGCGATGTCTGCCATCTGCCTGCCCGTGACGACGCCGGACCGCTCGCCCGAGACCGTTTCCAGTTGGACGGCCTGGGCTTCCACCGTGATCGACTCCGTCTGAGAACCCACCTCGAGCTGAATCACGGCCAGACCGAGTTTGTCATTAACGAACAGCTTAACGTCCGTCTTTTTGTATGTTTTGAAGCCGGGCAGTTCCACCGTCACCGTATAGGTAGCCGCAGGCAGTGCGCTGAAGAGATAAATGCCTGCTTCATTTGTAATCGTCTGCCGGGCTTCCACGCCCTGGTCCTGGTTGATCAGCGTGACCTGCGCACCCGGGATAATTGCTCCCTGCGTATCCTGCACGACCCCGGTAATCGACCCCGAAGTATTCTGAGCAATCAGCGGCAAGTTCCAAGTGAGTAGGCAAGCCACAGCCATAAGAGACACTGTCGCTGTAGTAAATTTCTTCCTCGAAAACATTCGCATTTCCCCCTTGGCCGCGTAGTTTAATAGCGGACAGGAGTTTCCTGGGAATTTTTTTGATTCCTTCCCGAGAAATGGGCCCACCAGGAAGGCTTTCACAAACTTCAATGGAACCTCGCCGGCATTAAATTCGTTTTCAAAGAGTAACCTTTTTCTGAAATTTCGGTTCTATATAAGCAAGCCCTCTATTGGGAGAGAATGTGAGCTTGTTGCCGGCCATCATCTTCTCGTTCGTTGTGACCCTAACCGGTCAGGATTCGGAGTTCGACAAGTTAGTAGGACTCGGAAGAAAGGCTGAGGCAAACGGTAACTATGCTCAGGCGGAGCAATATTTCCGATCTGCCGTCAATATCGCCGAGGCGAGCGGAGACTCGATTGGGGACATGAGTGCGGCTTTCTCGGATTTGGGCCACCTCCTTTTGAAGGAGGACCGTTTTGCCGAGTCGGAAAAACTCTTTGACCGTGCTCTGGAAATCGCGCGAACCGGCGGTGGAGAAAAGAACCTGCCGGTGCTTCTGAACAATCTCGGCGCGCTTTACAGTATGACCGGCCGGTACGCCCGTTCCGAGTCCATGCTCACCGAAGCTCGCCGGTTGACCGAACAGACGGTGGGACCTGAGAATCCTCCGATGGCGGAAATACTGAACAATTTCGGTATTCTCTACTGGGTCACCGACAAGTCGAAATTAGCTGAAGCAAACCTCAAGAAAGCCATTGCGCTGAATGAGAAACAGCTTGGGAAAAGTAACCCCAGGCTCGCACTCACTTTGAATAATCTAGCGGATGTGTACGTGAAGATGAAGAAGTGGGATCTTGCCGAACCGCTCCTTCGGCGCGCCCTGCGGATTATCGAGACATCCCTGAATCCCGAGCATCCGGATGCTTCGTTCACTTTGAACAGTCTCGGGTTCGTGTACGGTGGTCGAAAGAATCTGCCGGAAGCGGAACACGTATTTCGGCGGTCTCTCGAGATTCGCCGGAAAACGTTTGGCGCCGGCCATCCCAGCGTCGCAATTGCATCGGCCAACCTGGCTAGCGTTCTTACTGCCCGGGGCAAGTACGGCGAAGCCGAAACGCTGTTTACGGAAGCTCTGGAGATTCTCGAGAAAAAACCAGAAGAGCGGGATTTGGAGCTCCCGAACATCCTGGAAGGGTACGCCGTTCTTCTCCGTCTCAAGAGTGCCGAACAGGCCAACGCTATGGAAGCCCGGGCGAAATCCATTCGCACGAGGCTGGGATACACGACTTCAGTCGAACCCTTCAAAAAGTAACTCAAGAGTTTCGGATGAAACCGGAGAAATGATTAGTGATTAATGTTTAGTGCGCTTGGCCAAATGAAGCGATTGTTCCATCTTCCAAGCGCACTAATCACTAATCATTTCTCCGGTTTCATCCGTTGAAATCCTTTCTTTCTGCGAGCCAACCCTTGAAAAGATCGTTACCTCGAACGCGGGCTAAAGCCCCGCGACTAAATGGGAACCATGTTCCTGCCAATTTTGAGAACCACACGCTTATCGAGCTTGCGTTGGCGTTTTTATATGTGGTTTACTTTACATCTATTCTAACAATTATAGTTTTATAAATCGCCGCCCACCCAACCGACCACATCAGCTGTGATCGGGTCCAACCGGCTGCTTACAGCCACGAAAGGAACCTACGCAATGTCCGACGCAAGGAAGGAAAAGAACACCGAACTTGTCTTCTCACGACAGGAAGTTACGGATCGCGATCCGAAATACAAACCAACCGATATCAACGCTCTCCGGGCCATCGCACAGGCGGCCATCAACGTCGAAGAGTTCACGATTCCGCTCTACATGTGCGCGATGTACTCGATTCAGGGTATGCACCAGATTACCGGGGACAACAATCTTTATCAGGGAAGACTATGGCCCGGCAATGCGACGGTGAGCCGGCCCGGCACTACAAACGCGGAGGCTTTCAACCTGGTGTTCAAGGTTTTCATCGAGGAGATGCTTCATCTCCAACTGGCGGCGAATATCGCAACGGCGTCCGGCGCTGTCCCGGACTTTACGAGCAACGCACTGATGACGGACACCGACTATGCCTGGACATGCTACGGTCCGGACCTCACTATACTGCCGCACATTCTCGATTTCAAAGATGTCAAATCCGACCCGGATCCGAACAAGGATTATTCCAGGATCAAAGTGAAGCTCGACTCGCTGAACAAGGAGCAGATCAAGCTTTTCCTTGCAATCGAGGAAACGGAAGAGATGGCCGAGGAACGCATCAAGCCTGATAAACGCTACAAGTACTTTCCGAGCGTGCCGTTCAAGGACTGGACGCCGCAGAAGGACGAAAAGGATCTTCCTCTGTTTGGATCCATTGGATGGATGTACCTCTCGCTCTGGCGCTACATCGATATCGAATACTCCGACGGCACCACGCTTTGGGAGACAGTGTTCACGCCCAACAGCAGCCAGCGCGATATTTTCAACGAAATGAATTCGGGCCATCCCAAAGAGGAATACCCGGGATTCAACGCCACGATCACGGCGACCGAACCCGCTCAGGCCCGCCTTCAGGTTTTGAACATGATCAGGGCCATCACCGACCAGGGTGAGGGGAAGTCCGTGGGCGACATGATTCGCCGGATGCTTGGCCTGTTGACCGCGGTAGACAAGGAATATCAGGCCGACAAACCCGGCCTGGAGGCGGACTATATGTCGTACAACGACGTCGGTCAGAATGTTCCATCAACGGATGCCGCCGCTCGCGCAGACTCGCCGCAGGTGTCGATGGATCACTATGAAGCATTCACTGAGGTGCAAAAACTGGTGGACGCCGGCAGCATCCTCACGTGGGACAAGTGGCACGAACTGGGGAACAACTGGAAGCCCGCCGATCTTAAAACCGATTCCTACGATAAGAACAAGTATCCGTTGCCGACTGCGGATGATATTGCCGGCGCGCTCAATCGCCTCAAGGCGAAGGATACGAAGAATCAGAATTACACGCAGTTCTGCCAGGCATCGGCCGGGGCGATTGCCGGCGTGACCCGTGTGCTGAACGATTATTGGACGAAGGACAAGATTGCGTTTCCTTTTCCGTCGATGGCAGGGTCCGGTGACCGGATGTCGATCTGCTGGGCGATATTCGGCAAGATCCCCGACATCTCGACCGGAACCAAAGAGCGAAAGCCCGGCGTTCTGTATCACTCCTGTCAGAGTTTGAGCCTGACTGCATCCGGGAGCCAGTCCCCGGCTTGTGCCGGCGTAGAGGTCTATCACAGTTGCCGCGGCTCGAATGACTGCAAGGCCGAGGGTGGATGCGGGTTCGTGCAGGACGTCAACGGTGGAGGGGGCGGATGCTCGTCGAAGGTGACGTTCGCTCTCTCGGGCGATCGGGATACACCGGGACCGCTGTGCGGGGCGCCGGTTCTGTATAGCGCGCCGTCGGACAATAAATGCGGCGGTCTTGGCGGATGCGCCGTTCCGATATCCGCTTCGCAGCTCTATCCCAAACCCGCAAAAGGCGACACGGCGACAATGCAGTTGTACGACTTCGAGGGAAGCGACTTCGAACCCATCATCATCGGCACGATGCAATACGGTGAGGGCGATCTCGTTTATGACATCGCCTGGGTCGCGTACATGAAGGTTCTTGCCCATCGAGGACAACCTATACCCCAAAAGCCGGCGCCAAGTGACTTCCGCCTGGCTTTTCCGCCGTCCACGTAGATGCGGAGTAACCGGATATCCATGAAAGACGCAAATCCACGGCTCGGGTTTCCGAATCTGGGAATGGGAGTTGGCTTGCGAAACAAACACTTCCCCTACCTGATTCGAGAAGACCCGGCCGTGGACTGGTTCGAGATCATCAGCGAGAATTTCATGGGCAACCATGGTTACGCCCGCCATGCCCTCGAACAGATCTCTGCGAAACGGCCGATTGTCATGCACGGCGTCTCCCTTTCGATCGGGAGCGCCGATCCATTGAACATGCGATACCTTTCGGACCTGAAGGATCTCGCCGATTGGGTCAAGCCCGTCTGGATCTCCGATCACCTCTGCTGGACCGGGATCCATCACAGAAACACACACGATCTGCTGCCGATGCCGCTCACCGAAGAAACACTCGCGCATGTCGGTGAGCGCGTGAATCAGGTTCAGGAGTATCTGGGCAGACCACTGGTCCTCGAGAATCCTTCGACGTATCTCGAGTTCAAACATTCCTCTTTGACGGAACCGGAGTTTCTTTCCCGGCTCGTGGATATCACCGGTTGCGGCATTCTGCTCGATGTCAACAATGTGTTTGTTTCGGGCACGAACCACGGATTCGATACCGAACGTTACCTTCGCAGCCTTCCGCACGAAAGTATCGTGCAGCTTCACATCGCCGGTCCTACCGATTGCGGCGCATATCTTGTGGATACCCACGACCAGCCGGTTCCCATGCCGGTGTGGCGGCTCTACGATCTGGCACAGCGGCTGACAGGCGGCGTCTCGACCTTGCTCGAGTGGGACGCGAACATTCCCGAATACCCGGATCTCGTTTCGGAATTAATGAAGGCAAAGTCCGTCCTCGCCGGAAGCATCCCGGACGAGCCGGTGCGGGCGGCGCCGCCGGGAGTATTGTCCAATCCACTCAATTTTCAACTGGAGATGGAGACGACATGACCCAGCCGCACTTCGCGAATGTTCAGCAATGGATGCAGTCGGTGATTACGAATCGCGGCACTCTCGAGCAGAAACTCAGCGCGGCTGCGGCTGCCCATGGCCTGACCGAACATGACGTTGTTGCTTCAAAACGGGGTCTGTCTGTAAACCAGCGGCTCGAGATCTATGCCGGCGGCTACGTCCTGCGTCTGCTCGAGTGTTTGCGCGCCGATTTTCCAGGTCTCAGGCGATCGCTTGGTCCGACTGTTTTCGACATGTTTGCCAAGGCATACCTGCTGACGCAGCCGCCGGCGTCGTACACATTGTTCGAACTTGGCGGGGATTTTCCAAAGTTTCTCCGGGAGACCCGTCCGGTGGCTTCGAACGTTGCTCCGGGGCCGCTACTGGATTTGCCGATTGAGCTGGCCCGGCTGGAGCGCGCGCAGCTCGAAACAATGCGCGCCCCGGGTTTGGAAGACAAGCCCGGTGTTTCGCAATTCGCCGTTTCATTCGATTTCCTGCACGATGGGGCAGTATTGAAATCTCCTCCCTGCCGGCGGCTTTTGAAACTGAAGTTTCCGCTGCTCGCGTTCATGAAGGAGATCCAGGAGAGAAAGCTCCCTGAACCGCCTTCGTCGCAGGTCAGCTTTGTCGTTATCAGCCGGATTCTGTATAGCGTTCAAATGACGGAAATCGAATCGTGGCAGTACGCCTTTCTGGAAGCGTGTGCGGAGTCATCATCACCGGCGGCAGCCGCGCGGGAAAGCGCCGGGAAAACGGGCCGGCCCTTGAGTGAAGTTCTCGCCGAACTCGTCGTATGGCTGCCGGTGGCCTTCGAAAAAGGCTGGCTCTGTTTATAGTCGCGGGTTTTAACACGCGTTCCGATTTGAAAGGAAGGAGCGCACTCCATGAGTAACACATTGATGAGAAGTCCATCCAGACGAGATACGAAAACCACTTCGGGTACATCGCCGGCTACCTGCCGAAAAACAGGAGTAGCGTCGATGAGTGGCAGAGAAGCCTGAAGCATGAGATCGAGCGAACCAGAGGGCAGAAGAAACAGAGCAGGGGAGTCGAAGGCCTCGCAAGACTCATCTAACTGAATGGCGTTATTCGGATGTATGTGGAGCAGATGATCAGCCAGCAGCCCGAACAGCACAAGGCGGTATCCAGTGTCGAGGAATTGCTGGAGAGTTTGAATCAAATCATCACAACCGCCCCGAGATACAACCCGGACCCCGGCAAGATAAACGCGTTCCCGATGTCCACTCTGTTTACATACATGATGATGACGCCCGCCGGAGAGGCGCTCTTCCGGATCACAGAATTCAATAACGCGCTAAGTCGGATACTGAAAGAGTGGTGCGCCTATCTGAACAATCCCGAGAGTACGTCCGTGTTGAACGAGAGCGCGGACGGTTGGCTGTCTCAGTCCGCATTCTGGTACAACAAGCTATACGAGTTCGAGTACGACAAGTCCAGGCCGCACTGGGGCTGGAATTCTTATAACGACTTCTTTCATCGCCAGATCAAGCCGGCTTCCCGTCCAATTGCGGATCCGCAGAACCCAAAAGTGATCGTATCGGCCAACGACGGTACGGTGTACAACATCGAGGAGCGGGCGCAGCCGACAGCCCAGTTCTGGTTGAAAGGACAGCCGTACTCGCTGGTCAACATGCTCAATAACGAGTACGTCGAAAGGTTCGTGGGCGGGACCGTGTTCCAGTCGTTTCTGAGCGGCGCGAACTATCACAGATGGAGGTCGCCGATCGACGGCGTTGTCCGTCGTGCCCAGGTTGTTGATGGATTGTTGTTCAGCGATGCGGAGTCTGCCGGTTTTGATCCAACCGCGGCGACCTATTCACAGGGATACGGGGCTTCGGTCAATACCCGCGCGCTGGTGTTCATTGAGAGCAAGGATCCGAACATCGGCATGGTCTGCGTCATTCCCATCGGCATCACCGAGATCTCGTCGGTGGTAATTGAGGTCAAGGAAGGTCAGGAATTGAAGAAAGGCGACGAGCTTGGATACTTCAGTTACGGCGGTTCGGGAATGTGCCTGGTGTTTCAGCCGGGCGCCATCGATCAGTTTACAGTGCCGAACCGCCCTGCAGGCAATGGCCCGGATGATGGCCCGCCGATCAGGGTGAATGCACAGATCGCTGTCGCCCGCTAATCAATTCGCGAGGAATGTGGAGAGCGCGACTACCGATTCCCCTCCTTGAAAAGGGAGGGGAATCCGTTGCTCGAATCCCTAGAACGCAAGACGTGCCGCAAGTTGCGCGGTCCGTCCCGGTCTCGCGCTTGTGACCACACCGAAATCGGCCGCCCCGTAGGTGAATCCCGGGACGTTGAAGTTCGCGTGGTTCAGCAAATTGTAAAATTCGGCGCGCAGATCGAACTTCACGCGTTCGGTCAGGGCAAAGGATTTTTCGAGCGTGACGTCCGTGGTCACGAGAGGCGCTCCTCGCAGAACCGATCGCGGTGAGTTTCCGAATGTGAATGGAGCGGGCGCCGCAAACGCCGTCGTGTCGAACCAGCGAGTGACCGTTCGCTCACCCGAAGGCAGAGACGGATCCCGCAACAGATCCGGCCGAAGCGCGCCGGCCGGAAACGCGTTCGTGGCATTGGCTGTCGTGATTACCGTAAACGGCCCGCCGGACATGTAGGTCTCGAGCAAGCCGAGCTTCCATCCGCCGAGCACGGCATTCAACGTCCGGTGTCCCTTGAAAGCACGGATTTCATATAGAAGCGTCAGCACGACGTGATGCGGCACATCACTGCCGCTCAGAGCCTTGTCGAGCCGCCGATTGTAGGCGTTCATGTAGCTGCCGGTCGCGCCGTACTCGTTGGACGATTCCACATCATCGATGAACTTCGAGAACGTGTAGTGCGCCAGGAACGAAAGGCTGCCGCTGAAGCGCTTCTCGCCGCGGATGAATCCTCCGTGATAGGTGGAATTGCCGACGGATGGATTGATCCAGGTCACGTTGCTGAACTGCGGAAACGGCCTCCGCGACTGCGCATCGCCAGGTCCCATCAGTTCGGGCGCCACCTGATTGAGGCTGAGATCATTCGCTGTCAGATGGTGGCTGACGTTGCCCATGTAACCGGCCTCGACCAGAACATTCGTTGTAATTTCGTGCTGGATGTTCAGGTTGAACTGGTATGACGTGGGAGCAACCTGCTTCGGATTAAAGAAAGCCACGGAAGTGTTCGGTCTCTGCCCGGCCGGCACTGCGCCAAACCCAGGCGTGAGCGCCGGGCGCGTCACAGCCGGAAATCCGTCGCGCAGGCGGAACACGCTCTGGAGATCCGCCTGGGAGACCACATAGTTTGCCGTGGTCGAGAAACCCAGCGAAGCCGTGTCTCCGATCGTATTGCTCACGGTCTGACCGTAGAAGATTCCCGCGCCGCCGCGGACCAGCGTGTCTCCGTGGCCGGGCAGGCGGTAGGCGAAGCCAAATCGAGGTCCGAAGTTGTTCGTGTCCGTCGCAAACGCTCGTTCCGGCGTCCCATTGACACCCGCGAACGTTACTACTCCCGGCGTACCGGAGACCGGATTGATGGTCAACGGATCGAAAGAATTCATCCTGTTTCCCACCACGCGGCGAGGCAACTCCGTCTCCCATCTCAATCCGTAATTCAGCGTCAGGTTGTTCGTCACGCGCCAGTCATCCTGCGCGTACCAGGCCCAGTAAGAGGCGCGCGAAGGAATCTTGTCCGATATCTGAACGCTTGCCGCATTCACTTCGCCCAGCAGAAAACTCGCCAGCGCGTTGCCGGTATTGGACACTCCAGGCAGGCTCGTGATGAGGGGTGTCATTGTGAAGTTACCTGCAGAGCCACGATCGCGAATTTCGTCATTGGCGCCGGCGCGAAATTCGGCGCCGAACCTCACCGCGTGTTTTCCCCTGGTCCAGGTGATCGCATCCAGGACCTGCTGATCGATGATCGGCGTCTGGAAGCGAAATACCGCGGTGGGATTTCCAAGCGTCGCGTAGCCGGGAATCGTGAAAGCCGGAAACGCCGCGTCGCTGACGCCGGTGAGTCCAATCGTGGCGGCGAGGTTTTCTTTGTAGCCCGGCCGCTTATCAATGAACTTGCGCCGCAGGTATGTGTAGCGCAGTTCATTCACCACGCTGTTGCTGAACAGATGGGTGTAGGCGCCCAGCAGGCTTTGCACGCGAACGTCGGTAATGTCGGCGAGGGGATCGGCCACGGGAATTCCATATGTGCCGGTAGCATTTGTCCCGCTGTCGTTGATGTAGTACCGGGCGGTCACCATGTCGCTCGGACGGATCTGATGATCCAGACGTGCGACGACGATGTTGCGGTTCAGCACACCGGTGCTGTTTCCAACATAGTTGCTCGCATTGGTGGCCGTTCCCTGACGATTCGGAAGCGGGTAGTAATTCAAGATCGCCCGTGCTACCGGATCGATGCGGTCCTGCGGAATTCGGTTGTCGGGGAAGGCGTTGCGGCTGCGGCCAATCGTCATTGCCGGATCGTAAATAAGCACCGGCCGGCCGGCACTGTCTCGCAGGTCGGAGAAATCGCCGGCTCGGTTGGCGAGAGTCGGGACGGTCGAGGTGACGGTGTCGCCGGTCTTCTGCCTAGTCTGTTCCCATGAAGCGAAGAAGTGCGTCTTGTCTTTGCGGATCGGTCCGCCCAGCGCGCCGCCGAACTGATTGAGCCGGATCGGCGATTTCTTCGCAGCGAAGAAATTCCGCGCATCGAGCGCATCGTTTCGCAGCGATTCAAAGATGCTGCCATGAAATTCGTTGGTGCCCGAGCGAGTCGACATGGTCACGACGCCGCCGGTGGAGTGTCCAAACTCCGCCGAATAGTTGTTCGCGATGACCTTGAACTCCTGCATCGCATCCACCGGCAAACTCGTCAACTGCTGCGGACGCGTCAGGCCGACTGCGTTCGTGGCATTGCCTCCGTCGAGCAGAAACGTCTGGTTGCGCGCCCGGCCGCCGGCTACGGAGAATACTGGATAGTTCTCCGCCGTTCCCGTTCCCGTATCGATCATGACGACCCCGGGCGCCAATGCGGCCAATGAAGAGGCGGCCCGGTTCGGTAACGGCAAAGCCGCCAGCATCTGGCGGGTGACTGCCTGACCGATGTCGGAAGACTGCGACTCGATCAAAGAAGCCGAGTCGGTGACGTCGACCGTTGTGCCGATCTGGCCGACCTGGAGCATCAGGTCGATCGCGATCGTCTGGCTGACCTGGAGTGTAATCGGACCGCGCGACAGGCGATCGAAACCCGCCAGTTCCGCCTCGATCCTGTAGATACCCGGAGGAAGGGATGCGACCCGGTACGCGCCGGTGTCGTTCGTCAGGGTTTGAAAACGGGCGCCGGTTTCCTGATTCACTACCGTGATCTCAACTCCAGGAAGCGCCCCGCCGGTCAAATCCGCGACAGAACCTGTGATCGAACTCGTTCCGGTCTGTGCCAGAAGCAGGCTAGACACCACCGCTACCATTACTACAACCTGAAACATCCGCGAAATCGTGTATTGCATCAGCTTGTCCTTATTAGGAGTACGGGTTTACTCTAGTCGCTCGATCGACTTTGTCTATTTATGAAGCAAAAATTTTAGATGAGGCTCATTTCGCCACGCATTGCCATGTCTTCCAAGGTCGTTTTCTCCAATATCGCCACGGTGGCTTCACGAACTTCCTTGAATACGCTTCGGATGCCGCAGGTCTCTTCATCGGGGCATTCGGCGCAACGTTCATAGGCCATTTGGCTTACGCAGGGAAGCAGCGCCAGGGGACCGTCCAGCGCTCGAATCAGTTGGCCTATCGAAATCGATGATGGGACACGGCTGAGGTAGTAGCCTCCGCCCTTTCCTTTCTTGCTCTGGAGGAAGCCTTGCTTCTTGAGATCGAGAAGGATGATCTCGAGGAACTTCTTGGGGATGCGCTCTCTGGATGAGATATCTCCAATCAAAAGCGGACCTTTTCCGTACTCTCTGGCAAGACTCGCCAGCGCTCTAAGTCCATATTTAGCCTTCATCGAGAGCATTCTATATATATCCTATCAAGTTAGTCGAGTATTGTAAGGAGAGGCGCCGGGGCCGTCAAGGAGATTTGGGCTAAAGCGGTAACTAGGGCTACGACCCCATTTTTCCGCTTTAGCCCGCGCCCTGTTACCAGCGAAGGATGGCGAACATGTTGGAATAGTCGTCAGTCCAGGGTTCTATACCCTTCGGTTTCATAACCTGTGACCAATTCGTATCCTCCGCCAGCGTGCCGAAGGCTTCGACGTTCCGGGCGGCGACGACATAATCCGACGTGCTCTTTCCGGTGGGTTCCTCATCATCGTCGTAACGGACGAGGGCCGGTAGTGGCGCGTCCGTCACGACGGCGGACACGAGACTCTCGACATCCATGTAGCGATTCGAGACGTGAAAAAGGATGAGTCCATCCGGTTTGAGCTTCGAGAGATACGTCCGGATGGCCTCGCGCGAGACCAGGTGAGCGGGAATGGAATCGGAGTTGAACGCATCGAGCAGCAAGAGATCGAATTCCCCGTCGGGCATTTTTTCAATCGACAGGCGGCCGTCGCCGATTCGGATATCGCAGTTCTGGGCGCACCGCTTCAGAAACGTGAAATAGTTATTCGCGATGCCGGGCACCTGGGGATCGATGTCGAAAAAGGTGATTCGCCGGTTGGGTGCGGTGTATCCGGCCATGCTGCCGGTGCCCAATCCCACGACGCCGATGTGCTGGTTCGGCCTTTCGCTCAGCATCTTCATGACGTCACCAACGGGTCCGGATTCGTGATAGTAAGAGAGCGGCTGGCCCGCCAGCATTGGATCCAGACTCTCGAGTCCGTGCATGGTGTCGCCGTGCAGGAGTTTTCGCATGTTGGAATCGGTGTCGAAGACCACCTTTTTGATTCCGAAGAAGTTTCGAGCCGTGTACAGCTGTGGAGAATCGTCCTCGAGCAGACGAGGCAGGGCGATAGAGTAGCCGCCAATCAGAATCGCGAGCGCCAGCGCGAAGCGCCATCGCCGCTCGCGAAATGAATATACGACCAGAGCGAAGCCGACGTTGGCGGCCGCGGATGTCTTGATGCTTTCGGTGATGTCGATCTTCGCCCACTGGAAAAGAATCCAGATGAATGCGAGTCCCGCCACCAGCCCGCCCAGATAAATTCCGTCTCTCAGATCTATTCTTTCTTCTTTGTCGGGTACGACACGGAAGAAAGCGATGACGGCGACGAGCAGCGGGTATTCGACAACCGTCCTGAAAATGAATGGCGCGATGACCGCCGTAAACGTCCCGCCCAGCGCGCCGCCCAGCGCGATCCAGAAGTAGTATTCGGTAAGGTGTTGTGGATCCGGCCGTCGCGAGGCAAGCGCCGAGTGGCAGAGCAAAGCCCCCACCAGGAGCAGCGCGACGTGTCCCGCCATCAGCATCCAACTCCAGCGAACCGATGCCTTGTGAGTGGCTACGATCGGGAACATCAATAACAGGACGACAGGAGCGATTCGCGACATCAACGTGACCGGAACGTGAATCCTCCGTGCAAATGCAAGCATGAAGGTGATGAGGTATACCGCCAGCGGGATGATCCACAGAAACGGCACTGATGCGAGATTCAGCAGTATGTGGTTGGTCACAGCCAGCATCAACGCCGACGGTACGAGCGCCAGGGCTACCCAGTACGCCCGTGTTTTCCAATCGGGCGTCGCGGTCAGATCACGCGAAACGTTTGCACCTGGAATGTGGGATCTCCAGGCGATTGAACCGGCCACCAACACCATCGCAACGAGCGCAGCATAGCCGCCGTACCACACTGAACTCTGCATCCGGACGCCCATGCGCGGTTCAATCAGTAACGGGTAGGCAAGCAAGGCGATCAGGCTTCCCGCATTACTCACGGCATAAAGGAAATACGGATCGCGTCCGGCTGCGTTGGAAGTTTTCGACAACCAGTTTTGAAGCAACGGCGCCGTTGTGGAGACTACGCCAAAGGGAATTCCGACGGTTACGATCAGGTGGCTTAGCAGCCAGATGATCGGATGGGTCGAGGCGGTCTCGTCCGGACGGGTGGAAAAATGGAGTGGAAGGAACGCGAGCGCGCCAAGCATCATCGCCGAATGTACGAGGATCTGCATCCGCACCGTCGCAAACCGTTCGAGCAGGTGCGCGTACACATATCCCGCCAGCAGCATCAGTTGAAAAAACAGGAGGCAGGTGATCCAGACCGAAGCCGCTCCGCCCAGGAGCGGCAACATCATTTTGCCGATCATCGGCTCGCAGCAAAACAGAAGGAATGCGCTCAAAAAAAGAGTGGGACCAAACAGCAGAACCACAGACATGATGCGGCACAATACCAGAATTCAATTCGGGGACGCGGCAAAAATGGGGGGAATTCCGGGGACAGACTCCGAATTCGGGGGGACAGACTCCGGGAATTCGGAGTCTGTCCCCAGAATTCCCCAGAATTCCCAGAATTCATGCGCGCTCGGCGGCGGACCGGGAGATTGGCTTGCCGTGGGCGCTGCTGGACGGCGACTCTTCGTACTCCGCCGAAAAGACGTACGCGCTTTCGCTGTGCTGGCTGAGGTCGAGTCCCATACGCTCTTCGGCTTCGGTGACGCGCAACCCCATGACGGCTTTCAGAATGAGGAGGATGACGGACGTCCCGACGACCGCAAACACCACTGTCGCGACGACCGCAATGAGCTGCGACTGGAACAGCGCGAAATTTCCGAAGATCAGACCATCGGCGCCGGCCGGATTGATTGCCTTGGAAGCGAAGACTCCCGTCGCCAGAGCCCCGAAGATCCCGCCGACTCCGTGCACGCCAACAACGTCAAGGGAATCGTCATAGCCAAACTTCGATTTCACCATAACGCCCGTGTAGCAGACGACACCGGCTGCCAGGCCGATGATTACAGCCGACAGCGGTGAAACGAAACCCGAAGCAGGCGTGATTGCAACGAGACCGGCGACGGCCCCCGATGCGGCGCCAAGCATTGTCGGCTTACCGGACCGTATCCATTCCGCCAGCATCCATCCCAATGCCGCCAGCGCTGCCGCCGTGTGCGTCACAACAAATGCGCTCGTGGCCAGTGCGCCGGCTCCCAGAGCGGAACCCGCGTTAAATCCGAACCAGCCCACCCACAGCAGCGATGCGCCAAGAACTGTGAACGGAAGGTTGTGCGGCGGTGTAGCCACTTTTCCGAAGCCGACGCGCTTCCCGATAATCAGAACGGCCACCAGAGCCGAAATGCCGGAACTGATGTGCACCACGGTGCCGCCCGCGAAATCCAGCGCGCCAAGGTTCCTCAGCCAGCCGCCAGTACCCCAGACCCAGTGTGCAAGCGGGTCGTAAACAAATGTCGCCCAGAGCAGCGAGAACGTAATGAACGTCGTGAACTTCATGCGTTCCGCAAAAGCTCCTGTCATCAGCGCGGGCGTAATGATCGCGAACATCATCTGAAAAATCATGAACGCCTGATGCGGGATCGTTGCGGCGTAATCCGGATTCGGCGTGAGGCCGACGCCGTTCAGGCCGAGCCATTGCAGACCACCCAGATAACTGCTGCCCGTTGAGAAGGCAAGACTATAGCCGAAAAGAACCCACTGGACCGTGATCAGGCCGACCATGATGAAGCTTTGCATGATCGTCCCGAGGACGTTTTTCGTGCGGACAAGCCCGCCGTAAAACAGTGCCAGGCCGGGAATCGTCATCAGCAGGACCAGTGCCGACGAAGCAAGCACCCAGGAAGTATCGCCGGTGTCGATTTTCGGGGTATCGGCGGCCTGCGAAAATGCCGGCAAAGCCGAACAGGCAACCAGCAACAAAAGGGTAAAGATCAGCCGTAGAGTACGGGTCATTTTCGAAACTCCTTCGTGGTTTCGGTTTAAACACTAAGGCCCGCCCAGCGACACTTCTGCCGGTCGGACACCATTGCCAGGTCTTCTGTGACCGTTTAAGCTCTGCGGACGTCGTTGTCTTTGGAGAGGTGGTACGCCTTTGTACCGCTGGCTCGATCTTTTAAGGGATCATCAATGGGGCCGTCAAGCAGTTTCTTACAAAATTGTCGGTCATCAGACAAATATGTAGCATGACAACGTTCAAAGTCATTGTCGAATACGACGGGACGCGGTATGCCGGCTGGCAGGACCAGAAGAATGCCCGCACTGTCATGGGCGAGCTAAAGAAGGCGGCACGCGAGGTTTTCGGCGCCGATGTGGAAATGCAGGGCGCGGGCCGCACCGATGCAGGCGTCCACGCTCTCCGCCAGGTGATGCATGTAAAGACGGGTTCCGAACCGCGGCATACCGTGGAAGTCATGCGACGCCGGCTGAACGATCTTCTGCCGGCCGATATCGTTATTCTTCACGTCGAACGCACCCGCACAAGCTTCCACGCGCGCCACGACGCGGTCACGCGCACATATGCCTATCAAATATCCACGCGCAAGCAAGCCTTCACGAAAAAATATGTCTGGTGGGTCAAAGAAGACCTCGATTTGAAAGCAATGGCAAAAGCGGCAGCGATGCTGACCGGTAGACACAACTTCGTGTGCTTCTGCGCGGAGGACCCCTCAAAGCCCGGCGAATCGACGCTGGTGGTCGTGGAAAATGCGGAAATCGAGATTGATGAGGATGTGATTCTTTTCCGCATCGAAGCGTCGCACTTTCTGTGGCGCATGGTGAGGCGTATCGTCGGGGTTCTTGTGAAAGTGGGAAAGGGGGAAGTCAGCGAAGCGGAGTTCCGGAAGCTTCTGGAAGGGCAGTGCGATCCAAAACTGGATGTCGCTGCATGGACCGCTCCTGCTTCCGGTCTTTTCCTGGAGCATGTACGCTATGGCGAGCGGAAATAGTTGCGCCCGCTATTTCCGTTCCACCCACGCGCTGCCCTGGATGTCGTACTGTTTCGTGCGGCCGGTCGCTCCCGATATCGTGACGGCCCTCGCAGTGGCATTTCCGCCGGAGCCGATCGTAAAGACGCTTCCGGACATAACGATTCCGGCTTTATTGATCAAGGCGCCGTCCTCGAGAAAGATTCCGTTATTGGCTCCCTTGAAATAGACGGCGCTGGCGTTCCCGAAACCATCCTGAGTATCGCCGGCGATGCCTGTCGGCAAACCAAATGTGTAGCCTGCAGGCAGTGCCGCGGTCGACAAGACGGTTGCGCTCCCGTTGTTATCGATTCGGGACACTTCGATCGTCGAGGGACTGACGAACTCGACGCGCACGCTGTGTCTCTCACTTACTGCGCGTTCCCTGGCCAGTTTCAGTTGGTCGATCACAGTCGACGCGGCAACATTCGCGTCCACTGATGTTCTTGACGATTTCATCTGAACAACAGCCACACTCGACCCGATCATCGTCAATGCGACGACGGTTACAACCTCAATTAGCGAATATCCCGGATTGCGTTTTCTCATGCCTGACCTCCGTGCCGCCGTGGATAATGCAATGCCGCTGCCAACGTGTAACTTGCTGATCAGCAAAGGAGAACGAGGACCGGGGCGGAAATACGCGAGTGAAATCGTTACGTTGTGCGCAAGGAATTACCGCAGTCCAAAATAGCGCGCGAAGCGCATCCGCATTCTCGCGCCGCTCCGCGGCTGGAATGCGGAAGCCACAAAACCCTTTAGCTGCATAATTCTCCGTCTTTCCCCTTAAAATAACGGCCCGTGAGCACGAAACAGCTTCGCAAGGCGATGGGTTTTCGGGATTTACTTCTGCTTTACGTTGTCGCGGCCCTGAGTATTCGCTGGATCGCCACCGCGGCTGCCGCGGGCCCGAGCTCTATTCTGATGTGGGTCGCAGGCTGCGTGACCTATTTTGTGCCCCTGGTGTTCTGCGTCCTCGAGCTCTCCTCACGATACCCCGATGAGGGAGGAATGTATGTTTGGAGCAAGCGCGCATTCGGGGAATTCGCCGGTTTCATGACGGGATGGCTCTATTGGGCCGCGACTCTCCCTTATTTCCCCGCCATCCTCTATTTCGCCGCTGCCAATGCGCTGTTCATCGGCGGAGACCGATGGCAGCATCTTGCAAACAGCAATGTCTACTTCATTGCTTTTTCTCTGGCCGGATTGTTCGTGGGTGTGACGCTGAACATTCTTGGACTGGATTTCGGAAAGTGGCTTCACAATGTCGGCGCGATTGGCGCCTGGCTTCCGGCCTTCATGCTGATCGTGCTCGGGACGATGGCATGGCTGCGATTCGGCTCCGCCACCCAGATCAGCGCGTCAACGCTTCTCCCAAGCGTCAATTTGAAGACTCTGTTCTTCTGGTCCACGATCGCTTTCGCTCTGGGAGGCGCGGAAGGTATGTCGGCAATGGGCGAGGAGATTCAAAATCCCCGCCGTAACATTCCGCGCGCGGTGGTTGCGTCGGGCATCATCATCACGATCACCTACATCGCCGGAACCGCGGTTGTGCTTGCCGCATTGCCGTCCGATGAAGTCACGCAGCTCCAGGGATTCATACAGGCGATCAGCAAAGTCGGAAGTCGGGTCGGGTTTGATGCCGCGGGCCCGTTCGCGGCTCTGCTGGTGACGATCGGGAGTATCGGCACGCTTGGCGCCTGGTTCGCGGCATCGGCGCGGCTTCCATTCGTCGCCGGTCTCGATCGGTTTCTGCCCGCCGCCTTTGGGCGCGTTCATTCGAGATGGAAAACGCCGTATGTTGCGCTCATTGTTCAGGCCATTGTCGCGGGCATTTTTATTTTTCTTGGACAGGCTGGAACGTCGGTAGCGGGCGCTTATGACGTGCTGGTCAGCATGGGTATCATTTCTTATTTCCTGCCGCTTCTTTATATGTTCAGCGCAGTGATCCGGCTGCAGCGGGAGCCGGCGGGTCCGGAAGTCATCCGTGTTCCAGGGGGCAAACCTGTCGCAGTCTTTCTCGCGATTCTTGGTCTTCTTACCACTATCGTCTCCAGCGTTCTGGCTTGTATCCCACCGGGCAACGAATCGAACAAGCTCCTGGCCGTGATCAAAATCATCGGCTCCAGCGCATTGACCGTCGCCATCGGCGCGGGGATTTATTGGATAGGGAGAGCGAGAAAAATGGGATCGAACGCGGGCTAAAGCCCGCGACTACATTTCGGGAACCAGGCCTTGGCGCGTGTGATTGGCGCCCTAAATGTAGTCGCGGGCTTTAGCCCGCGTTCAAATCCGCATGAAGGAGGCGGTGGAACAGGTGCTCGCCGGCCTCGCGCCGGACGGACAGGCGGCCCGCCGTGTAAGCACGCGATCTAAGGCCGCGCTGCACGGACTTGCAGACGCCGGTGTCTTCATCCTGGATGCGTTCGCTTGCCTCGACGCTCCCGAGATTTCGAGTCCGGGCTTCTTCCGAGATATCCGTGAAGTAAAAATCGAAGATCACTTCGGTCTTGTCCACACCGCGAGGCAAGACGAGGTTGGTGTCCATTGCATCCTTGTACACGTTGATCATGAAGTTTGGATAGATCCAGTAGTACAGGGCGCGCCCGCCCGTCCGCATCGGACTGGACTGCAGGCAGAACCGCTCGCCGTTTTCGATGGTGTAATTCGGGTAATCGAGGACAGCATCCAGACTCGCGTGAAGGTGAGGGACGTGATAACCGCCATCGAGATAATTATCGACGAAGACTTTCCAATTACAGTCGAGGTTGTAGTGCCGTCGTTCGAACCAGCGAAACTTCGCAACGTCCAAAGGGAAACTTCCGAATGGGAGACCGCGACGATCGAGCTTCACCAGCACCCAGTTCTCCCAAATGGCCGTTTCCACCGGTACGAGTCCCATGGATCCGCGATCGAAGTTCGAAACCCCGCCGAACTCCGGCGTTCCTTTGAGTTCTCCTTCAAGCGAATATGTCCACCCGTGATACGGACATCGCAGGTGCTGCGCATTTCCCGACGGTTCCGTCATGACCGCGGCCGCATGATGTCGGCAGACATTGAAGAAAGCGCGAAGGACGGCATCGTTCCCACGGACAACAACGATGGGTTCTCCCGCGATCTCCTCCGTGACGTACTGGCCCGGGCGTTCAACCTGTTCGGCTCGTCCCACGACCTGCCATGAACGCGCGAATACGGTCTTCAACTCGAGGTGCAGTATTCGCGGGTCGACGTACCACGGTGCGGGAATAGTCGATGCTTCGGAAAGAGGGGCAGCGGGGTCGTAGCTGTCGATGATTTGCTTCAGTGACGGGTCCATATCAGGCCGCCGGCATCGCCGTTTTTCTTTTTGGATTGAAGAAAGGCGTTTTCACCACTGTCGCCCCCACGCGATGCCGGACGGCCTCGACGGTCATTTCCATTTCGAGGTTGGTGCCGGGCGCGGCCAGATTTCGTTTCACTGTAGCGAGTGCGATCAGCTTCTTGAGCGCAGGCGACCAGGTGGTGGATGTTGCCTTACCGATCTGCATCCCGTTCCTGTAAACGGGAACTGCGACGCGCGAAGCGGCCGACGGCATTGCCGGAGGCAATCCGACGTCATCGTAAATGCTCTCCACGTCGGTCCACTGCATTTCCAATCCGACGATCTCCCGCGCGTGCCCTCGCTCCCGCTCTTCGCGGAGCGCGTCCTGCCCGACAAACCTTCCCTTGTCGAGCTGGACGAGACGACCAAATCCCAATTCGAATGGGGAGTACTTCTGCGATTCGATCAACGCTTTCTTGCTGCTATTGAAATCCACTTCGATCAGAAGAAGACCGGCCTCAATGCGAGCCACGTCGAGCGCAAGCATTCCCGCCGGATGAATGTCGAACGGACGGCCCGCTTCGATAAGAGCATCCCAGACTACCGCGCCCTTGTTCCACGGCACCCAGATTTCATAGCCGAGGTCTCCTGTGTAGCCGGTGCGAGAGATGTCCACCTCCACTCCGGCGATCCGCCCCCGCGTGACGGTAAAATACTTGAGGCTTCCGATATCTCCGCGGAAAACAGTTTTGAGGAGGCCTGCCGACGTCGGTCCCTGAAGCGCGAGCGCCGCGACCTTTTCCGAAATGTCTTCGATTTCCACATCCATTCCCTGGGCGTTCTGATGAAACCATCGAAGGCTCGGGTCTGCAGCGGTCCATCGGTACGTGTTGTCGTCGAGCCGCGACACCGTTCCATCATCGATGACTTTGCCTTGTTCGTCGCACCACGGTGTGTAGATCACTTGTCCCACCGAGACTTTCCGCATGTCTCTCGTGACGATGCGGTCCACCAGGCGCGTGGCGTCGCGGCCGGTGATCCGATATTTGAACAGGGGAGAAATATCGATGAGCGCGGCCGCATTTCGAATGGCGTTGTACTCGTGTTCGTGATGCGTTTCGTAGGCGCTGACCGTGTAATAGCCCGACCATTCGCGATAGTTCAGGCTCTCGCACAGCGCCAAAGTTTTCTTATGGAATGCAGTTCCGATTGGCATTCCTAAAATGTATAGTACGTTCTTGATGAAATCCAACCCATCACGACGCCGCTTTATGGGCACCGTGAGCGCAGGTGCTGCCACTCTGGCCCTCCGGCCGCTGTATTCCCGCAATTATCTTTTCGGAGCGCCGCCGCTGCCGGGGACCGATAACCTGGTTCACCTCAATCTCAACGAGAGTCCCTATGGGCCGTCGCCGAAAGCGCTGAAAGCGATTCGCGATGCCGTGTCGCTCTCCGGCCGATACTATTACGACCTCGCGTTTGGCGGCCTTGCCGGCGAGCTGACCGACCATCATGAGCTCGATGGTGATTTCGTGGTGACGAGCGCGGGTTGCACCGAGATTCTGAAGCTGTGCGATGACCTGTTTCTCGGGCCAAAACCACAGCTCGTCGTCGCCGAGCCCACGTATGACGCGGTTATCCAGTACGCGGTGAACAGCAAAGCGGACGCGGTGAAGGTTCCTCTGACGAAAGACTATCGCCACGATCTCGCAAAGATGGCGGACGCTATCACGCCGCAAACCGGCATGGTGTACATCTGCAATCCGAACAATCCCACCGGCACCATCGTCTCGAAGGATGAGATGCAGCGCTTCATGAATCGGATTCCGGAATCCGTCACGGTTGTGGTGGACGAGGCATACAGCCACTTTGCCGGCCCCGATTTCGAGAGCGCGGTCAAGTACGTGAAAGAGGGTCGAAACATCGTGGTCGCGAAGACCTTTTCAAAGGCATACGGCCTCGCTGGAATGCGGGTCGGCTATGCGCTTTCGAACGAGGACCTCGTCGCGAAGATGAGGCCTTTCACCGTGGACTACGCCATCAGCGCTCTTTCGGCCTATGCCGCTTCAGCGGCTCTTACCGATTCCCAGCACCTCGAAAGATCCGTCCGGCTCATTGCCGAGCAGCGCCAGGCGCTTTATGCCGAGCTGAAAAAGGCAAAGTTCGAATACATACCGTCGGATTCGAACTTCGTGATGATCAATGTGCGCGGGCCTGTGGGGGACGTGATCGAAGAGTTCTACAAGAGGAAGATCCTCGTCGGACGGGAATTCCCAAGCATGCCCAACTTCCTGCGGCTCACGATCGGCAACTCCGACGAAATGAAAAAATTCTTCGCGGCCTTCCGGGAAATCTTCAAAGCTTAGACATAAGGAAAAACAGCCGCGAATTACGCAAATGCGCCCATTCGCGTAATTCGCGGCTGTTTCTACTGCTTCAAGGCAAACGTGAACAACGAATTTCCCGCTGCGACGGCAACGTATTGCCTGCCGTTCAGCGAAAATGTCATCGGGCCTGAGATGACGCGCCCACCAACATTTGCCTTCCAGAGCAGTTTGCCGTCACGCGCATCGAGCGCATAGAAATAGCCTTCACGTCCACCGCTGAAGAGAAGGTTCGAGCCGGTGGTCAGGATGCCAGCGTCGGTCACGTCGGTCATCTTGAACTGCCACTTCATCTCGCCGGTGTGCGGATCCAGGGCTCGAATGGCGCCATACCACTCGTCTTCTTTTGCAAAGTTGTTGACGGTCGTGCGAACGCCCGGGGGAACGGTGTTTCTCGGCCCGCCTCCGCCATAAGTCCGGCCTTCGACGAATTCCTGCTCCTGCTTCACGTAGAGACTGGAGTAATTCGCCCATGTCGGAATATAGAAGAGCCCGGTCCGCGGGCTATAGGACGGGTTATACCAGTTCGTGCCGCCCTGGTTGCCGGGGAGGATGAGCGTACCCTGATTGTTCGGTGTCATACCTGGAACGCGCTGCGGCCGGCCTTTCGCATCGAAACCGCTGGCCCAGTTGACTTCGACGAAGGGTTTGCCGAGAAGGAACTGACCTGTCGCGCGATCGAGGACGTAGAAGAAACCGTTCCGATTCGCCCACAGCATGACTTTTCGCGGGCTGCCCTGCCACTGGATATCCGCGAGCACGGGGACTTGCGTGGCGTCATAGTCGAACTCATCGTGCGGCGAGAATTGGTAGTACCACTTCAACTTGCCTGTATCCACATCGAGCGCAACAACCGAACAGCTGTAAAGATTGTCGCCGGGCCGAGGATCGCCGTTCCAGTCGGGGCCGGGATTTCCTATGCCCCAGTAAGTAAGGTTGAGAGCGGGATCGTAGGACCCGGTTACCCAGACGGAAGCGCCGCCATGCTCCCATGCGTTGCTATTCGCAGGCCATGTCTCGTGGCCCGGCTCGCCGGGTCCGGGGATGGTGTAGAACTTCCAGGCTTCCTTGCCGGTTTTCACATCGTAAGCGGCGATGAAACCGCGGATGCCGTACTCGCCGCCGGCCGTGCCGACGATCACTTTGTCTTTCATGACGAGCGGCGCCAGGGTCATGGCATAGCCCTTTTCCGGCGCAGCAATCTGGATGTTCCACAGCGGGCGGCCGTTCTTGGCATCGATTGCGATCAGGCGCGCGTCGATCGTGGCCATGAAGAGGGTGTCGCCGAGCACTGCAACACCGCGATTCACGCGGCCGCAGCAGGGACGCGACGCCGCTTCGGGTGTCCAGGAATAGGTCCAGAAGATTCGTCCCGTCGCCGCATCGAGCGCGACCACGTCATTCGGGGCCTGGACGGTATACATGATGCCGTCCACAACCAGCGGCGTTGCCTCGAATTTTTCCAGCGATCGGGCCTGGAAAATCCACTGCTGTTCCAGGTTCTTCACATTCTCCGGAGTGATCTGGTTCAGCGTGCTGTAGCGCTGGGCGTTGTAGTGTCCGGAATAAGTGAGCCAGTTTTGCGGCTCCTGATTGGACTTCAGGAGCCGGTCGGAAGAAACCTGCGCCTGAAGCGAAGCGGCGACCAGGACAATCAGAAATAGCGCGCGTTTGATAGACCGCGCCCCATGGACGGGCTGGCGCGTCAGCACGGATGCGTGACTGAAAATCATTGTCAGAATCCTTTCAGCGAAGCCAGGTAGCTGACGAGATCGGCCAGTTCCTGGGAGCTCAATTTGTCCTTGTACGAAGGCATGGCCGAGTTGGCAACGAAGGAAAATTCACGCAGATTCGATTTGGAAAAGGACCGTAACTGCTCCTTGGAATCGAGTAGCTGCAAAGTGAACGCATCCTGGTTCAAGAGTCTTCCGGTGACGGTGGCTCCGTCGCGAGTAACGAGCTTTAGCATCCGGTTTGCCGGGACGATCTCGGCGTCCGGATCCACGAGCGATCGCTGCAGCTCGACGACCCGCCGCGCTCCGCCGATCTGGCTGAGATCCGGTCCAATGCGGGAGCCGCTGCCGAGGACGCGATGGCAGCTCGTGCAAGTGCCTTTTCCCTCAAAAATGGTTTTGCCTCGAGCGGCGTCGCCTGAAGCAATGGTGCCGGCAGCCGTCGCCATGCTGCGCAGATAAGCCACGATGATGAGCGCGTTCGGTTCGGTGATATTGCTGGACGTCATCGGGGTTCCCTCGATGCCGTTCCGGATCACGCGCACCAGGTCGTCGTCGGTCGATCCACGGCGGAATTTGCCGTGGCCGATGTCCGCGTCTTTGATCAGGTCACCGTCCGGTCCGTGGCAGCGCAGGCAAGTGTTCGTGTACAGCTGCCTTCCCGCTTCGATATCTGCCGGAGTGAATTCGTGCTGCGCGAACACCATGCCCGCTCCGGCTACCAGAATGAATATCAAGGTACAAACTCTGACAGGCCACATACCGTGCCGCCTTTCTGGTTTGATGAATGCGGCTGATCTTACCTCTCGTCAATGAATGAGGTCAACGACGGGGAAAATGGATTTAAACACAAAGACACAAAGGCACAAAGAAAGCCGGCATCAAAGATCATTTTACTGCCGGCTTTCTTTGTGCCTCTGTGCCTTTGTGTTTAAATCCATTTTCCACCGCAAACACGCCAGCGGCTTACAATTAAAAATTCATGAATGCCAAATACGACGTCGTGGTCATTGGCGGCGGCCACAACGGCCTTGTGAACGCCGCGTATCTTGCTCGGGCGGGCAAGAAAGTTGTGGTCGTCGAGCGGCGACACGTCCTCGGTGGCGCTGCGGTCACGGAAGAGGTCTTTCCGGGCTTCAAGTTTTCGGTGGCTTCCTACGTCGTGTCTCTGTTGCGGCCTGAGATCATCCGCGAACTCGACCTTCCGCGCCACGGCATGGAGATCCTTCCACTGGACGGAACGTTCACCCCGATGCCGAATGGCGACTACCTGTGGCGGATGAACGACCACGCCAAAACGCGCCGCGAAATCGCGCGCCACTCTCGTCTTGATGCAGAAGCCTACGACGAATACGGCAAGGCGATGGTCGAGATGGGGCGTTTCGTAAAGCCGATCCTGGCAATGACCGCTCCCGATCCGGCAGCATTGACTCTCCGGGGCCTGTCCGACCTGCTCTCGCTCGCCCGGCGCTTTCAGCGCCTTCCCACGAACGACAAATACAACCAGGTCCAGCTCATGACGATGAGCGCGGCGGATTTTCTGGACCAGTGGTTCGAAACCGATGTGCTCAAGGCAACCATGTCGGCTTCGGGAATCATCGGAACGTTCCTCGGCGTGCGCTCGCCCGGGACGGCGTATGTCCTGCTCCATCACTACATGGGCGAAATCGACGGCGCGTTCCGCTCATGGGGTCTGGTTCGAGGAGGAACCGGCGCCATCTCCAACGCCATTGCCGAAGCCGCCCGGGAAGCCGGCGCGGAGATCCGCACGGAAGCCCCTGCTGCAAGAATTTCCGTGGCGAATGGACAAGCCACGGGAGTCGTTCTTGAGAATGGCGACGAAATCACGGCGAACGTGGTTTCTTCAAGCGTCGATCCGCGGCTGACTTTTATAAGAATGGTGGGAGCCGAAAACCTGCCGGGCGATTTCGTCGAGGACATCCACCGGTATAAGTTCCGAGGCTCTTCGGGAAAAGTGAATCTCGCTCTGGACGCGTTGCCTGACTTCACGTGTCTTCCCGGTGCCGGCACGCACCTGCGCGGCGCAATTTCCATATCTCCATCTGTGGAGTACATGGAGCGCGCTTACGACGACGCCAAGTACGGACGCTTCTCGCGCCGCCCCTACATCGATATCGTGATTCCCAGCCTGACCGATCCCTCGATCGCGCCGCCGGGCAAACACGTCATGTCCTGCTTCGTTCAATACGCGCCCTATCATTTAAAGGAGGGAACCTGGGACGAGAAGCGCGAAGAGTTTGGCGACACGGTGATCAATACGCTGGCCGAGTACGCGCCCAATATTCGCGACATCATTCTGCATCGGCAGGTGTTGACGCCTCTCGATATCGAGCGGCGCTTCGGTCTTTCCGAGGGCAACATTTTCCAGGGCGAGCTGACGCTCGAACAATTGTTCTTCCTTCGCCCTGCGCCCGGCTGGGCGCAATATAAAACGCCCATTCGAAATCTCTACATGTGCGGATCGGCAACACATCCGGGCGGCGGCATCATGGGCGCACCGGGCCTCAACGCGGCGAAAAAGATCCTTGGCGAGTGGAAAAAGTAATGGCGAGCCCCGGCGAGAGAGCCGTCATCATTGGAGCGGGCCACAATGGACTGGTGGCCGCATGCTATCTGGCGAAGGCCGGTCTCGCTCCTCTGGTACTCGAGCGGCGTGACGTTGTCGGTGGAGTGGCGGTCACCGAAGAGTTCCATCCGGGTTTTCTTTGTCCGGCGGTCCTGCACAGCGCCGGTCCGCTGCTTCCGAAAATTGCCAGTGATCTGCAACTCGAGAAACACGGCCTCTCGATGATTCAATCCGATGTCCGTGTCCTGGCGCTGGATCCGAACGGCCCGTCGCTGCGCATCTATAACGACAGCGCACGTACGGCCATGGAACTCTCCCGCGTCTCGGCACAGGATGCAAGAAACTACCCCGCATTTCACGCGAGCTTTGAGCAGCTTGGCCGGGCGCTCGCTCCAGTGCTCGCGATGACGCCGCCGGATGTCGATGATCTCAGTCCGGCGGATTATCTGAATCTCGGCAAACTGGGCTTGAATTTTCGCAGTCTCGATAAGAAGGATGCTTACCGGCTTCTGCGATGGGGGCCGATGGCAGTCGCGGATCTCGTTGCCGAATGGTTCGAAACCGACCTGCTGCGCGCCACAATCGCCGCGCGAGGAATCTTCGGCGCGTTTGCCGGACCGTGGTCGGCCGGGACCAGCGCGGGATTGCTTCTGCAGGCTGCAATTGACGGCCATGCTTCAGGTCCCGCTACGGCTGCCAAAGGTGGAATCGGCGCCATCAGCGAAGCACTGTCCAGGGCCGCTTCCGCCGCGGGCGCAACGATCCGCACAGGCGTTGCTGTTACTGGAATTCGTGTGAAGGATGGTGAAGCGGCAGGTGTGGTGCTGGCCGGCGGGGAAGAGATCGCCGCGAGGACGGTCGTCTCCAGCGCGGATCCCAAACAAACTTTACTGAAGCTGATCGACCCCACGGACCTGGATCCGGACTTCCTGATAAAGATCGGTAACTATCGCTGCAGCGGATCGGCGGCTAAAGTGAATCTGGCACTGGCCGGATTACCCAGATTTCAGGAAGTGTCGGCAAGGATCCACATCGGTCCCGGCATCGACTATCTTGAGCGAGCTTTCGATGCGGCGAAATACGGCGAGTTCTCCACGGAGCCTTACATGGACGTCGCCATTCCGTCCCTCCTGGATCCTTCGCTGGCTCCGAAAGGCGCGCATACTCTATCGATCCACGTTCAATACGCGCCTTATAAATTGAAGAATGGGGACTGGAAGTCGCGGCGCGAGAAATTCGGCGATGCGGTCGTGAGAGCGCTTTCCGCTTACGCTCCAAATCTTTCGGACCTCATCGTCCACCGCCAGGTCCTCACGCCGCTCGATCTCGAGGAAACCTATGGACTTACCGGCGGCCACATCTTTCATGGCGAGCATGCGCTCGACCAACTCTTCACGTTCCGGCCCCTTCTGGGCTGGTCGCAGTACCGAACACCGATCAACGGGCTGTATCTCTGCGGCGCCGGGACTCACCCCGGGGGAGGGATCACCGGGGGGCCCGGGGCAAACGCATGCCGCGAGATCCTGAAGGATTTGCGGTAATTCGAAAGAAAAGAACTTCGGATGAAGCCTGAAAATTGATTAGTGATTAATGATTAATGCACCTGGAAAATCATTTAATTTGTATATTTTCCAAGCGCATTAATCATTAATCACTAATCAATTTTCAGGCTTCATCCGAAGTTCTCATGGCCTTGCTTGACAGCAACCCCCCACGGGTGTCGAATATACTGTTGGAATGCCGAACTCAGCCGAGACGGGGGACCCAATTCTTGGGGCGAAGCCGGCTGAAGCGAACGTTGCTTCGGCGGCAGGGTATTTTCGAGCCCTAGCCCGACAGCTAACCCCGCAGGCAAAATCGAAAAGGAGAATTTCTTGTCTACCGAACAACGGTCGGCCGCGACGCGAGTCGTCGTGGCCAGCACTGTAGCTCTCTCGTTTATTTCTTTCTGGCGAGGAGCAGCAATTGTCCTCAGCGATCTTGCATCGTCCGCCTTCTACGCCGGAGGTATTGCCGAAGGCGCCATCGGAAGAAGCGCACCCTGGTTCGTTCTCGCCGTCATGTTGTTCAGCTTCGCCGTGCGGTCCGTGTACATGGAAAGCTGCAGCATGTATGTGCGCGGCGGCGTGTACGTGGTGGTGCGCGATGCAATGGGGCCGGTTCTGGCTCGTCTTTCCGTTTCCGCCCTGATTTTCGATTACATCCTGACTGGTCCGATCAGCGCGGTCAGCGCGGGCCAGTATCTCGGGCGCTTGATCAACGAAGTGTCGGAGATGACGAATGCCGGCACGACGGTTCCTCCGAACCTGTTTGCCGCGGCCTTTGCCCTGATCGTGATTGCGTTTTTCTGGTGGAGTAATACGAAGGGCATTCACGAATCGAGTACGAAAGCGCTGCGAATCATGCAGATCACCACCGTCATGGTGGTGATGTTTCTTATATGGTGCGTGCTTACGCTGCTGTCACGCGGGCCTGCGCAGATTCCGCCTCCCCCGACTCCATCTAATATTGAATGGGGACCGGACGCGCTCGGATGGCTCCAGGGAACACGCTGGATTCAAATCTCAGCGGTCGCCGTCATTGTTGCTTTTGGTCACTCCCTGCTCGCGATGAGCGGCTTCGAGACGCTGGCGCAGGTCTATCGTGAGATCGCTTCGCCGAAGCTGCAAAATCTCAAGATCACGGCAAACATCGTGTGCATCTACGCTGTGGTTGCCACGGGCGTGATCACGCTGTTTGCCGGAATGATCATTCCGGATTCCATCCGTCCCGAGTATCACGACAACCTCCTCGGTGGTCTGGCCATGCATCTGGCCGGACCTCAGCTGTTGCGTCTCGCTTTCCATGTTTTTGTGGTGATCGTGGGAGTTCTCATTCTGTCCGGCGCCGTGAACACGTCCATGATCGGCGCCAATGGCGTTTTGAACCGGGTCGCAGAAGATGGAGTGCTGGTTCCCTGGTTCCGGAAACCTCACAAGAAATTCGGTACAACTTACCGGCTGATCAACGTGATTACGGGGCTTCAGCTCGCAACCGTCGTCGGCAGCCGTGGCGATGTGGTCATTCTCGGTGAAGCTTACGCATTTGGCGTCGTGTGGAGCTTCTTCATGAAAGCGCTGGGCGTGCTCGTTTTGAGATTCAAGCGGCACGATCAGGACTACAAAACACCGATCAACATCACCATCGGCGGAAGAGAGTGGCCGATCGGTCTCATGTCAACGACGCTCGCGCTGTTCTTCGTCGCGATCGCCAACCTGTTCTCGAAGCAGATCGCGACTATTTTCGGTGTCGGCTTCACGCTCGTCCTGTTCGTGGTGTTCACGATCTCGGAGCGCCTCAACGCGAAAACCCGCAGGGAAACGAAACAGGGCCTCGAGCAATTCAATCTCGATGTACAGCCTGAAGTCCGGGTGGGAGCCGCCGCGATTCATGCGCGTCCGGGATGCATCCTGGTAGCAGTTCGCGACTACAACCGCATGACCCATCTGAAGACCGTCCTGCAAAAAACGAACTTGCGACGGCACGACATCGTGGTCATGACCGTCCGCGGCGTCTCCGCAGGCGCCGGCGAATACGACCTGGCGGAAAACCAGCTGTTTACGGATTACGAACGAGAATTGTTTACGCGGGTCGTAGCGGTGGCCGAGAAAGAAGGAAAGTCCGTCGATCTGGTGGTGGTCCCCGCCGTGAATCCTTTCGACGCCATGGTACAGACGGCTGCCAAACTTCAGGCATCGCGTCTGGTCACAGGCGTGTCCGCCCGCATGGACTCCGAGGAACTGGCTCGCCGGATCGGGCGAGCCTGGGAGCGCCTCCCGGAGCCCCGGCATGCGTTCTCACTGGAAATCATCAGCCTGGGCCGGCCTTCAATTTATGTGAATCTCGGTCCCCACCCACCGCGGCTCTGGCCCGAGGACGTCGACCTCGTCCACGACATGTGGCTCGAACTGAGCGAGAAGTACGCCGGCGCGAAGTTGCATCACCGCGACATCGTGGGCGTCGCCTTGCGGCGCATGCAGGAGCAGCTCAAAAACGAAGGGCGCAACGATGTCGTCGAGGACATTCTCGAGGAAGTTGAACATCGGAAGGAACCTTCGCTCACAGAGAAAGCCCCATAACGCAGCGTTGCGGAATGCACGTAGCCGCGGGCTTTACGCCCGCGTCAAGATTAGCTCAAGACATCAGTAATCCGGACGCCACCAGCTCCGGCGAACTACCCAGCACGGCCCAGCTCCATGGGTTCGCAACGATCCTGTAAGCCGGGTGCGTTTTCCGGCGCGAGTACCTTGCCCAGTCCATATACTTCAGTTCAGGGGAGGTGGCGGCCTTCGTGAACGCGGTGGCGCACTATGAAAGCGGAAATGCGCTCTATGAGCGAGGGCGGATGGACGACGCCGTCGCTGCCTACCGTGAGGCCCTGCGCCTGAAGCCGGATTATTCCGAAGCACACAACAATCTGGGCGCGGCGCTTCAGGCACTCGGGCGGCGGGAGGAGGCGATCGCTGCCTACCGCGAGGCCGTGCGGCTCCAGCCGGACTACGTGACAGCCTGGAGTAATCTGGGGAGCGCCGTGCAGTTACAGGGGGATCTCAACGAAGCGATCTCCGCATATCGTCAGGCGTTGAGGCTTAATCCGAACTACGCCATGGCGCACTACAATCTGGGAAATGTCTTGCGCGCGCAGCGCCGTCCGGCAGAGGCGATCGATGCGTTTCGTGCGGCCGTGGAGCTGAAGCCGGATTTCCCGGAGGCCCATTCCAATCTCGGCGCCGTTCTGCACGAACAGGAGCGTCTGGAGGAAGCGCTCGCAGCTTACCAGGAAGCGTTGCGTCTGAAGCCGGACTGGGGCAGCGCCGCCGGACAGATCGTGCATCTGCTCCGGCAACTTTGCCGGTGGGATGACCTCGCCCCGCGTGTGGATGCCTTACGGCATGCCATCATGACGGACGCTCCACTCGCGAAAGGAATTCCGCCTTTCAGCATCGTGGTCTCGGACACGTCCGAGGCGGAGCAACTGCGCTGCGCTCGCCAATGGGTCTCCCATAAACGATTGCTTCGCGTGCGGGATGTGTCGCGTGGCCCGTCGACCCGGGCCGCCGCGTCTCGCGACGGCCCGTCGCTTCGTCTTCGCATCGGCTATCTTTCGGCGGATTTTCACGAACACGCCACGGCGTATCTGATTGCGGGACTTCTCGAAGCGCACGACCGGGAGGCGTTTGAGATCGCCGCTTATTCGTCCGGCCCGGATGACGCGAGCCCGATGCGCCGGCGGCTGCGTTCGGCCTGCAGCCGCTTCGTCGAGATTGGGGCGTTGTCGGACCAGAAGGCAGCCGCCTGTATCCAGGCCGACGGTATCGATATCCTCGTTGACCTGAAGGGCTACACGCAACACGCGAGAACCGGCATTCTCACCTATCGGCCCGCGCCGATCCAGGCCCAGTTTCTCGGCTACCCGGGCACGATGGGCACCCGCCTTGTGGATTACCTGATTGCCGATCGTTTTGTCGTGCCGGAGGCGCATTTCCGTTTCTACGACGAGCACGTTATCCATCTCCCGGATTGTTACCAGCCCAACGATCCTCACCGCCTGATTGGCCCGGCGCCGTCGCGTACGGTGGCTGGTCTGCCCGAGGCCGGTATGGTCTTGTGCTCGTTCAACGAGACCTACAAGATCACTCCCACCTTGTTCGACATCTGGATGCGGCTGTTGCAGTCGGTGCAGGGAAGTGTCCTGTGGCTGCTCGCCTCCAATCGATGGGCGCCGGATAACCTTCGGGCGGAAGCGCGGCTCCGAGGTGTCGATCCCCGGCGTCTGATCTTCGCTCCGAGAGTGTCGCCGGCCTCGCACCTTGGACGGCTCACGCTGGCGGATCTCGTGCTGGACACCCTGCCCTGCAACGGCCACACCACCACGAGCGATGCGCTGTGGTGCGGTGTTCCCGTGTTGACGTGCCCGGGAGAAACGTTTGCGTCCCGCGTGGCCGGAAGCCTGCTGCAGGCAATGGGACTGCCGGAGCTGATCACGGACAATCTGGAGCAGTATGAACGGCGAGCGCGAGAACTGGCCGAGCATCCGGAGATTCTGGCGGGGCTGAAGACGAAGGTGCAGGAAGCACGCCGTACTTCTCCCCTGTTCGATGCCGCTCGGTTTGCCCGCCATCTGGAAGCCGCATATCAGGCCATGTGGGAACGCCACGCCGGCGGAAAAGGGCCGGCTGCAATCTCGATTGCTCCCGCCGGTAAATAGGCGGCAAATAGAACGCGGGCTAAAGCCCGCGACTACATTTGGGATCAACGTGATTTGGGATCAACGTGATTTGGGATTAACGTGGGGCTGAAATGTAGTCGCGGGCTTTAGCCCGCGTTCAAACTGAGTCCGCTACCAAATAGAATGTCCCGTTCCGCAGGTACTCAACAGTAGAATCAATACATGGTCGTTCCGAAAAAAATCAACCTCGGCAGCGGCAAGGATTACCGAAGAGACTATCTCAACATCGATATCAACGACTACTGGTCGCCGGACATCGTCACCGATATCAGCGGCGTTTTTTTACAAAACGGCAGCAGGACCTTCACTACCAAACGCTTCGGCGAGGTAACGGTGGCCAACGACAGCTTTGATGAAATCATTGCCACGGATGTGCTCGAGCATGTAGCCGATCTTGTCACCACCATGACCAACTGTCTCAACCTGCTGCGTACCGGCGGGTTGTTCAATATTCTCGTCCCTTACGACTTGTCCTATGGCGCCTGGCAGGACCCGACGCATGTGCGGGCCTTCAATGAACGCAGCTGGCTCTATTACACCGACTGGTTCTGGTATGTCGGCTGGCAGACGCACCGCTTTACAGTGCGGAATCTTGAATTCATGTTAAGCCCCGTCGGGCAGGCGATGGTGGACGCCGGGCAGGCAAAGGACGTGATTCTACGGACGCCGAGGACGGTCGATTCCATGAAAGTCTCTCTTGAGAAAATCGTCCTGTCCGATCAGGATCTGCAAGCGCTGAGGAAATTCAACCAGACCCGCCGGGCAGGCTGAGTTACTCGTCAGGCAGCGCGGCCAGCGCTCTTTTCAGCATCGGTACCTGCGAGCACGCACGGAAACTTTCAAAGCCTGCCGCGGCGAGCCGGTCGCGCTCTTCGTTGTTTTGCAACAGTTGCAGGCACGCGCCGGCAAGATGTTCATAAGGTGCAAAGGCGACTCCTTGACGCAGCGGCGCTTCCAGGCCTTCATCGTGTCCGGTTTCCGAAACGACACATTTACGATTAGCCAGCAGGTATGAAACACGCACGATCTCAAATACCTGCGCCTCGTAGAAATGCAGATTGAGCACCAGCCTCGCCCGCGCGATCACGTCGTCGCGCTGCTCGCCGTAAAGGTTATACGCCGCTGACACTTTTTTCCCATATCCGGCGATCTCTTCCAGCACCGCCTTGCGCCTCTGGTTCAACGAGCCGATAAACAGAACGTCAATATCCTCCGCGGCCGGAGCGATACGGGAAAGCACAGGCATATACCCGATGCCGCATAGCGTCACATTCGCAATACCATACAACTCTCTTAGCGCACCGATATTGCGCTCGCTGTAATCCCACACCGGATAGCGCCGCAGCAGTCCGATGTAAGCGGCTTTCAGCCATACTGAATCTTTTTGTATTTGTTCGAGATTGTAGAGGATCAGGCGTGGAGGCAGGGCAATGGACATCGAGGGCAACAGATTAGCGCCCAGCACCAGCGTCCAGTCGCTAATCTGCGCAGGATCGGTAACGATGGGCGCATCGAACCCCAGCGTCGCAAACGCAGCCTGCAGGCTTAACGCTACTTCCTCAAAACAACGGCTGTGCAGATAACGGGGCGGCGAGACGATCCAGATGCTGAAGTGCCGGGACGACATGGTGTAGAAACATTATCCTCCGCTCGGTCCTAGAAGAAATAGCCGCGGATTACGCGAATTACGCGGATGGGGCGCATCAAGTTTTTTGTTTGCGCCCCATCCGCGTAATTCGCGTAATCCGCGGCTATTTCTTCTTATCCGTCTGTCCTCGAATCATGTCTCAGCAATACAATTGATGCATGAACTTCTCACGAAGATTTCTGTTGCTGGCCGGGTTGGTGGCCGCTGCCGTGCTTGGCTTTGGCGCATATGCAGGGATCGAACTCGTATCGCACGGGCGGCAGATCGCCGCGATGAACGAAACGCTGGAACGAATGACGAACCGCATCGATCTGCTCAACGAAGTGGCCGAAGCCGCGTCTGCGCGGGCACTTCGCGCCGAAGAAAATGCGCAGGCTGCGGCAAAGGGTCGGGCAGAGGCGGAGAAAGCGACCGCCGAAGCCCAAACGAGCGCCGGGATTTCCGCCGAGGAAGCCAGGCAGGCTCGCGATGAGGCAGAAAAACTCCGCCAGGAGCGGGAACAGGATCTGCAGCGATTGCAGCAGGCGCTCGGCGCGATCGTTGAAACCCGCCGGACTGCGATGGGCCTGGTGATGAATCTCGGCGCCGATGCTATTCAGTTTGATTTCGACAAGGCGACGCTGCGTCCGGAAAACCGCGAACTGTTGAGCCGGATAGCGGGAATTCTTCTCACCGCGAAAGGTTATTCCATCTACGTTTACGGGCACACCGATGACGTCGGCACCGCGGAATATAACAGGAGCCTTTCCGAGCAGCGCGCTCGCACCGTCCGTGATTACCTTGCCGAAGCCGGGGTCGATCCGGGCATCATCAGCACGCGCGGGTACGGCAAGTCCAGCCCACGCGTGTCGGGAAGAAGCGCAGAAGCTCGAGCTACGAACCGTCGCGTCGAGATCGGAATCATCGATGTGTCGTTCGACTTCAGAGGCGAGGCCCGACACTAGCAGGAGGCCTGCAGACAGCTTACGCCGCGAGTTGACCGCAGGTCGCGTTCTGCAGACAGCTTGCGCCGCGAGTTGACCGCAAGTCGCGTCCTGCAGACAGCTGACGGCGCGAGCTGTATGCCGGTCGGGTCCTGCGTACAGCTTGTTTGCCGGCGCTATCCTTTCAACGGGTTGCGTTCGGTTTGTTCAGGCTCAGGAAGTGGCGTCGGAAGCTGGAAGCTCGCTCCACCAATATGTATCTACGGTTTCGCCTCCGGGCTCATGGGAGCGTGGGGGCAGAGCCGCCCGAAAACAGCTCGCGGCCGTCCGGCAGCTTTACTTGCTTGGCGTTGGCGACGGGCTGGCCGGACTTGGCGCGATATCCCTGGATCTCGACCGCGGTGCCGGCCGGTATGGAGTCCTTCCGCCAACCCATCCGCAGCAGGGCGTTCACGGGGCCCATTTCGAAGCGCCAATTGACCACCTTGCCGCCCTGGTCCTTGACGTCTACGTAAATCCAGGAGTGCGGATTCACCCAGTCCATCTTCGTGACAGTGCCTTTCACCGTTACAGGCCTATCAGAATCGAATTCCGCGGCGAAAGAATGATGCGCGGCGGCGGGAACCGCAAGCGCAAGCAGGACGGCGGTAGCGGTGATTACCCAAAGGTTGATTCGCATTGAAATCGTCTCCTTATTGGCCCGGAAACAGCCCGAAGCCGAAGATGTTCGGCAATGTCTGGCTGCCCTCGGCGCACGCAAATTCCATCAGCTCGGCTCCCTTGGCCGCGGCCGCAAAGGTGCCCGCGATACGGATCGGAGCAGTAAACATCGTGGGATCTTCGATGGTGAGCTGGTAGTCGATGATATAGGGATCCACCATCGTGAATCGTTCCACCGTATGCAAGGCATCGCTGTGAAAGGGAATGGCCTGGGAAAACGACGTCTTGTCGTTGAAATTGGTGGTGTCCACGACCAGGGTGTCTCCTTCCCACTTGCCGATGGAGTCGCCCATATAAAGCCGTATGTTCGGCCCCACATGCGGACGCCCGTCCGTGTAAACGACGCGCGTGACGTGATTGTATTCGTACATCAGCACGAACGATCCGGGACGCTGAATGATCTGGTAGGGATGCCTATCGTCGCCGCCCAGCAATCCCGGCGGAACGCAGCGGGCGGACGCCTCGACGTACTTGAGAGATGCGGGCGGGATCATGTGGCTGAGAAATTCGCGCCTCGCGGCGTCGGCTTCAGGGCGCCACGGGAGCACGCGGTCGGCCGGTTCGATGATGCCGGCGGGCCGGTTCGCCAGCGCAGTTGCGGCCTGCGGCGTTGACACGCCCGTGTTGAAAACCGTGGGGTAAGGCTGACCCGTGGCCCCGAACTCGCTGAGCGGTGTCTTGGGAGCGTTGGACTCGGCCATGGCTGCCCCGCGGCGCGCCCACATTCCCTGCATGTCGGGATGCCCGTCGGGCGTGCGGGCCGCGGTCCATTTCGCCGCATTTTGGTTCTGGGCCTGGAGCGCCGGCAGACTTCCGGTCGCCAGAATGCAAGCGACTGCGATGTGCAATAATGTGCGTCTCATTAATTGATTGCTGCGCCTCGGGCTTGCATTCGCTCCGGTCATTAATTGATTGCTGCGCCCTGCCGGGCTTGCATTCGCTCCGGTCATTAATTGATTGCTGCGCCCTGCCGGGCTTGCATTCGCTCCGGTCATTAATTGATTGCTGCGCCCTGCCGGGCTTGCATTCGCTCCGCTCATTAATTGATTGCTGCGCCCTGCCGGGCTTGCATTCGCTCCGGTCATTAATTGGTTGCTGCGCCCTGTCGGGCTTGCATTCGCTCCGCTCATGGTTTGGCTCCTACAGGCTTTGCGTTACCGTACTTCTGTTCTTGAATGTACTGCACGCACTCGTATTCCAGGATCCTGACGTTCTTTTCCATGCGGCGGTACAGCGGCATCGAAATTTTCCAGGGTCTGGTGAACACTTTCGAGTCTTCGAGAGTTGCTTCGTAGAGCACGTGGTCCGGACTCGTCATCGTGTAACGTTCCACCACGTGCAAGGCATCGCTGTGGTGGTTGCCTGCATGGTCGAGCCACGTGCGGTCATCGAGGTTCGTCACGTCCACCACCAGCGTGTCGCCTTCCCACCGGCCGCGTGAGTCTCCCATCCAGAAATCGGGGAACCCCGTGGGATGCGGTGTGCCGTCGGTGAAGATGCTCCGCCGAGTGTGGCCGAACTCGTACGACATTGTAATCAGCTTGGAGTTCTGAATGATCTCGAACGGATAAGGCATGTAGGTGGCTCGGGGAACACCGGGCATGTAGCACGCGGCCTCGGCCGGATCATTGATGTCCCGGGTTTGGAAGTTCTCCCTTTTCCTGGCGAGCATGGAGGCCTGATATGGGATCACGCCGCCCTCGACTACGCCTTGCCCCGCAGGCACACGCAGAGAGCCATTGTGATCCTCGAGATCCCACGCGGCGGTATTCAGCACCTGCCAGAGGCCGTTCAGGTCGGGTTTGCCGTCTGCCGCGCGCGGAATGCCGCGTGCCGGCGCTTGCGCCCATGCGGGGAGCGCCAGGAGGAAAGTCCAGAAGGCAAACGACAACACCGATCGCATGCTCATGCGGCTCATCATAGGACTTACGGTCCCCGCAGGCAAGGTTTTACGCCCGCTACATTCTTGTCATGAGTTACGCTCTTTGAAGGGTCACATGCTGAAGACAAAGTCGGTCAGGAGTCCCATCAACAAAAAACAAGATGGGCTGCGCCTCCTCGTCACTCGTTTTCGAGGGCGCGGCCTTTCATCGTCGCGCTATGACGTGTGGGTGCCGTCGCTTGGCCCAAGTGAACGCCTCTTGCGAAGCTTTCAAAAGGGCGTTCTGTCATGGAGCACATTTTCTCGCGAGTATCGAACCGAACTGTTCATGAGCGGACCGATCGATGCTCGAAATCAAACCATCAAGAACCACGGCCAGAAGTTTTCACTCCGTTTGATCAAGTCGCTTGCTCGCTCTGGTCACGTCACGCTCATGTGCCATTGCGCGGAAGATGAACAACGCTGCCATCGACATGTTCTTCAGAAGCTGATACTCAGCAAGCGCATCTAAGCACCCTAAGAATATAGGCCGAAAGGGTAATCCCAGCATCTTTGGCGCCGGCAATAAAGAACGCTTTGCATTTCCTGCCAGTCTCGGCGGCGACCTGAGCTGTTTCAAACTGCTCGTCGAAATGCTTCGCTGTATCCGTCGCTTAGAGGGCAGAACGCCGGCAAGAAAAAATCAGCGGTTCTCGCAAGACTGACAATACGGCGTCCGATAGTGTCAAACATGAACCGCCGAATACCATTCCGTTGAGGCGACATTCCGCGGGGAATCCACTTCCGCATCCCGATCTCTTGGTGAAATATAACGCTGCCGTAGCCGATGCAGCCGAACGCATTCTACGGATGGCTGAGAACCAAGCAGCGCATCGCCAGGGAATAGAGAAGCAAGTGATTAATAACAACACACTGAATCAAACATTGGGAACAGTATTTGCCCTGATCATTTCATTGTGTGTTATCGGCGGAGGGGTTTTTCTAATCTCCCGCGCAGCTAATATTACTGGCTTTGTGACGCTCATTAGCACGCTGGGATCACTGGTAGCCGTCTTTATGAAGGCGCGATTGGGTCAAGAACGAGAACGCCGGGAAAAACAGCGGGCACTGCCGGTCCGTTAAGCCTTACTGCGTTTTTTCTTCCGCTGGTAATTCCGTTCTCGACGCTCCAGTTCGACCTTGGGTACACTCACTACGCCCCTGACGAAATTCTCAAATTGTGCACGGGATGGAGCCGGTACGTCTTTGGCCTTCGTTCGTGGCCGTGGGCGCGTCTTCATGCGCCCATCATATCATTCAACGCGCCCTTTCTTCTGGAGTCCCTTGATTGTCCCGTAACTTGGAGGGCGCTGGACTGGAACAATGTCGATGAAACCTGCCGCTTTGAACTTAGCCATAGCAGCGCGTGCTTCACCTTCAGAAAGAAATCCGAAAGCGAGCCGCTTGCGCGGTTCGTTCCGTTTCTTTCTTCCATGAACTTCGTATTTCACCATTGGTATTGATCCACGGCTCAGGATTGTCGCTTCCCTCGCCGTTGTCGCTTGGTTTCACGTCTGCTTTGCCGGTGAGCTTATTGTAAGTCACGCGCTTGCCTGTCACTTCTGCAAGAGCGTTAAGGAATCTATCAGCGTCATCACCCTCGCGTTCGTTGAAACGGAAAGCTATCGTCGGTTTTGTGGGCGCGGGTTGCATCGGATACTCCCCTCTGCCCGACACTATGCCGAACGCTTCAAAACCTGCAAGGCAGGCGGGACAACGGATTCGAGCAATGGATTCCCCTCCGGGAAGAAGCTGTGAATAAATACCGGGTGATCGCCGATTGGTGATTACCCAACATTCATTCACACCTTCGAACAGGAGGGGTGGACGCGCCATCAAGAAAATGCCGCGAAGCCTCTTTTGAAAGGCGCGGCCGGGGTGGTCAGTTCGGAGTAACGTTTCGTTTGATTGACCACCCCGTCTGCGCCGCTTCGGAACGGATTTCTTTTTCTTACGGCGCAGCCTCCCCTCCTGTTCCAGGGGAATACGTAGTTGCGATACTGGCAGTCCACTTTCATCCGAAGTCGTCAGTGCTCGACTTCGACTGCCACATCCTCCGGGTACGCCAGCATGCCAAATTGCGGTTCATCCAGGCCATCCACTTCGGCAGCAGGCGAAACTCGGATCGATTTGATCTTGTTCACGACCGTGAAGACGACGAACGTCACACCGAACGCATACACGGCACATAGCGTCGCGCCTCCGAGCTGAAGGAGAAATTGCTGCGTGTCCCCATGGAGCAGGCCGGTGACGCCCTGACCCGCAACTCCCCGGACGCGGCGCCGACGCCGTTCCATCCCGCCCCGTAAGTTCCATCGGCAAAAATGCCGACAGCCACTGCACCGAACCACCCGCAAAATCCGTGCACCGAAATTGCGCCGCAGGGGTCGTCGATCTTGAGCACGCGTTCATTCAAGAGAACGCCCGCACACACGATGATTCCGGCGATGATCCCGATGATTGCTGCAGAAGCCGGCGACACAAAAGCGCAGGGGGCCGTTATGGCGACAAGCCCGGCGAGCATTCCATTGCACGCCATTGTGATGTCCGGCTTTCCAAACCTGGACCACCAGAAGAACATCGCCGAGGCTGATCCGAAAATAGCTGCCAGGTTCGTGTTGATCGCGACCACTGAAATGCGAAGGTCGGTGGCGCCGAGCGTCGATCCAGGATTGAAGCCCATCCATCCGAAAAGCAGGATGAAAGTGCCGATGACCACGTACGCCAGATTGTGTGCGGGGAAAGCTCGAGGTTTTCCGTCCGGCCCATATTTGCCGATGCGCGGGCCAAGAATCACCGCAAGCGCCATGGCGCAGAATCCTCCGACCGCGTGAACCACCGTGGATCCCGCGAAGTCGACGTAACCATGCCCCCACCCCATCGAGTTGCCCAGTTGCGACAGCCAGCCGCCGCCCCAGACCCAATTCCCGAAAACGGGATAAAGAATCGCGCCCACGAATAGCTCGGCCAGAAGGAATGCGCCGAATGTGATTCGTTCGCAGATCGCGCCGACGATGATGTAGCCGGCAGTTTCCATGAAGACCACCTGGAAGAGCGCAAAGACATGAGCGCCGGCGTCATAGGCAGGACCCGTCATGAAGAAACCCTTGCCGCCAAGGAAGCCCCAAAGGCCTCCTCCGAGAAGGAACTTATTCAATGTTGGAACCCCGCCAAGATTGCCCGGCGCCGCATTCACGGCGACAGCCCCGAACTGGAAGGCGTATCCGACCGCGTAGTACGCAATGAACGCAAAAACATATGCCGCGAAATTCAGCATCATCAAGTGGGCTGCATTTTTCTTTCGAACCAGGCCGCAGGTCAGAAGAGCGAACCCGGCCTGCATGAACAGCACCAGGTATCCCGTATTGAGAGTCCATGCGAAGTTGGTGCCGATCCGGGTATGTCCGACGGAGTCCGCAAGCTTGACCGCCAGCGGTTCTTTGGCTGCCTGAGCCTGATACTCGTCGAAAGCCTTTTTCTTTTCGGCGTAGTCCGGAGCGGACTTGTCGGTCGGCTCCGAGACCACAAACGAATTGCCGGCGCCATCTATGGCGTTGTTCCTGTCTCCTGTAGCAATCCCGGCCGGGTCAGGCTTTGGACCCTGACCGAAAGCGGGAAGTAACGGCACACCAAGCAGGCCGGCGATCAGAAAGAGCCGGTAGACGGGGTGCCCGAAAAAGCGTCGTGTCATCTTCTTTTCTCCTCTTGGAGTTATTCGTCCATAAAAAAAAGTCCTCGAAACCCTTTCGGGAATCGAAGACTTCAACGTCCGAAAAACCGGCACGTCGTTGTGTCGGACCGTCGGGATCGTAGAGGATTAGCCATTAGGAAGTCATAAGGGAATGCTCAGGATTGCGTAAAGGGGTACAACATACTTGCGTGATCCGACTGAAGAATTGACACAAAGGCACAAAGGCACGAAGAAAGGCCGCATCAAGAATTTTATTTGCGGCCTTTCTTCGTGCCTTTGTGCCTTTGTGTCGGCTCAATTCTTCAGTCTGCCGCGCTACTGGCGCTTTCTGCGATCGGCAACGACCGTGATTTGAATGTCCTGAGCCAGGCGAAGTACCTGGGAAACGAGGGTCCGGCGAGGGAGCAACTTCCAGCGGCGAAAGCGGGTTCTCGTCAGAAACATCTGCGTGATTTGATGCCGGTGCGCAAAGTCGACCAGAGTCATGGCCGCGTTCTGCCCCTGCAATATTCGTGTTTCGATGTGAAGATTTCGCGCAAAGTTCAGATGTCGCTCGACGGGTTCGCGCTCGGACGCCGGCAGATTCGCGAGGTCACCCGTCGGGGAAACGTAGATAGCGAAACATTCGGCCCGCAGATAGTCCGCGACCCGCTTCCCGCGGCGGATAAGCATGGCGGCCGTAGGGTCGCCCGTCACGTGAATCAGAATGCGATCTGTCGGCCGCTGGTCGTCCTGCCGAGTCTCGACTTCGTGAGCCGCCTGCCGCAGCGCCAACTCGCGCAGCGCGACCAGCGTCTGCTCCTTGAAAAAATTTTCCAGCGCGCGCGATGCTTTATCGGCTTCATAGACGACGCCTCTTCTTAATCGATTGATCAAGGCTTCCGGCGTGACGTCCACCATCACCACTTCATCCGCTTGCTTGATCACCCAATCCGGCACTGTTTCACGGACGCGCACGCCGGAAATCTGCCAGATCTGGTCGTTCAGGCTTTCCAGATGCTGGAGATTCATTGTCGTCATGACGTCGATGCCGGCATCCAGCAGAACCATGACATCTTCCCATCGCTTTGCTCGTTCCGAGCCCGGGACATTCGTATGGGGAAACTCATCGACCGCGCACACCTTGGGCGCACGTTTGAGGATTGCCTCGGTGTCCATCTCTTCGAAGATGGCGCCGCGATACTCGATTTTCCGGCGTGGGATAATTTCCAGCCCTTCGGTCATTTCGATGGTGTCTTTCCGGCCATGCGGCTCGAAGTATCCAATGACAACGTCAACGCCCTGCCGTTTCAACTCCTGAGCCTCTTCGAGCATCCGATACGTCTTTCCCGCTCCGGCCGCATAGCTGAGGAAAACCTTGAGACGCCCGCGGCGCAGGGGCTGGGATTGGCTCATGTGCCGGACCTCTGAGGAAACACCCGAACATCCATTCCTTCGGTGAGGTCGATGAGGCGCTCGACCGGATTCCCGCGGAGACGGTGCCACCATCCCCGACGCAGGCTGTGGCCGATGAAGATTTGCGTGATTCCTTTTTCCCGCGCGAAGTTGACCAGAGCGCGCACGGGATCATGACCGTCCAGAACCTGAATGTCCGCATCAAACTCGCGCGCGATGGCCAGGTTCCTTTCAAGCAGTTCTTCATCTTCCCGGGACAGGTCGGACTGACGGACGTATGCCACAAAAAGCTCACCGTGAAAACGGTTTGCGTTCCGCCTGCCGCTTTCCAGAATCGGCCGCGCGTCCGATCGTGGAGTGATTCCCACCAGGATTCGTTCCTGGGTTCCCCAGATTTCATCAATCTGGTGCGCCCGCAGATAGGAACGAAGTTCGGTTTCGACGACTTCGGCTGCCACCAGCAGCGCCAGTTCGCGAAGCGGCGACAAACGAGCCTGGACAGCGGGTGCATCGATGATTTCGATGTCGTCTGCGCGTTCCAGGAAACTCTTAGGCACGGTTTCCCGCGGGCGCTTGCCGGTGACGCGTTCGACATCGTCCTGCAGTTCCCGAATGTAGTGGAGATTTATAGATGTGATGACGGAAATGCCGCCATTGAGCAGTTCCTCAATTTCCTGCCATCGGTGAGCATGGCGGCTGCCGGGAGGATTGTCGTATGCCAGGCCGTCAATCAAGACGAGCTGCGGGCGACGTCGCAGAATTTGCTCAACGTTAATCACGTCTCTGCCCGCGACTTTCAGCGTTGGAATGATTTCATACTGGGAGAGAAGGCGCTCGATGTCGGGCGACGACTTGGGCTGAATCGCTCCGACAACGACATCCTCGCCACGCTCGCGGCGGCGCAGACCTTCGGAGAGCATTTTTATGGATTTCCCTACCCCCGATGCGTATCCCAGGAAGATCTTGAGGCGCCCCCGCTTTTCACGTCGCTCCTCCCGTTCGATCTGTTCGAGCAGGCGCTCGGGATCGCGCCGAAAGTCCGGGTCCATATGGCTATTATGGTTTACGCGCAACGACTAGCCACCAGTTTTCGTCGCCCGGCTGATTGATGAACTCACCTTCTGTCCGAATCGTCTCGAAGCCTTCCTCGCGGAGTTCGGTTTCAACCGCTTCCGGAAGCGCATGATGGTGAGCCGCGATTGCCAGAGGATCTTCGTCCGGGCCGGGACCACGGTCGAGGACGACGATGCGTCCTCCCGGGTGCAGCGCGTTCGAGACATGGCGGAGGATAGAGCGGGGAGCGGTCAGCTCATGATATGTGTTGGCGATGAGGACGGAATCCACTGCGTCGCGTGGCAGGTGTGGATCGTCCAGGTCTCCGACGATGACGCTGATGTTGTTGCGGCGCTGCAGGACCGCGCGGATTTTCAGGAAGAGCAGCGACAGCTTTCGAATGTCCACTGCGAGGACTTTGCCCTCCGGACCAACCAGGGCCGATAGCCGCAGAGCGAAGTATCCGGCGCCCGAACCCAGATCGACAACGACGCTTCCATTTTTGAGATTCAGCGCGCTGATGACGTCTGCGGGCCGCTGCCAGTGGTCGCGCTCGGCTTCGACGACTTCCAGGCGGCGAATTGTCTGTACTCCTGCCTGAACGACCGCCAGCAGGGTTACGGTGAGCAGGACCGCCAAGACAAGAATTGCAATCCGTACACTACGTTTTTGCATTTTCTGTGTGAAAAGGAACGCGGGCTAAAGCCCGCGTTTGCTCTAGAACGTGATGCCGTAATAGAGGAACAGGAACCGGTTGTTGTTACCGTTGTAGCTGTCGTTACCGAGACTGTAGCCGATGTTGAGCAGTCCACTGGCAGGGAGCGTGAAAGAAACGCCGGGTGTGAAGTACCCGAAGCCGTTTTTCCCGCTGAACCAATCCGCAACGATGCTGGCCTTGGCGTGAATCGGCTGCTCGTAACCCAGGATCACTCCTCCTTTTGTACCAACCCAGTCGGCGCCACCGGAGACAATGCCGTACGGTCCAGCCGTGAAGCGCGGGCCGTAGTGATGCTTCACTTTCTTGCTGAAATTTCCATAGACGAGGCCGTAGGTGTCAACACCGGGGGGTGTATTGATCGGCGTATACAAGATGCCGCCCATCGAAGCGGCGAATCCTCGATCGTCGCTGCTGGCAAACTTCCACTTGATGTTGGGCTGGAAGTAAGAATTCGTCGTGCCGCCGGAGTGGAAGAAGGCCACATTCGCGCCTGCTTCGACATTTCCACCGAGGCCAACGACACCGCGGGGAACAATGATGTGGAGCCGGTCGGCACCCTCCGTTTTCGGCGTCTGATGTAAATAGTCGAATTCGAAGTAGACCTTTCCTTTTGCCACTGCGTCCGTTGTCGGAATGTTGAAAATCGTCGATTGCGCCATCGCCGCCTTTCCGCTGAAAACGAACAACAGGACGGCGCAGCACCTGGAGAATCTCTTCAAATACATAGTTATCCTCTCGAGTCTATTTGGAAGCCGGGAACCGCTCGTCGAGCGCGAGATTCAATTGAAGGACGTTGACTCCAGGCTCTCCGATAAAACCGAGCCCCCGGCCGCTCGTGAACTGCGTGATCAATCCCATGACCTGATCCCGGGAAATACCGCGCGCCTTGGCTACGCGTGCCGCCTGAGCTTCGGCGGCCGCCGGGCTGATGTGCGGATCGAGGCCGCTGGACGACGTCGTCAGGATGTCGGCAGGGATGTTCCCCGTAAAATCGGGATTCTCCTTCCGAAAATCGCCGGCAGATCCCTTCACGCGGTCGATGAGTTTCTGGTTCGTCGGGCCAAGGTTCGATCCGGACGAGGCTCCGGCATCGTAGCCGCTGCCGGCAGCGGAAGGCCGCGGATGAAAATACTCCGGCTTCGTGAAGGCCTGCGCGATGAGAGCCGAGCCGACCACTCGTCCGTTGGCAGTCACAAGGCTTCCATTCGCCTGGTTCGGAAACAGTAACTGCGACACCGGCGTCACCACTGCCGGGTATATCAGTCCCGTGAGTATGGTGAAGATCAATGTGAGCCGAAATCCGGGTCCAAGTTCTTTAAGCATAGTTTTGCTCCGTTTACGCCAATCCCAGGGCGACGATGATTTTGTCGATGAGCCAAATTCCGGGGAAGGGCACGATGATGCCTCCAAGACCGTAGATCAGCAGATTGCGGCTGAGCATCTGGCCCGCGCCGACCGGTCTGTACTGGACGCCGCGAAGCGCCAATGGAACGAGCGCAATGATGATCACTGCGTTGAAAATGACTGCCGCCAGCACGGCGCTCTCGGGCGAGTGCAGTCCCATGATGTTGAGCTTTTGAAGTTCCGGATACATCGCCGCGAACATGGCCGGAATGATGGCGAAGTACTTGGCCACGTCGTTGGCGATCGAGAACGTCGTCAGGGCGCCGCGCGTAATCAGCAACTGCTTGCCGATGGCAACGATTTCGATCAGTTTGGTCGGATTGCTGTCGAGATCGACCATATTACCGGCCTCTTTCGCAGCCATTGTGCCCGTGTTCATGGCGACACCCACATCAGCCTGAGCCAGGGCCGGCGCGTCGTTGGTTCCGTCTCCGGTCATGGCCACCAGGCGTCCCAGGCTCTGTTCTTTGCGGATGTATTCCAGCTTGTCCTTCGGTGTCGCCTGCGCGAGGAAGTCATCCACGCCTGCTTCTCCCGCGATGGCCGCAGCCGTGAGCGGATTGTCACCGGTGATCATGACGGAGCGGATCCCCATCGCGCGCAGAGAGGCCAAACGCTCCCGCATTCCACCTTTGACGATGTCCTTCAGATGAACCAGGCCCAGAACTCTCGCCCCGTCGGCCACCGCGAGCGGAGTACCGCCTTCGCGAGAGATCCGTTCGGACAGCTCCACAATCTTTGCCGGGGCGGCGCCACCCCGTTCTCTTACAAACTGGACGATAGCGTCCGTGGCGCCCTTTCGGAGCTTGCGGCCGTCCATATCCACGCCGCTCATGCGCGTGTATGCCGAGAAGGGAATGAAGCGCGCTTCGTGCGCGGCCACTTCACGGCCGCGAATGTTGTACTTTTGTTTTGCCAGCACCACGATCGAGCGTCCCTCCGGCGTTTCGTCCGCGAGGCTCGAGAGTTGTGCCGCATCTGCCAGTTCGCTTTGGTCCACTCCATCGACCGGAATGAATTCGACAGCCTGGCGATTGCCCAGCGTAATTGTTCCCGTCTTATCGAGCAGCAGAGTGTTGACGTCACCGGAAGCCTCAACGGCCTTTCCGCTCATCGCCAGTACGTTGTGCTGCATCACCCGGTCCATGCCGGCGATACCGATCGCGGAGAGCAGTCCTCCGATGGTCGTGGGAATCAGGCAGACCAGCAAGGATACGAGAACGGCCACCGTCGGGGCAGTACCGCCGCCGGCAGCTTGAATGGCATACCTGGCGTAAGGCGGAAGCGTTGCGACGGCAAGAAGGAAAATCAGGGTCAAGCCGGCGATCAGAATGTTGAGCGCGATTTCATTCGGAGTTTTCTGGCGAACTGCGCCTTCGACGAGGGCAATCATCCGGTCCAGGAAAGTCTCACCGGGGTTGGACGTAATCCGGATCTTGATCTTGTCGGACAGCACCTTCGTGCCGCCGGTCACGGCGCTGCGGTCGCCGCCGGATTCACGGATCGCCGGAGCGCTCTCTCCCGTAATAACCGATTCGTCCACGCTCGCGATGCCTTCGATGACTTCGCCGTCGCCTGGAATCAGATCACCGGGCTCGCAGAGGACCACATCGCCTGCGCGCAGCTTCGAAGCGGGAACCATCTCAATCTTGCTGCCCGACACAATCTTTTTCGCAACGGTATCCGTCTTGGTTTTGCGAAGGGCGTCGGCTTGTGCCTTTCCACGAGCTTCAGCCATTGCTTCCGCAAAATTCGCAAATAACACCGTGAACCACAGCCATAGAGAGATTTGAATGCCAAAGCCAAGACCGCCCGCGTCCGTCACCGCGTCCTTGATGACGAATACCGTGGTCAGTGCCGCGCCGACTTCAACCACGAAGATCACGGGGTTCTTCGCGACATGCATCGGGTTGAGCTTCACGAAGGAATCCCTGGTGGCGCGACCCAGGATTTCGGCATCGAACAGCGGCCGCGTCCGCGTTCCTCTGGATATGAGTTGCTGGCCTTCCGTCTTCGTTTCTTGTTTGGGCTCCCGTGGAGGAGCAGTGAGCGTTGACATAGTTAACTCCCTATTCGTGATGACATCAGAACGCCCTTCCGTTCAGCATTTGAAAGTGTTCGACAATCGGACCAAGCGAAAGTGCCGGGAAATACGTCAGCGCACCGACGATGATGACGGTCCCGATCAAGAGGACGACAAACAATGAGCCATGAGTCGGCAATGTGCCGCTCGTCACCGGTATAAGTTTTTTTGCGGCCAGACTCCCGGCGATCGCAAGAGCCGGTATGATGAAAAGGAACCGGGCAACCAGCATGTCGATACCGATCATCAGGTTGTACCAGGGAGTATTGGCGCTGATTCCGGCAAAAGCGCTTCCGTTGTTGCCGGCCCCGCTGGTAAACGCGTAGAGGATTTCGGAGAATCCATGAGGCCCGCCGTTGTTGAGATTCCCGATCGCCGGACCGTACGAGCCGTTCCAATAAGCATCCTTGGCAAATGGAATCACCACGCTGATGGCCGTGAAAACGAGAAGAGCGAACGACGTAGCAAGTATGGCGATGATGGCCATCTTGACTTCCTTTTGCTCGATCTTCTTACCGACATATTCGGGCGTGCGGCCGACCATCAGTCCTCCGATGAACACGGCGACCAGGGCGTAAATCAGCATGCTGTAGAGGCCGGCGCCGGTTCCGCCGAAAATCACTTCGTCGGTCTGAATGTTGAACATCGGAACCAGTCCGCCCAGCGGTGTAAAGCTATCGTGCATGCCGATGACGGCGCCGCAGCTGGCATCCGTCGTGACCGTGGCAAAAAGCGCGGTCATGGGGTTGCCGAACCGCACTTCCTTGCCTTCCATGTTGCCGCCGGATTGAGTTCCGGTATCCACGCGCTCGACGCCGAGTTTGGCGATCGTTGGATTACCGGCTTGTTCCGCCCAATAGCACACGAAAGCGCCGGCGAGAAACATCGCCGCCATCGTTGCAAATATGGCCCAGCCTTGCCGCGTGTCCTTGACCATCATTCCGAACGTGTACGCCAATCCTGCGGGAATGCAGAAGATCAGCAGCATCTGCACAAGGTTCGATAGAGGTGTCGGATTCTCGTAGGGATGAGAAGAGTTCGCATTAAAGAAACCGCCGCCGTTGGTTCCCAGCATCTTGATCGCTAATTGCGAAGCCAGCGGGCCTTGCGCAATTGCCTGGTCGGCGCCTTCCACAGTCTTCACCGTGTCGTATGGTTTGAAATTCTGGATCGAGCCTTGCCACACGAAAAAGAGCGCTGCAACGATCGAGATGGGCAGCAGGAGATAAACGATTGCGCGGGTTACATCCACCCACAGATTTCCGATCGACTTCACGGTGTGACGCGCGAAGCCCCGGATGAGCGCGATCGCGACCGCAATACCCACTGCCGCCGAAACAAAGTTCTGAACCGCCAGCCCGGCCATCTGCACGAGGTAGCTCATCGTGGTTTCGGGCACATACGATTGCCAGTTCGTGTTCGTCATGAAGCTGACCGCGGTGTTGAATGCGAGGTCCGGCGTCATCGGCGTCGCATTCATCGGAGCTTGAGATGTCGAGAAGTGCTGCGGGTTGAACGGGAACAGGCCCTGTAAACGCTGCAGCAGGTAAACGAAAATAAAGCTGAAGATGCTCAGAGAAATTACGGACGCCGCGTACTTCGTCCACGTCTGTTCGACGTTTTCCTCGATTCCACCCAGGCGGTAGATCAGGCGCTCCAGCGGCCGAAGGATCGGGTGCAGGAACGTGCGCTCGCCATTGAACAGCCGTGTCATGAACACACCAAGAGGCTTTGCGATCGCGAGCACGATGAGGAAAAAGACGACGATCTGGGCTATGCCGAGTAAAGTCATTTCATCACCTCAAAAACGCTCCGGCCGAAGCAGGGCGTACATCAGATAAACGAACAGGAAAACGGCGGCAATTCCGCCGATAACGTATTCCACGGCAACCTCCCTAAAGGCGTTCGCACGCCCTGGTAAAGCCCCACATCAGGACGAAGAAGACAATCACAACAGCGATGTAGAAAAGATCCAGCATGATGACCTCACTATCTATAAACACCTTAGACCTCAGCGCCTTAAGAAGTCGTTAACAGGGAATTAAGATTTCGCATTGACCGCGTGCTGAAGCCCGCAACTACATTGAGGGTTCAGCGAAGCGGTACCCGATCCAGGGTTCCGTCAGGATGTATTGAGGTTTGGCGGGATTGGGTTCGATCTTCTTTCGAAGATGAGTAACGAAGACCCGTAAGTAATCGGTCTGATCCCCGTAGTCCGGCCCCCACACCGCCTGCAGCAATTCGCGGTGAGGCACGGGCTTTCCAGCGTGGGAGACGAGATAACGCAGAAGGTCGAATTCCTTCGGCGTCAGCCGAACCGCTTTTTCCCCCGATTGAATCTTCCTGGTTTCAAAATCAATCTCGAGATCGCCGGATACAAAAGTGTGCGGACCGGCAGTTGCGGATGCTGGAGACCTTCGCAGAGCCGCGCGGATGCGAGCCAGCAGTTCCTGCTTGCCGAAGGGTTTGGTGACGTAGTCGTCAGCTCCGGCGTCCAGCGCCTCCACCTTTTCGTCCTCCTCGCGCCGGACAGTGAGAACGATGATGGGGATGTCGGATGTTTCACGAATGGCCCGGCACGTTTCCAGGCCGCTCATTCCGGGCATGTTCAGATCCAGCAGCACCAGGTCCGGAAGAAATTCGCGGAAGCGCAGCAGGGCCGCTTCGCCGGAACGAGCTTCCACGACTTCGTAATTCTCTCCTGTTAGAATCACGCGCATGACACGGCGGATCTGCGGCTCGTCGTCGACCACCAGGACTTTGCCGGCGCTCATGATTTCTTCTCCGCAAGGGGAAGCGTAAGGAAAAATTCCGAACCCTGACCCGGCAGGCTTTCCGCCCAGATCTCGCCACCATGAGCTTTGACGATGTCGCGCGCGATGCTCAATCCCATTCCAGTTCCGGGAATGCGGCCGGTGCCGTCCTCCACTCGATAGTATTTTTCGAAGATGCGCGGTAGCTCCGTCTGGGGAATACCAGGCCCCGAGTCTTTGACACTGATTCTCGCATAGCCGTTTTCAGCGCGAGCCCGGATAACGATTGGAGATTCCGGATTCGAATACTTCAACGCGTTCGTTACCAGCTGTCGAATGGTGAGGCCAACGAGCTCGGCGTCCGCCAGGATTTCCGGAAGATCATCCGGCGCGTCGATGCAGACTTCGCGATCCTCGAGAAGAATCCGTAGTTTGTTCAATGCCGCGGTAATCAAATGGCCGACGACCTGCGGCTGCCTTTCCAACCGAAGTTCGCCGGCCTCAATGCGCGCCATGCGAATGGTTTCATTGACCAGAGAATCCAGCCGGTCTGTTTCTTCGTCGATGACTGTGACCAGCTCTTTTTGCGCCGGCGGCGCTTCGTCGAGGATTGATGAGGCTGCTGCTTTGATTGAAGTCAGAGGCGTTTTGAATTCATGCGCGAGGGCATCCAGAAGCATGGATTTCATGGCTTCATTCTGCCGCGCGGCTTCCATGCGGTTGGCTGCTTCCTCCACGCGAACTCTCACTATCGTAATGGCAGCGAGATTTGCGATGGCCTGCGCCGCAGTATCGGAGATTGAGGCTTTGTAAATCGACAGGCTGCCCAGTGGTTCTCCCCCCAGGCTGAGCGGCTGAACCCACAGGTTTGCCGCAGGATCGTGAAAAGGAGTTCCCTGAAGCGCGGAGTCTCTCAGCTTGCCGTCGGAAACGGGCAGATCTTCAGCGCCGGTTCTGTACACCTTGTCCAACTGGCGGTCGAAAACGGCGACACCTCGAACGTCGAACACCTGCGCTATGCGTTGTGACACCTGGCTGGCCGTCGCGGACCTTTTGTCCAGAAGCAGCAAGGCACGGCTGAATTCGTAAAGCCTCTCCATCTCCTGTTGCCGCCGCATGGCTTCCAATGCTCTTTTCCTGGCGCTGGCAGACAACTGGCTGGCAACTACAGCTGTCACAAGAAACGCAAACAGCGCCACCCAGTTTTGCGTGTCTGCGACTGTCAAGGTGAGAAACGGAGGCAGGAAAAAGAAGTTGAAACACAGCATCGCAGCGACGGAAGCCACGATACCCTCGATCAATCCCCATGCCGTCGCAATGCCGAGAATTCCCAACAGGAAAGTCAACGCGACGGTGGTGCTGTTCGCAGCTGTAAAGAACCGGTAGTAGAAGAAAGTGATTCCAGCGACGATGATAAAACTCGCGAAGTATCGAACGAGAGTCTGATAGCGGATAACCATTCGGGAGAACCCCCGTTAGCAGGCCGAACTGAAAAACCGGCGCTCATAGAGCGCCGCTACAGTGGGGTGCAGTCACTTTAGGTTAGCATGGCCGTACGCCGTCCTTTGATCTTCCGCCTCATTCACACTCGACCCATATCACCTGATGACCGAACTTTCTCAGTCTGGCGGCCAGCCTTTTCTCAGCGGTTCGCCACCACGATCGCTGGATGGGCATCAACACCACCGATGCAGGACCAAGCGCCCGGCGAAATCCCTGTTCCCAGTCCCTGGTGTATACCACCTCCGGAGAGACGCGAAGCTCGCTATCCTGAAGCAGACCCCGGAGCCTGCGCGCGGTGTGTTTGGGATCGACGGTAGGCTCATCCAGAGGGACTCCGTAAGGCACAATGTGAACATCCACCAGCCGCACGCGAATGTCCAGGCCTGCGGCCAGCGTGGCCGCGAATTTTAGCGCTGCCCGTGTGAGCTTCGGGGTCCGGTGCGGAATGACGAGTTGAACATCGCCTGACACGGGGCCGAGCGCGGGGGCCGGGGAGTGGCTGATCGTTGCAGTGTTGGGAGCAAAGTTGTTTTCCATATACATCGCCTCTGAAAAGAAGCCTAACGCCCGCGGCACTAAGAAGTTGCTAAGAATGCCTTAAGTTTTCGTTTGGACGGCTCCGCTTGCTGACCCATGGCCTGGCCGCCTATGCTAAAGCCGTGGGCGCGCGAATCACGCGAAAACTGAGCTTCACGCTGGCTGTAGCCGCAGTGCTTCTGGTCACGTTCGTCTTTCAAACGATCTCGGTGGTGAATGCGACCACGGTAGGATTCGCTTATCTCATTACCATCTTGTTAGTGGCTGCGTCCTGGGGTCTTTCCGAATCGGTTGTCGCGTCCGTTACCGCAACAATTTGTTTCAGCTACTTCTTTCTCCCGCCGGTGGGAGCGCTCACGATCGCCGATCCGGAAAACTGGGTCGCTCTCCTGACCTTTCTTATCAGCTCACTTATCGCGAGCCAGCTTTCAGACCGCGCCAAGCGGCGCACCATCGAGGCGAAAACCCGGCAGGTCGAGATGGAGCGTCTATATGCGCTGAGCCGGTCCATCATGATGGTGGATCCCGATGAGCCTATCGGCAACCGCATCGCAGTTGAACTCGCGAGGATTTGCGAGATACCCGGGGTCGCGATCTATGACAGAAACAGAGAAGCGGTTTACGCCGGCGGGCAGGAAGAAACAATGCAGCTGCAGACAAAGCTGAAGGAAACGGCGTTGACGGCATCGCAATGGAAGGATGAGCAGACAGGAACGGTTTTTGCTCCGATCAGCCTGGGCGGGCAATGTATCGGAAGCGTTGCTCTATATGGCGGAGAACTGTCGGATACAGCTCTTCATGCTCTGTTGAACCTTATCGCCATCAGTCTGGAAAACGCTCGCAGCCGCGAGATTGCGACGAGAGCGCAGGCCGCACGGCAGAGTGAGGAATTCAAATCGACCTTGCTGGATGGACTTGCTCACGAATTCAAGACTCCTTTGACTTCGATCAAGGCCGCAACCTCGGCCCTGCTTGCATCCAATATCTGGGATGAGGGTCAGCGGCAGGAACTCCTGACAATCGTCGACCAGGAGGCCGAAAGGTTGAGCCACCTGGTGACGGAGGCCACCCACCTCGCACGAGTTGAAGCCGGTAAAATTCAGCTTCACCGCGAGCTGCACTCGGTTCATTCCCTCGTCGAGGGGGCTCTGGAACAAATGGAGCCGCGCCGCGACGAGCGGTCCGTCCAGCTGGCTATACTTCGGGATCTGCCTCCGATCCTGATCGATCTCGAGCTGATGCAACTGGCGCTGCGGCAGCTCATCGACAACGCCATAAAGTACTCGCCCCAGCGCTCCGCAATTCGTGTCTCCGCCGAGTTGGCCGGCGGTAACCTCCTTATCGCCGTTCACAACTGGGGTGAGGTTCTATCCAAGGCCGAGCAAGCACGGATTTTCGATAAGTTCTATCGGGGCGCCAACGTGAGAAATCAAGTTGCCGGCACCGGTATGGGATTGTCCATTGCACGCGAGATCCTGCTTGCGCACGGAGGCGATATCCGGCTGGAGAGCAGCGCCGATCGCGGCACGCAGTTCCTTTTGACCATGCCCGTTGAAACTGAGGTGTTCCGATGAGCTCCGGCCGCATTCTCATCGTCGATGATGATCCCCAGATCCGGCGTGTGTTGCGGACGACGCTGGTGGCGCAAGGTTACGAAGTTGTCGATGCGCGTAATGGAGAGGAAGCGCTGGAACGCGTAAGGGCCGAAAGAATGGATCTCGTCGTTCTCGACATGAATATGCCCGGGATGGGCGGTATCGAAACCTGCCGCTTGATCCGTTCGAGTTCCGACGTGGCAGTCGTCATGTTGACCGTCCGGGACGGCGAAAGCGACAAAGTGGAGGCCCTGGATGCCGGCGCGGACGATTACATGACCAAGCCGTTCAGCTCACCCGAACTGCTTGCCCGAATCCGCGCGGCGCTGAGGCGCCTGCCTCAAACAACAAGCGGACTACAAACCGTTCGCGTTGACGATATGGAAATCAATTTCTCAACGCGCCGGGTCATCGCGGGAAACCGGGAGGTCCGGCTTACTCCGAAAGAGTTTGATCTCTTGCAATACCTGGTCGCGCATCCGAATGTGCCGATCCCGCACACAAAACTGCTTCAGTCCGTATGGGGGCCGGACTATGGAGACGAAGTCGAGTATTTAAGGGTGTTCATCAATCAGTTGAGAAAGAAGATCGAAAAAAATCCCTCCAGCCCGAAATACCTTCTTACCGAGCCCTGGGTGGGCTATCGGTTCCATCTGCCTCAACAGCAATGATCGCTAAGGCTGATTCCCCTCCTTTGCAGAGGATGTTGCAAAACCTTGAAGGGGAGGGGACGTAACCACAAAAAGCACAAGAAGCACAAAAATTCTTGCGCCTTTTTGTGCATTTTGTGCTTCTTGTGGTTTCTTCCCCGCTTCTCCTTTGGGTTTTGCAACACGCTC
>Ga0137397_10000017_pt1 | contig 98521 bp, 60 predicted proteins | sample czorhiz116metaG_FD_106658 | JGI IMG/M metagenome (GOLD analysis project Ga0137397, IMG submission 106658) | Vadose zone soil microbial communities from Angelo Coast Range Reserve, California, USA - czorhiz1.16 metaG | ecosystem: Environmental > Terrestrial > Soil > Vadose zone | place: USA... | reverse complement strand
GATGACCGTCCCGTTCGCCAGAGGACTGTTGACGCGGACCACGAGCTGGACGGACCCGGAGCCGCCCGCGGCCAGCGCGCCGATCGACCAGGTGACCACACCGCCCGACAGCGTCCCGCCGCCGGTCGCCGACACGAACGTCGTGTTGACCGGAACCGTGTCCGAGAGCACAACCGCGGTCGCGCCCGAGTTCCCCGTGTTCGAGTAAGCGAGCGTGTAGGTGATCGTGCCGCCCGCCGCCACCGGGTCCGGCGCGTCGCTCGCCGACACCGCCAGGACCGGCGCCGAGGTCACGGTGGTCGTGTCGTCGACACCGTTGACCGCGGTGGTCTGGGCGCTCGCGACGCTGTACGTCTGGTTGTGGATCACGGTGCCGTTCGCAAGCGGGCTGGCGACGCGGACCGCGAGCTGGACGGTGCCTGAAGCGCCGGCGGCGAGCGAGGCGATCGACCAGGTGACGACGGAGCCGGAGAGGGTGCCGCTGCCGGCGGAGACCAACGTGGTGTTGGCCGGCAGGGTGTCGGTTACGCGGATCGACGTCGCGTCGGCATTGCCGGTGTTCGCGTAGGACAGCGTGTACGTCAGGGTCGCTCCCGCGGGGACCGGGTCGGGCGTATCGGTGGATACGATGGTCAGGACCGGTGTTGACATCACGGTCGTAGTGATGCCCGGTCCGGCGACAGAACCGGTCTCGTTGCTCACGATCGCATACGCGGCATGTGTGATCAGCGTCCCGTTCGGCAGCGGGCTGGCGACGCGGACGACGAGCTGCACGGAGCCGGAGGCGCCGGCCGCCAGCGCACCGATCGTCCAGGTGACGACGGAACCCGACAGGTTGCCGCCGGCGGTGGCGCTGACGAACGCCGTATTGGCTGGAACGGTGTCGCTGATCAGCACGCCGGTGGCCGTGACATTTCCCGAATTCGAATACGACAGCGTGTAGGTCAGGGTCGCTCCGGCGGCCACCGGGTCCGGCGCATCCGTCGCCGTGACGGTCGGGCTCGGCGCGAGCACGGTCGGTGTCGACGAGATCTCGTTCGAGGGCCCGCTCACGTTGCCGGCCAGGTCGTACGCGACGACGGTGAAGTAGTAGGTGGTGCTGGCCGTCAGGCCGCTCACGGCGTACGACGTCTGATTGCCGACATCGATGGTTGCGGTGTAGTTGCCCGAGGTCGTTCCGTACAGAATCCGGTAGCCGGAGAGATCCGACTCCGTGTTCGCGTCCCAGGCGAGCTGGACGACCGTCGATGCGTATGCCGTGCCCGTGGCCGCCCCCAGACACACGACGAGCCAGGACACGATTAGCCGGAGACTCCAGCGTCCCGACACTCAGCCACCCCCCCGCAGCACGGAAATGAAATCTCGACGGTCTCGCTCTCTTGAGAAGCAAGCGGGATGCCTGCACTCTTTCGAAATGCTTTCGAGATTCAGAATTCAAGAGATTGGACGGACAGAACTTGCGATGGGTGGATCTTCGACACGCGCGCCGTCAAAGAGATGTGGCACCGTCAAAGTGATCGCGCGTGACAGGAATGTGCTGTGCGGCGCTTCAGAAATGTCATGACGCGGGACTCACGCGCGGCTTCGAACGTGCTGATCCACGTCTGCGCGTTCTTCGGGGTGTCCGATGGGGAGGGCTTCTTGTCCCTTCAGGCTGGCAGGGCCGAGAGACAGTGGCTCAACGAGGACTCCGAAGGTCGGTGGCTTGACATGAACGGGAACGCGGATATATATGAATTCGCATTCATGTTCATGGACGCCTCGTGGCGGAGCCCGGCATGAAGAGAAGTCGGGCGGCGGCCCGCATCCCGGAACCTCAGCAGGAGAGAAGCCGGCGGACGATGCGGCGGCTGATGGAGGCCGCCGAAGAGGTCATCGCCGAGCGCGGAGTGAGCGGTCTGACGGTCGGCGAGGTGGCCCGGCGGGCCGGCACGGCGGTGGGGACGATCTACACCCGGTTCCCCGACAAGGACACCTTCCTGCGCACCCTCCATGACCGGTTCTTCGCGCGGGCATCCGTCACCGCGGATACCGTCTTCGATTCGTCGCGCCGTCGGAACCTGCCCGTGCGTGATTTGCTCGCCGGCTGTGTGCGGCTGCTGGTGAGGAACTACCGCGCGCGCCGCGGCCTGCTGCGTGCCCTTCTGCTGTACGTGCGCATGCATGACGATGGGGCGTTCCAGACGCGTGCCGAGCGCCTCAACCTGCGCTTCCTGGCTCGGCTCAAGGGGCTGATCCTGAGCCGTCGCTCGGAGTTGCGGCACCCCGATCCGGAGCGCGCCGTTCTGGTCGGCCTCATGATGATCGACGGGGCGGCCAAGGAGGCGATTCTCTTCGGCGAGGCGCGGCCGGCGTCGCTCTCCGTGTCCGACGCCTTCCTGGTCGCCGAGCTCACGCGGGCCATCTGCGCCCACCTCGGCGTGGAGACGGCACCCCGCCGACACGCGAGATTGAAGTCGTGAGGATCTACTTCTTCCTCAGTGACTGTGAGCCAGGAAACCCACTCGCCTCGCCCGGGCAGGCGAGATCGCAAAGCGTCGGCTCCTCCGGCCAGGGAGCCGTCTCCGTCCCCCACCCGCTCGGGGTCTGCGCGTCCCAGTACTGCACGAGATAGAAGAAGGCCTTCCCCGCTGTCGGGATATCAGCCGTATTCCCTTCCGTGTAGCTCGCCACCGGCAAGCCCGAGGCCAGGACACGGACCGGCCCCAGCCACAGCGTTCCCGATTGCTCCGTCACCTGATCGAGATCGCCCTGGATCACGTCGTACTTCAGCGCCCCCGGCACGTCATTCCAGTACACATGCGCCAGGGCAGGGGCCCCGCCCGGCTCGAGAATCATCAGCAGGGGCTCCGGCCCCGTCCCGAGATCGTGAGGCACCGTCACGACTCCGAGCGCGGACGTCGCGTTGCCCGAAGCGTCGCGTGCCCTGTACGTCAGCGTGTAGGTCCGCCCCGGTCCATCGGCGGATCGCTCCGCGCGCAAGTGCGGCCTGTTCGCCGCGGTGTCGTGGACCGCATCCTGGATGTCTCCCGAGGTGTTCCCGTCCCCGGCGCCCGGATCGTCGTCTGGCTCGCTGCTCGTCGCCGAGACCAGCACCGCGCCCGCCGTCGGGTCACAGACATCGCTCACCTGCCACGCCGCTGGGTCCGGAACCATACGGTGATTCGGCGGCCAGAGAACGGTCTCCGCAAGGGCGAGCGAGATCTGAGGCGGAGCCGTATCCACGACGTTGGCGACGACACCTTCCGTGGCTCTGCGGCCGTCGCTGTCCTCGACGGTCAGCGTCAGGTGACTCGTCCCGAGAGGAAGCGTGACCACGGGCGCGGCCTCCTTGAGTACGCCATCCCCCTCGGGGAACGGGCCGCTCCAGCTGAACGAGAGCTCGCTCGCGGGGTTGCAGCTGAGCGCCGTGGCGCTCAGCGCGACAGGCGTGCCGGCGGCCCGGGCGCACTCGATCGTCCGGCTCGCATCGGTCGAGATGCCGATCTCCCCGATCGCAGCAGGGATGTATTGACCGCCCGTGCTCTCGTCGCCCCAGAGGATCATCGAGGTGCCCGTCCAGATCGCCACGTGGGCCTCGCGTGCCGAGGGGGCATCGTCGAGCGAAGTCGCGCTCCATGCATCGCGGACCGGATCGTACCTTCCCCCTGTATTGAGGGTGTTGCCGTACCTGCCGCCCCACACGATCATCTCGTGCCCCGTCCAGACGGCCGAGTGCGACCAGCGGCCGGCGGGAGCAGCGACCGTGCTCGTGGGCGTCCAGGCATCGGCGATCGGATCGTACTGCCCCCCAGTGTCCAGTCCGGAGGACGCATCGTTGGCTCCGCCCCAGACGATCGCTTCGTGTCCGTCCCAGAGGATCGAGTGTCCGTATCGACCGGAGGGTGCGCCGGTCGTCGAAATCGGGGACCATGCATCGGCGAGCGGATCGTATCGCGCACCATCGTCATAGTAGGTCGTCGGATACTCCGCCGTCGCCCCTCCCCAGACGAGCATGACGCTCCCGGTCCAGGCCGCTGTGGTGTCGCTCCGGTAGGTCGGGAAATCCCGCGGCGCGGGCGCTCCGACGGTCGAGGTGGGCAGCCAGACGTCGGCGTCGGGATCGTAACGCCCGCCGGTGTTGAAACCCGCGGAGATGTAGGGGCCACCGCTGCGCCCGCCCCACACGATCATCTGGTGACCCGTCCAGACGGCCGTGTGATTTGCCCTGGGGGCCGGGGCATCGACCAATGAGGTCGTCTGCCACGCGTCCGCGATCGGATCGTACCGTCCCCCGCTGTCCAGATCGGTGGAGCCGAAGGATCCTCCCCAGACCACCATGCGAGTACCGGTCCAGATGGCCGTGTTGAAGCCGCGTGCCGACGGAACATCGATCATGGAGGTGGCCGCCCAGGAATCGGAAGCCGGGTCGTACCGTCCCCCGGTGTTCAACAGGCCCCCGCTGTACGTGCCTCCCCACACTGCCATCACGCTGCCAGTCCAGATTGCCGAGCTCGTGAAGCGCGGCGAGGGGGCATCGCCGGTCGAGATGGGCGTCCAGCTGTCGCTCGAGGGATCGTATCGTCCACCGTCTCCGGGAGGACCCGGAGTCGACTGGCCCCCCCAGACGAGCATGAGACCCCCCGTCCACACCGCCTCATGGTTGACCCGGGCGCCCGGCGCATTGCTCTGGGACGTGGGCGTCCAGCTGTCGACTTCCGGGTCGTATCGGCCTCCGGAGCTCGTCCCATTCGAGCCCGCCCAGACGATCATCAGGGACCCCGTCCAGACGGCGGAGTGAGACGAGCGCCCCTCCGGCGCCCCGGCCGTTGTCATCGGACTCCACGCATCTGTCTCGGGGTCGTATCGACCTCCGCTGTTCATGTCGTCGTGTCCTCGTCTCGGATCGTCGAGACCCCCGCCCCAGACGAGCATGACGCTCCCCGTCCAGACCGCGGAATGCGCCGAGCGCTTCGTGGGCACGTTGATAATCGAGGTGGTCTCCCAGCTGTCCGAGTCCGGATCGTAACGTCCCCCCGTGTTCAGGCTGAAGGTCCCGTCCGTGCCCCCCCAGACGACCATCCTCGTGCCTGTCCACACCGCCGTGTGTCCCGACCTTGGCGATGGAGCGTTCACCAGGGATGTTGGACTCCAGGCATCCGTCAGCGGGTCGTACATTCCCCCGGTGTCCTGACCGAAGCCTCCCCATACGATCATCCTGCTCCCGGTCCAGACCGTGGTGTGCTGTGTCCGGCCGCTCGGAGCATTGATCGTACTCATGGGCATCCAGGTGTCCGTGAGAGGGTTGTATCGGCCCCCCGTCGGAAGGTAATCGACCGTGATGCCGCTCCAGACCAGTCCGCCCCAGACGATCATCTCCGTACCGGTCCAGATCGCAGAATGCGCCAGGCGGGCGTCGGGCGCCCCCTTGGTCGTGATCGATGTCCAGGTGTCGGTCAAGGGATCGTATCGAGCCCCCGAATTTCGCGACGCACCCCCCCAGACGATCATGTCCGTGCCGGTCCAGACGGCCGATTGCCCCGTGACGAATTCGGGTACGTCATCCAGGCTGCCGTTGTCCCAGGTGTCGCCCGGGAGACAGGGCTGTCCCCCGACCGTGAGAGGACAGGCCTCGGGCATCCCGTCGATCACGGTCCCCACGGATTCCGCGCTCAGCGCGGCCGACCCCTGTCGCGTCTGCGCCCACCAATCGGCCCATGTCATCTTGGGAACCGTGTATGCCGCGAACGTGAGGTGTCGAGCATCCAGAGCGAGGGTCGCGGTCATGACGAACCTCTCCCGTTCTTCGGCGATGGGGCTCACCTGGCCGACCGCGGACGGGAGCCGACCTCGTAGTCTCTGGAACTCCTCCTCTGCCACCGGCAGGATCAGCCGGTCCGGTTTTCCGCCCGGGCCCTTCGGCTGTCCGTGAGCCATCGGCACGACTTCCATCACCGATCGCTGCGGCTCTTCCTCCCAGACACTGCGCCTTCCGCTCGACAGGGAGTCGTGCAGGTCCTGCGACTTCCGACGGCTGTCGCCGTGGATGCGCGTGTCATGGTCGAAGAAATTGTGCGCCAGACGCTCGGCCAGAATCGCCCGGACATAGCACTCCTGGAACAGGAATGAATCGCCGCCGAGAGCCGATCGAATCTCCCGCAGGCGCTCGGGCAGGCGCGAGTGGCGACTGATGCGCTCCTGCTCCGCGTGGAGCATCTTCGCGGTGATGGGAGTCCGCCAGATCGACCGGAGCGCCGTCGATTCCTCGAGGTAGGTCCTCACCTTGCGCTCCAGGGTCGCGCGCGGCACCGCCTCCTCGAACGACTTCGTCGCCCCGATCTGATGCGAGTAGTAGACGCGCTCGATCGCCTCCTGGGCCCTGACGCGGTCCTCGAAGGACAGATCGCGTGCAACGGCCCCGGTGGCGGAGGCGAGCAGAGTGCTGGACGCGAGGATTGAGGCTGCGGCCAGGCGACGTCGAATGGGGGTCAACTCCTGAAAGGCTCAACTCCGGCTAAGCCAGGTGAGATGCGGATCATTTACGCTGCACGGGCATTCGTGTCAAGGAGATTCACCCCCCGCCTCCGGGTGGGACCGCCTTTCGAAAAGGAGGCCGTCCGATTCCCAAAGCGTAAGACGCCGGGAACGCGCCCCCGACTCCGGGCGCTGAAGAACGGGACACGAGCCGGGCGTGGCGGGGACTTGGCTCCCGGAGCGCGCTTGGAGTACGATTCGGGCATCCTCGCGCCAGGACTCGATGGGGTACGCCGCGACTCGCGGCAAGGGGGGCGTCCGATGTCTTCGCGTCGAACCTGTCTTCCGCTCGCTCTCCTCCTCTTCTCCGGAGCCGGGTCTCTCGCCAGCCCCGCCGGCGGCGCTTCCCTGCCCCCTGACTTCGACGAGGAGGAGATCGTCGCTCCGCTCGATTTTCCGACCGCCTTCGCGTACGCCCCGGACGGCAGGCTGTTCGTCGCCGAGAAGGAGGGGAGGGTTCGCGTGGTGTCGGCTTCGGGGGCTCTTCTACCGACTCCTTTCGCGACAGTCGACGTCAACACCGACAACGACCGGGGGCTGATCGGGTTGGCCCTCGATCCGGATTTCCCGACCACGCCCTACGTCTACCTCGCGTACACGACCGACATCGTGCCGCCGAATCCCATCAACCGGCTCTCGAGGATCCACAGGATCACGCGCATGACGGCGAACGGAGACGTCGCGCTCCCGGGGAGCGAGGTCGTCCTGATCGACGGTATCCCGTCGGACACCGATTCGCACGCCGGCGGCGCCCTGCGGTTCGGACCGGACGGCAAGCTGTACGTCTCCACCGGCGACGGCTCCACCTATCACGGCGCCACGTCCCAGGCCTTGCGAGCCCTGGACATCGATCAGCTGGTCGGCAAGATCCTGCGCGTCAACCCGGACGGCTCGGCGCCCCCTGACAACCCGTTCTACAGCGGACCGGAGGCGGTGAGATCCAAGGTCTGGCAGTCGGGCCTGCGCAATCCGTTCAAGGCGAACTTTCGCCCGGGGACGGGAAGGCTCTACATCAACGATGTCGGATGGGACTCCTGGGAGGAAGTGAATCTGGGCTCCCCGGGCGCGAGCTTCGGCTGGCCCTGTTTCGAGGGGGATGCCCCGGAGGGGGAATACACTTCACTCTTCGGTTCCCTCTGCGCGTCCGTCCTGCCCGTGCCTCCGCTCTACAGTTACGAGCACCCTCCCAACCTGGGAGGGGCGATCACCGGAGGAGCATTCTACGAAGGCTCGAACTACCCTCTTCTCTACCGCGACACCTACTTCGTGGCCGACTATGTCCTGAGCCGGATCCAGGCCCTCACGCTCACGCCGGAGGACTCGCTCGTGTCGAGCGCCGACTTCGCGACGGGCGACACGACGTTCACCCCGGTCGATCTCACGATGGGCCCGGACGGCAACCTCGTGTACCTGAACCTGGCCAGCAATTTCACCATCCCCTCCGGCAGCGTCCACCGGGTCGTCTATGTCGGCGCGGGGAACCACGCGCCGCAGGCGGTCGCCTCGGCGACCCCGACCTCGGGGTACGCGCCCCTCTCCGTCTCCTTCTCGAATGCCGGTTCGATCGATCGGGACGGCGATTCGCTCTCCTGCCACTGGCAGTTCGGCGACGGCGGGGAGTCGGACACGTGCCTTGCGGAGCACGTCTATGGATCGGGCGGTCCCTATGTCGCCACCCTCCGGCTGAGCGACAGGACGGTGACGCGGGAGGCGAAGGTGACGATCACCGTCGGCTCGCTGCCTCCGACGGCGCTGATCACGGAGCCGCCCCCCTATGCGACCTTTCTGGACGATGACGGCGTCCGGTTCTTGGGTCTCGCCCAGGACCCGGACGATGGAGCGATCGATCCCGGCTCGCTTCGCTGGACCGTGATCCTGCACCACAATGAGCACCAGCACGACTACCTCGACGCGACCGGTCCGGAAGGATCGTTCATCGCCGCCGGGGGCGCCCCGGGCGACATCATCTCCTACGAGGTCGTCCTGACCGCGACCGACTCCTCGGGCCTCTCCGACACCCGCAGCGTCACGGTGCGCAAGAACCATCCTCCGATCGCAGTCGTCGGGCCCACCTGGACGGTCGGGTGCGCGCTGGCCGCTCCGACCGTCACCCTCGACGGCAGTCGGAGCGCCGACGCCGACAATCAGCCGTTCTCATATTCCTGGAGCCAGATCGGCGGCCCTCCGGTCTCCCTGACCCGGGCCGACACACCGTTCGTCTCCTTCCAGGCGCCCACCTTGCCGGGGGGGGCGATCCTGACGTTCAGGCTGGAAGTCGACGACAGCCACGAAGTCTCTTTCGCCACGATCGATTTGAGCGTCCCCGATCTGACAGACACGGACGGCGACGGCGGTCCTGCCTGCTCGGATTGCGCGCCGTTCGATTCCACTCTCGCGGCGCCGGCGGAGGCGGCCGACCTGTCGATCGACTCGGACGAAGCCACGATCTCGTGGACAGGTGTCCCGAATGCAACCGGCTACGATCTCGACCGAGGCCTCATCACGGGTCCATTCGTCTACGATCACGCGTGCCTGGGGACCGATCTCGGCGCGCCGGCGTTTCGAGATGTCGAAAGCCCTCCGACCGGCCGGGCGTTCTACTACGTGGCGCGCGCCCACAACGCGTGCGGCGCGGGAATACTGGGGATGGCCAGCCGGGGATCCGCGATCGAACAGACCACCTGCTCCGGTTCGCAATAACGATGAGGCGCGAAAGGGCGGGCGCTCCGCGGAGCGGCGGGGATCTCAGTCGGGCGGGTGGCGATCGAGGATCCGCTCGAGACCTGCCCGATCGAGCGAGCCCATCTGGACATGCTCGGCCACCCGGCCGTCCGGCCCGATCACGAGCGTGATCGGGAGGGACAGGACACCGTACGCGGCGGCCACCTTCCCGCGCGCGTCCAGCAGAATCGGGAAGGAAATGCCCGACGCCTTGACGTAGGTCGCGACCTTCGAGCGCTTCTCCCCCAGATTGACCCCCAGGATCACGAGCGTGCGCGGGTGGGCGCGCGCCGCCTCCTCCAGGATGGTCATTTCCTCGCGGCAGGTCGGGCACCAGGTCGCCCAGAAGTGCAGGAGGACGAGGCGGTCCTTGAATGACGATAGCGTCACCGGCCGGCCGTCGAGATCGGGAAGCGTGAACGGATGCGCCGGCTCCCCCGGGTCCGGGGGGCCGGAGGCGGGCGCGGGGCCTGCGAGGAGGAGCCCCGCGCCCAGGATCAGAAAGAAGAGGACGACAGCGCGCCGAGACAAGGTCAGTAGCTCTTCGAGACGCCCAGGAGCAGGGCGGTGCGTGGCGCCAGCTGCACCTCGTTGACATCCTGTCTCACCGGGACCTGGACGAAACCGTACAGGGACGTCCCGGTGGACGTTTCGAGGCGGAGGCCCGGGGTCAGGTCCAGGAAGGTCGCGCCCGTCGAGGGGACCACCTGGGACAGGAAACTGTCGCGGCCGGTGTGGCGCCAATTCACCTGAAGCGACCAGATCACGCGGTCGCCGGCTTTGTGCCACAGCCCGGCGTTCGCGACGGTCTCGTCGCCGAACTGGTATTCGAGATCGTTCTTGCGGCCGTCGCGCCAGGCAGCCGAGACGAACCACTCGAGACGCGCCGGCACGACCTGGTGGGCGTAGTGCGCCGACAGGATGACATCGGTCGTGCCGGTCCCAGGCTGGATCGTCGGCTCGTTGATCGCCCCCTCGCTGTCGTGCAGCGTGTACGCCCCGGTCGGCAGCTTGAGCGTCACGGCCCCGGTCAGGAGGTCCTTGGTCTTCACGATGAGAGCGTAGCGCGCCCCGAGCCGGACGTCGCCGAACCCGGAGGAGCCGTCCGAGCGGGTGAAGTGCTCGTCGACGGGATCCCCGACGTCATCCCAGTGCTCGTGGTCGCGCTGGTTGATGATCGGCAGCGATCCCGCCAGGGTCAGTCGCGGGGTCAGCCCGTACGACAGGTCGATCTGCACGAGCGTGTTCTGCGTGCGGATCTCGCGGTGATGGTCGAGAAGGAGAACACCGTTCTCGAAGTCGACCTTCGGGGTCAGGACCTCGCTGACCTCCTTCGTCCCGGACAGCTTGCGGCTCTGCGAGATGAACCGGTACGACAGATCCACGGTCAGGATGCCGGAGGCGCTGACCCCCTCCTGCGTCCCGGTGACCAGGAAGCAGTTGGCGGAACCGCAGGTGGCCCTAGCCGAGGGTGCAATGGTAAGAACACCGAGGAGCACGACGCTCCCCAGGAAAATCTGATGCCTCGCTTGCATGCGCGACTCTCCAGTCTCGCCGCGCGGGGAGCACCCTGTCTCCGCCGCGCCGCGGACCATCGTCTGTTGGTATGCCGATCCTTGCCTGTGGACGATCGAACGACTAGAGAGAGGGCTCGGGCGGCGGGTCGGGCGGGACAGCGGGGAGATCGGCCGGCTCGAAGGGAGAGTCGATCCGGAGGGCCGGTTGCGGCGCCGGCGGCACGAGGGGGGTGACCGGCGCTTCTGCCAGCGCCTTCTCCAGATCCTGTGGCGCCATCACGCCCTCACCGCCGGCGGCGGGTCCGCACGGACGGGCCAGCCCGCAGCCACCCGTTCCCCGCGAAGGAGCGCAGCAGCACCGTGCGGCCCCGGCGCAGCGAGCACAGTCGACGCGAGCCGAAGCGACGAGCGGCGCCGCCAGCGGACCCGCGATGGCCAGCGCCAGGACGAAAGCGACCCATCGGCGTTTCATGAGAGGCCCATCCTAGCACGGGCCCGCGCGACCCGCCACGCCACGGTCCTTTCAGTCGCTCATCAGGAAGATGATCGGCCGCACGTCGTCCTCGGGCGTCCACTGCCAGTAGCGCCTCAGGATCTTGTAGGTCATGAGTCCGATCTCCCCCTCGCCCCACAGGAGGTAACGCAGCGCCTGGGTCATCTGGTTCTCCCCCGTCAGGCTGAGGAACAGGCGGATCGGATCGATGAGCTCGCTGATGTAGGCGACGGTGTTGGCGACCGAGACGGCGCCGTGCACGTCGATGACGTAGTCGCCGCCGGCGCGCCGCACCGTGACGCGAAGGTCGGCCATGAACTCGCTGCGGTCGTCGATCAGGTGGACGTGCAGGAAGGCCAGGGGCCCGCTGACCGCGTAGTGACGGCGCAGCTCGGCCGTCTTGCGCTCGTAGGCCGCCGGCTCCTTCGAGCGCAGCGGCACGAGGTTGACCTTCTTCGACACGACCGACTTCCACAGCTCGATCGAGTCGTCGTCCTCGAAGCGGATCTTCGCCGCCCGCAGCTCGGTCGAGCGGATGTACCGGCTGATGCCTCCGAAGGCCATGATCCCGACGATGAAGACGCTGGCGATGATCACGCCGTCGGGCCGCGTGATCACGTTGTCGACGAAGGTGAACGTGAAGACACCGGTCACGACCCAGAAGTACAGGCTGAGACCGAGCGTCTGCAGGCGCTCGCGCAGGTCGCGTCCGGCCCGGGACTCCTTCCACAGGGCGAGCGCCACGGCGACGGCGGCGGACAGGATGAGCGCCAGGACGCCCGTGGCGTAGGCGCCCGCCTGCGACTCCACGTCGGCCCGGAAGATCAGGGTGACCACGACGCACACCGCGAACAGAAGCAGCACGAGAGGACGGCGGTACTCGGTCCACTGGGGGGCCATGCCGAATCGCGGCAGGTAGCGCGGCAGCAGATTCAGGAGCCCCGCCATGGCCGAGGCCCCCGCGAACCAGAGAATGGCGATGGTCCATAGGTCGTAGAGGGTGCCGAAGCCGCTCCCGAGGAGCCCGTGCGCCAGGTAGGCGAGGGCGCGGCCCGAGGCGCTCCCTCCGCGGGCGTACGCCTCCGGCGGGATCAGGAGGGTGGTCACGACGCTCGACAGGAGCAGCATGAGGCTCATCATGAGGGCCGCCGACAGGAGGAGCCGGCGCGTGGCGCGGATGCGGCCGCGCGGGACGGGCGCCGCCTCGTCCCCGGGCTCCCCTTCCACGATCGGCATGACCGACACTCCGGTCTCGAAGCCGCTCAGCCCCAGCGCCAGCTTGGGGAAGATGATCGCCGAGGCCAGAAGGAGCGCCGGGAAGTCGCCGTGCACGTGCAGGGCGGCGCGCCAGTCCACGACCCGATCAGGGTGCACTAGGATCTCGACCAGGCCGCGCAGAAGGACCACGAGGTTCAGCCCCATGTACGGGATCGCCACCAGCATGGCGACCCGGATAGCCTCGCGGAACCCCTTGAAGAACACCGCCGTCAGGAGCGCCAGCAGTCCGAGGGTGAGGAGCAGGCGGTGACTTCCGAGGTAGGGATGCAGGAGCGGGTTCTCCACCGCGTGCTGCGCGGCGTCCGCCGCCGACAGGGTCATGGTGATCACGAAATCGGTGGCGGCGAAGCCGAGGAGGGCCAGGACGAACGTCTTGCCGGTCCACTCCGGCAGGAGCGCCTCGAGCATCGCGATCGACCCCTGCCCCGCGTACGACCGGCGCGCCACCTGCGCGTACACCGGCACCGCGCCGAGGAGAGTGACCAGGACGAGGATCCCGGTCGCCAGAGGGGACAGGGCCCCCGCCGCGAGCAGCGCGATCCCCGGCTGGTAGCCGAGGGTGGAGAAATAGTCCACGCCGGTCAGCCAGAGGACCTTGTGCCAGGGGTGCGGCGCCTCGGCCGCGTGCTGCGGCTCGCTCAACCGCTCCCCCGCCGTCAGCCAGCGCCCGACGGCGGTGCGCGGCGGCGTCGTGCGCGGCACCGGCAAGAGAGGAATCGTGTAGTCGACGGCCAAGGCACCTCCGTGCAGCGGGATTCTACGTCGTGTCGCCACGGCCCGGGCCGCCGCGTGTGTTAGCATGCCCGAACGTGAGCGCACCGGTCCTCGCTGGTGACCTGCGGGTCATTCCCCTCCCCGACATCCTTCTGCTCCTGAACACGAATCACAAGACCGGCACTCTGCGTTGCCTGGCGGCCGGAGCGACCAAGACGATCGAATGGGAGAAGGGGGACATCGTGTTCGCGCGCTCGACCATGCCCGGGGATCGACTGGGCGCCTTTCTCCTGGCCCAGGGCAGGATCACCACCGCGCAGCTGCAGGAAGCGTCCCCGCTGGTGTCCCGGCAGGACCGGCTCGGAAAGGTGCTCATCAAGATCGGCGCGCTGACGCCCGCGACCCTGTGGAGCGGTGTCCAGACACAGGTCACCGAGATCGTCTACTCCCTGTTCCACTGGAAGGAGGGGCTGTTCGAGTTCCGCGAGGGGCCCCCCTCGGGGGAGAAGATTGCCCTCGACATCAGCGTCATGAACCTCATCATGGAGGGGACGCGGCGCCTGGACGAGTGGTCGCGCGTCAAGGAGAAGATCCACAACGACCGGGTCATCCTCGCGCCGGTCAAGTCGGCCGACGAGCTGGCGCGCCAGGTGAAGCTGTCCGACTTCGAGAGGACCGTCCTGGGTCTGGTGGACGGGCGCCGCGCCGTGCGCGAGATCGTCGCCGTCGCCGGCCGCGCCGAGTTCGAGACCTGGCAGGCGCTGCACGCCCTGCTGTCCGCCGGCGTCATCCGGATCCAGCTCCTGTCGTTCGATCCCGCGGAGGCGGCCGCTGACCCGCCGGCCGCCGCCCGCACCGAGGACGACGCGGATCTGGAGAAGGCGATCGACCAGTATGGCGGAGCAGTGACGCTCCTCCTGGCCCGCGCCGCGACGGTCGGTCCCGACGAGACCGCCCGTCTGCGCCTCCGCCTGCGCGACGCGACGTTCGAGCGGGCCGAGCTCCTCAGGGAGATGGCGATCGATCCCGACGGCCGCATCGACCGCAGGGTCCTCCTGGCGAACGTCGCCGACTTTCCGCCCGGCGAGCGGGCGCACGCCCTGCAGGGCGCGCTCGAGCGGCTGCTGCGACTCTTGATGGAAGAGCTGAAGGGGAAGGTCTCGGTGGACGACGTGGCCGCGGCGCTGGAGCCGGAGGATTGAGGGCCAATTGGCGCCATGTCGCGGCGCTGGCGATCGCCGTCGCCGCCGATGCCGTGCAGATCGGCCTGCTGCCTCTGTTCATCGAGGGAGCCGCGGCGCCGTGGAACGACTCGCTGGACATCGCCGTGGGCGCGGCGTTGCTCGCGCTGCTCGGCTGGCACGTGGCGCTCCTGCCGGCGTTTCTCGGCGAGCTGGTGCCGGTCTTCGATCTATTCCCGACGTGGACGGCGGCCGTGCTGTTCGTGGTTACGAGGAAAAGATAGAACCGGCAGCGTCGGGTTGGCCGCCTGGCTTCCAGCGCGTCCATTATGTTTCATGGTGTACAATGCATCGCTCATTGGCGTTTCAGAGTCAGTCGACTCCCGGGAGCCTCCCACAACCCGGACTCTGGCCCCGACTCGGTTGGGCAAACCCGACCCGATGGAGGATAGCGATGTCCGACAGGGTGGACGCAGGTGAAGTCGACTTGAATGACGCTGAAGGGACCGCCGGATGGAGGGCCGGTGTCATCACGGTGCTGCTCGCGATGCTCTGGGCCGCGACGGAGAGCCGGGCGGCGGTCACTTTGGTGGATGGGGTGAAGGGGAAGCTCGAAATGGAGGCCCGATTCATGTTCTGGGCGGTGGACAGCGGGCCGGACCTGATAGCCGGAACCAACACCGCTCCGCCTCCGCCCCAGGAAGAGAACATGACTGACTTTTTCGTGCGCCGCGCCCGTCTGATCTTCCACGTGCAGCTTTCGAAATCCCTCGAAATCGGGCTCCAGGTCGGCCAGGACAACATCGGCAGCAAGGTGCTTCGGGACGACGCTGGATTTCGCGTGAAGGATGCTTTCATCAACTACAAGAAGAATGACACGCTGCAGCTGATGGCGGGGCAGTTCAAGATTCCGTTCCTCCGGCAGAACCTGCAATCAGGATTCAACCAGCTCCTCGTGGATCGCTCCCTGGTCACGGCGCTCCGGCCGGCGCTCGAAGGCTCACGTGACGAGGGGGGAATGATCTGGGGGAATCACAAAGGGCTCCAGTATCGCGTGGCCGTCTTTGACGGCTCCGACCAGGAGGACATCAACACCCGGAGCAGCGTGCGCGGCTCGGCGCGGGTGTCGTGGAACTGGTTCACTCCCGAGCCGACCTACGGCCTCACCGGCACGACCTTCGGGCAGAAGAAGATCCTGCAAATCGGCGTCCAGGGTGATGCCCAGAACGCCCGCCTCGATTCACGCGACGACCCGGCCTTTGCCACCCAGACGCGTGCCTACCGTAATTGGGCCGTGGACCTCTTCTACGACCAGCCCCTCGGAGCCGGAGCCTGGGCCGTGACCTTCGAAGGAGCGTGGCTTCAGCGCCGCGACGATTACGATGCGCCCGGCCTCGAGACCCGCTCGATCGACGGGGATTACGTGCAGGCTGGGGTGCTTATGCCCGGGCACCTGGGGCCGGGCCGGGTACAACTCAACGCACGCTACGAGAGCATCCACAGCGAGCGCGGCTCCGCCGACACCGATCTGGATGCGAGCACGTTCGGCATGACCTGGTTCACCAAGGGCCACGATCGCAAGATTCAATTCGACCACATCAACATCCACGAGCGGCCGACCGATCTTGACGACAACGTCTACCGGCTGTCCCTCGTGGTCTGCTTCTGACTCGCGTACCCGGGTTCTCGAACCGGATTCAGTTCTGCGGGGTGAGCGTCATCAGGTGGCGGGCGATCTCGAAGCGGGCCCGGCCGGCCGGCATCTCCTTCACGCGCTCTAGGAGAGCGTCGCGCGACTGTGAATCCAGGCGGACGGCGCGGCCGGTCGAGGCGATGACCTCGGCGACCACTTCCTCGTACAGCCCTTTGAGATTCGAGTCGCCGCCCGCCGGCCAGTCGAAGGTCGCGCACGACTGCGCCAGCTCGGGCGGAGCCGGCAGGCGGGGGGAGGTCAGGACCAGCATCAGACGCGAGGTCTCCAGGTCCATGACCATTTCGCGCAGGACGCGCACGACCGTCTTGTCGTCGAGACACGGCCGGAAATCGGCCAGGACGTAGAGTCCGTTGTTCTTCTGTCGCCTGATGAACTCCAGGGTGCGGCCGGCGTCGCGATAGGTTTCCCCCATCGCCTGGCCCCCCTCCTTGACCAGGCCGCGGGCGGCCGACCAGACGAAGAACTCGCGGTGCAGCTCTGTGGCGAGGCGACGCAGAGCCGCGATGGCGCCTCTTTCCTCCCAGGTCTGCAGACAGACGATCGGCACCTGCATGCGCATCCTGCCGGTGTCGAAGCTCGTGGCCATTCGGAAGATCGCCTCCAGATCGGCCGGCATCTCCGGGATCGCTTCTTCGGGCGCTTCGTGGACCGCCGTGTGATCGGGGCGGGGGTGCGCCGGGTGCGCCGCGGGACGGACAGTCTCGTGCGGGGTGGGCGGGCTGGGCGCGGGTGGTGCGTGGCGTGGATCAGGCGGCGGCGTTGCAGCGGGGCGCGCCGCCTGCACAGGCGCGGGGGCTGCCGGTGGTGCGATGGGTGCGGGCGTTGCGGTCGGGGCCGGGCGCGACGCCGGCGGCGATGCCGGGGGGCGCGCGGGGGACGCTGGTCGCGCCGGTGGGGCCGGCCGCGCAGGGGGCGGCTGGGGTGTCGCCTCGGTGCGGGCCGGTACCGGTGGAGCCGTCGGCATCGGCGATCCCTCGGGCACCACCGCGGCGCGTGCCGGCGCGGGTTCGGCCGGCGGCCTGGGCGATGGAGCCGGCGGCGTCTCGTTTCCCGTCAGATCGGCCTGCCATGTGTCGAGATCGGGAAGAGCCCCACCATCGGAGGACCCCGTGGTCACCACGGGCTCCGGCGCCGTCTCCGCCGGCGCCACCGGGACCGGCGCCGGCGCCGCGCTCTTGCGCGCCGGCCACAGCTCCTTCTTCGGCGCCGACCACGAAGCGGGCTTCACCGGCGGCGTCTTGACCGCATGGGGAGCGGGCCGCGCGGGCGTCTCGTGCGCGGGGGTCTCGCGTGCCGGCGGCTCGGGCCCGGCCTGCGCGACCTCGGCCGCGGCGACCGGCTGCGGCAGGCCGTGGCCGTTCCCGTCGCCGTTGATTCGGGCACGCGCGGTCTTGACGGACCGCAGCGCCTTGTTGATCTCCGCCTCGATCACCTCCAGGTCGTCGAACGGCTTGAGGATGACGCTGCGGGCGCCGAGCCTGCGCGCCGTCTCGACGTTCTCGGGCGTCGCGTTGGCGGTCATCACCAGGATCTCCGGCTTGAAGTTGATCTTCTTCATGTCGGCCATCAGCTCGAGCCCGGTGAACCCCGGCATGTGGATGTCGGTCAGGACCATGTCGATGCGGTTCGCCGCGAACTGCCGCACGGCCTCCTTGCCGTCGGCCGCGATCAGCAGACGGAATTCCGGCCGGCTCGCCAGGAGCTCCGACAGGAGCCTGCGGATGTTGGGATCGTCATCGATCACCAGAAGGTTGTAGGTGTCCATGGCTTCTCAGCGCAGGTTGATGACCCTGACGCGCTTCTCCTTCGCAGTCGACGGCGCCGCGGCCGCCTCCGCGCTCTGCTGCACCCGCGGGATCAGGATCGTGAACGTCGTCCCCTCGCCCATCCTGCTCTCGACCGAGATCTCCCCCTTGTGCTCTTTCACGATGCCGTACGACACCGACAGCCCGAGGCCGGTCCCCTTCCCCACCGGCTTGGTGGTGAAGAACGGATCGAAGATTTTCCCGACGACCTCCGGCGGGATGCCGCTGCCGTTGTCCCCCACCCGGATGCGCGCCATCGAGGCTTCCGGCGCATCGACGGTCACGGTGATCCTCCCCTCCCCCTTCCCCTCCATCGCGTCCCCGGCGTTGATGAACAGGTTGAGGAGGACCTGCTCGATCTGGTTGGCGTTCCCGTTGACGTAGAGGGATTGCGCGAACAGATGGGGCTCGAGCCGGACCTCCTTCATCATCAGCTGGTGCGACACCAGCTTGACGGTATCGGCGACGACCGCGTTGAGGTCGATCACCATCATCTCGGCGGTCTCCTGGCGCGAGAACTTCAGGAGGTTCTTCAGGATCTCCAGCGAGCGGTCGGTCTCCTTCTCGATCGTCTTGAAATACTCGCTCAGCGGGTGATCGTGCGGGATCTTGCGCTGCCCCATCTGGGCGTAGCCGCGGATCGAGGTCAGGGGGTTCTTCACCTCGTGCGCGATGCCGGCGCCGAGCTGCCCCAAGGCACTCATCTTCTCCGACTCCATGAGTCGCTGGTTGGCATTCTTCAGGGCGTGCTCGCGTGTCGACAGCTCCTCGGTCATCCGCTGGAAGCGGGTCGCGAGCGCTGCGATCTCTCCGCCGCCTGTCACCGGCACCTGGACGTCGAACTGTCCCTGCCCGATCTGCTCGGTGGCGCGCGCCAGGGTCACGAGCGACCGGGTCAAGGACGACGCGAACAGGAAGACGAGGGCGAGAGCGCCGACGCAGACGACGCCCGCGATGATGAGCGAGCGCGTCACCAGACGCCGGGCGGCCTCGAAGGCGCGCGCCTTCCGGATCTGCACGATGCTGAACAGCCCGAGGTCGCCGACCGGCGAGTAGGCCGCCAGCATCGGCACGCCCGAGGCGGCGTACTCGCGCGTGCCGGCCGTCTGCGCCGTCTTCGGCAGGAGGTCGGCGAACGACCCGGCGGCCCCGGCGCCGACCGCCGATTCCATCCCCTCGGTGACGGAGATCAGCGGTCTTCCCGTCGTATCGGTGACGTAGATCTCGAACAGCTTCGACTCGCCGCGCGCCGTGTACAGGCGGTCGAGGGGGAACTCGGCGATCAGGATCGGCCCGTCCGGCGCGGGGGCCGCCGCCGCGGCCCCGACGGCCGCACCGGCCGCGGGCGCCCCGCCCGACGGCAGGCCGCGCACGGCCAGGGTGAAGGTCGGGAGCTTCGCGGACAGGATGAGGCGCGCGATGCTCGGCCGCTCCCCTGTCAGGGCGTCGAGATTCAGGATGCCCTCCGAGTAGGCCACGTGCATCTTCTCCACGGACAGGCCGAGATCGGACAGGGTGCGCGACAGGAAGACGTTCTTGAGAGTTCCGTCGGTCTCGCGCACGCTGAACAGCAGGAACTCCGGGTACTGGCGCAGCATGGCCGACAGCATGACGCGCCTGTCGGTTCCCTCCGGCACCGGCAGGCGGGCCGCCTCGGCGAAGATGCGCATCTTCTCGGTGAGGTGCCGCACGTTCGCCTGGACCTCGTCCGCGATCTTGATGGCGCGCGAGGCGTTGAGGTCGAAGATGTAGGAGGACTTGTCCTGCTGGAACAGAAGGACCGCCTGGCTCGCCACGAGCCCGATCGACACGCTGATGATCAGGAACATCGCGAGCAGGAGCTTCGCCCGCAGGCCCAGCCGGTTCATCAGTGTCCCGTCATCGAGGCGGTCGCCCGCTTCGATCCCTTGTAGGTAATGAGACGCTTCCCGTACTCCGAGTTGCCGGCCGTGTCGATCGCCTCGATGGTGAACAGGTTGACCCCTTCCTTGAGCGTCAGAGGGAAGGTGAACGTCCCGTCGGGGCCGACAGTGACCTTCTGCCCGTTCACCTTGACCCTCGCGTCCCGCTCGGTCTTCCCCTTGAGCTCGACGCTCGGCGCGGGGGCGACGAACATCTCGGGGGGGGACAGGATGGCGAGCACCGGCGGCGTGTCGTCGTAGTCCGCCTTCACCGAGCGCACGACGCTGTAGGGTCCGGCGAAGCCGTCGGCGTCCTGCGCCCGCACCCGCCAGTAATAGGTCCCGGGCTGCCGGATCTGCACGGGGAGGGATGTGCCGTCGACCTTCTCGTCGGCGAAGATCCTCTGGAACCTGGGGTCGGTGGCCACAACCAATCGGTAGGAGCGGCCGCGATCGGCCGGACGCCACTTCAGCTCGACCTTGGGGGCCTTTCTCTGGAATCCGTAGGTCGCGCCGTCCGCGGGGAAGAGCGGCTCCGGGCTTCCGGGGAGAGCGCGCGGCTGCAGCACGCCGTTCTCGGTGACCTTCACCACCATCTTTTCCTTGAGGACCACCTCGCCCCCCTTCGGACCGGTGATCTTCAGCGATCCGGAGAGGGCGGCCACGCTCGTCGATCGATCCGGCAGCGTGTGCAGGGCGACGCGTGTCTTCTCTCCCGGCTTGCGGCTTCCCGGGACAGGCCTGATGGTCAACGAGCGACTCGAAGCGGCGGCCTGGATCGCCTTCGCCTGCTCGGGGGCCGGCTTCGACGCCAGACCGTCCAGGAAGTCGGAGGACAGGAGTGCCAGCGAGATCTCCGAATCCTCCGCCCCCTTCGCGCGCGGCTTGATGATCACCAGCGCGTTCTGGTCGACGTCGAGGAGGTCGTCCGGTCCGAACGCGATGGTCGCGGACGACTTGTCGAAGGTGCGCACCGCGTCGTTCTCGTACAGCGGCATCTGCTGCCGGGCGTCCTCCCACGACAGGTCGGAGGCGCGCTTCGCCTTCACGTTCCGCTCCAGGTTCACGAGGGTCGCCATGACGTCCCCCCCGGCCGGGGGCGCCGTGGGCTCGCCCGACAGGATCGGTGGCTGGAGCTCGACCGGAGCGGGGGTCTCGGCCGGGGGGGCCGCGGGCGGCAGCGGCTTCGGCGGCTGGAATCCCGGCAGGGAGCCCGTGAAGTAATAGAACCCTCCCCCGGCCAGTGCGGCCAGGACCAGCAGAACCGCCAGCACCGTGAACGTCTTCTTCATGTCCCCCCCCTCAATCCGCGGCGGCGGTCAGTACTTGCCCTGGATGCGGAAGAAGTAACCCTGGGCCGAATAGTCGTTCGCCGAGAACTCGTTGTCGGTGAAATCGGTGAAGTTGTAGCCGACGCCGATCCGCATGTGCTTGAAGAACAGGCGGTTCACTTCGAACAGCGAGCCGCTGGCCGAATCGTCCGCGCCCTGGTCCATGCTCAGGGTCCGGTACTCGAGCGCCGCGTCCCAGGTGTCGCTCAGGTGATAGCTGAACCGGTTGATCCAAAGCCGCATGCGGCTCTTGAGGTCCGCCAGAAGCGCCTGATCGATGGCGCGGTCGCGAACGGCGTACTTCTCTGTAAGCGACAGGCGGCGGTGCAGGTCGACGACTGTCTGCAGCGAGAAGACCTGGTCGGTCTTGCGATCCGGCACCGCGGCCGCCTGGATCGCGGGGGGCAGGTTCTGCACCTGCGTGTAGCGCGCCAGGACCTGGATCCAGTCGTAGCCGATGGGCCTGAAGGCGATGCCGTAGCTCTCCTCGCGGAACAGCGACTCGTCGATCCCGGCCACCTTGTCCCTGGTCACGCCATAATTGAGCCGGCCGAGGAAGGTGAAGTCGCGCGACAGTTTCACCTCCACCGCGTTGCTCGACACCCACTGGTCGCGGTCGGTCGGCGGCGCGGGCAGGCCCGGCGAGGGGGCCTCGTCGTGGCGCAGCTCGAACTTGGAGAAGATCTTGAACCAGGTCGAGGCGTACGACGCGCTGACCGACGCTGCCTGGCGCAGCGTATCGGGGTTCGTGCCCGTCCCGTCGAGGCGCGAGCGCTCGAAGTTCACTCCCGTCGTCAGGCGGTCGCTGACCTTGGTGTTGAGCCCGACCACCGTGCTGGCGCCGGCCTCGCTGGAGTTCGACTTGAACTGCTCCTCGGTGTACAGGCGCGTGCGATCGCCCAGGAGGGTGGCGGCGCCGGCGGTCAGGACCGAGGTCATGGCACCGGTGTGGTCGGGCGACATGGCGTAGGTCCCGTACAGGACCGTCTTCTCGTCGACTTTCGTGGTCAGGCCGACGAGGCCTCCGTCCCCCTCCTCGGCGGCGATCAACTCGGCCTTCGCGGTCACCTTCGGGCTCACCTGCGCGTCCAGGCCGACCGCCGTCTGCCGCTTGGTGCCGGTAATCGCGGTCGTCCCGCCCACCTGCTGCAGGAAGTCGTCCTGATAGCGGGTGTAGAAGTCGAGCCTGGTCGTCGGCCGGTAGTCGAAGCGCAGCGCGCCGATCCCCTCCGCCTGGTCGGGCTGTGTTGTGTTGTCGGTCGAGCGGTAGCGCGCCTCGATCGTCGCGCCGAACTTTCCGAACGTCTGCTGGTACTGCAGGGTCGACGTCAGGATGGTCGCCGTCCCCTTCACGTCGCGGTCGTCGACCATCAAGTTGAGGGTCCCGCTCTTGCCCATCCGGACTCCCAGCGTCACGCCGCTCTGGTCGCTCTCGTCCTGCGCCACGGTGAAGGAGGACGAGAAGCCGGCATCGATGTGGCGGAAGTAGCCGGTCGCACGGACGGGGCCGCCCCCCGTGGCGAACTCGAGCTTGTACGCCTGGGCCTTGCCGGCCGAGAACGGCACGGTCTTCTTCTGGAAGTCGAGACCGCCGTCGGTGGACACGTACTGCGGCAGCGCCTCGTTGGCGCTCTGGCTGAACTCGGCGGTCACCGAGGACGAAGAGCCGAGGCGCGCCGTCACATCGCCGCCCGTGAGCGTATAGGTCCCGGTCGGACGCTGCTCCTGCACGTAGGTGCCCCCGACAACGACTCCACCGCCGAGCGCCGTCTTCGCCCGTGCGCCGTAGGTGTTCACGTCGATCGCCGAGCCCGACAGATCGGTGTACTCATAGTCCACGACGACGAAGACCGGATTCCCGTTCAGGATCCCGTCGCTGATGATCGTCGACGAGTCGCTCACCGACGAGACGGGGGCACGGAACAGGATCCGGCCTTCCGCATAGTCAATCTCGTAATCAACGTAATTCCTGCGGGTTACGTTCGCAACCGGGATGCCGGTGATCTTGTCGCGCACCTCCAGGCGGACCTTCTCCGATCCCGGCACGACCCCCTGGTTGCGCAGGAAATAGAGCGACCCGCCGGTGCCGGCGAACTCGTCGTGCGCCGCGATGGTCTCCGGCACCGCGGCGAACACGAGGGCCTGACCGAGCGGCTGGCCGTCCTTCTGTTTCGCCAGGCTCTTCCAGGTGACCTTGCCGCCGTACAGGGAGCGATTGAAGGAGGAGAACTCGTTGCCGGTAATTCCGGAATTGTAATTGCCCCACTGCGCGCTGCCGTACGGCGCCTCCAGCAGGACGTAGAAGCGCCCCTGGCTGTTGGTGTCGGCGTAGGTGCGGCTGGAGTCGCCGTACACGGGATAGAACGCGTCCGGATCGAGGTTGCGGTAGAACGAGGAGTCGTCCCGCTGGCCGAGACGCGAGCCGGCGTCCTTCAGGTCCCCCTGGCCGGTGTCCATCGAGGCGGTGATCAGATATTTCCCCTGGATCCTTCCCTTCAGGTAGAAGGCGATCCTGCCGTCGACGAAGAGATCGTCCTTGTATTTGTCGGGGACCGGACCTTCGGTCGTGATCTTGTTGACCGTGGCGTCCCCCAGCGCGACCAGGAAGACGTAGTTGCTCTGCACCTGGACCGGCACCCCCACGCGCCCCTCGGTGCTGTTCGGCATCGACACCACGACGTCGATGACCGACGGCCCCTCGGGCAGGCGGACGGTCCCCAGGAACGCGCCGTTCGGCAGGACCGGCACGCGCCACTTGTTGATGGTCACGGTCGCCTTCGCGGGGGCCGTGCCGCGCACGAACAGGCTCGGGCTGGACAGGACGGCGCCGCGCGGCGGCAGCTCGATGCTGAACTGCGGCACCGGCTTGCGCACGACGATCAGATCCAGCTGCTTGTCGACGCCGCTCAGGTTGACCGCGAGGTTGACCAGGCTGGTGAGACCGCCCGGGGCCATGGCCACGACACCGAAGGTGTTCTCGCCGACCGCCAGGGGCAGGTCGGTCTCGAACGCGCCGGTCCCCTGGACCTGGACCGCCTCGCCGTCGATGAACACCTGGTTGCCCGGCTCCGTCCTCCCGCGCACGCGGATCTTGATGCTCGGGTAGCGCGGCCCGTCCTTCGACGGAGTCGGCTGCATCAGCTTGATGACGTCCTCGCGCTTGCCGATCTCGAGCTTCACGTCGGTCGTCGGCTCGAGGATGGCGATCGTCGGCAGGGTCACGGTGGTCGCCGCGACGCCGCCGTCCTCCGTCTTGATCCCGACGTACACCCTGCCGTGGTCCTTGATCGGATCGACGACCGTCCGGAACGAACCGTCCTCGTCGGCCGGGATGGTCTTGCCGTTGACCACGACCTCGCGCTCCCCCGAAGCGGACGTTTCGGCATAGGTGCGCGCCACTTCGGTGTCCTCGAGCTGGGCCTTGATCTCGACGCGGCGGTTGCGCGCCCGGCCCGCGGAGCTCGTGTTCGGCACCACCGGGCTGGCCGAGCCGCGCCCCTCGCTGGTGAGGCGCTCGCCGTCGATGCCGGCGGCCACGAGGTACACCTTCACCGCCTCGGCGCGCATCAGGGACAGCCTGGTGTTCCAGTCCGCCGCACCGGTGTTGTCCGTGTGGCCGCGGATCACCACCTTCTCGTCGGGATATTTCTTCAGGGTGTCGGCGACCTCCTTGAGCGTCGTCACGGCGGTCGAGTTGAGCACGGCGGTGTTCGTCTCGAAGGAGGCGCCGGTCAGCTCGAACGAGATGGCGTTGGTCCGGTTGACGCCGAAGATGCGCAGCGGGCTCTTCGACAACGACCCGTCGGTGAACTCGATGGTGAGCTGGTACGAGTAGATCGCACCCCCCTTGACCAGGTTGCCGGCGGCGTCCTTGCCGTCCCAGGTGAGCTGCGTGGTCTTCTGATCGGTGCCGCGGAAGCCCCGGATGCGCCGCATCTGCGCGTCGAAGATCTCGAACACCCACTCCTTCACGAAGCGATCGCCCGGATAGGAGATGCGGAACACCGCCGGTTTGTCGAGCCGGCCGTTCACCACGCGGAGGTTCCGCTCCAGGCTCATCACGTCCATCTTGACGCGTGTCTTCGGCAGGCGCGCCTGGACGCCGTTGACGACCGCCGTCATGTCGTCGAGGTTCCCGATGACCTCGGCCTGGGCCTCGACCTTCTCGTCGGTCACGGCGATCCCGTAGGTGCCGGGGCGGCCCTGGCGGATCACGACCGGCGGCTTCAGGCGGGCGGCGAAATTCACCTTGGCCAGAAGACCCGGCGTCAGCGTGATCGTCTGCGCCTCGGGGAGGGTCAGGCCGTCGTTCGGCGGCAGCGTGTGGACGTTGATCTTCACCAGGCGGTTTCCCGGACGCACGGCGGCGATGTGGTACAGGCCGTTGCCGTCGGTGACCGAGTAGACGCCGTCCTCCATCGCCACCATAACACCGCCGACGCCGTTCTCGCCCGGTCCCTGCACGCCGTTGCCGTCCTTGTCGTCGAACACCTTGCCGACGATCGTCCCGAGGTCGAACTCGGGGTCCTCGAGGAGCTCGACGGTGTTGTCCGCCTGCGCGGACAGCGGCTGGGCGATCGCGTCCTGCGCCCGGACCTTGGTCACGAGGCCGCCCAGGAGCGCGCCCGTGTTCACCAGCGCCCTGTAGCTCAGCGTGATCGTCTGTCCCGAGGCGATGGCGCCCACGGGGACGAGACGCGGGATGGCCGGTGCCGGATCGGGCTGTACTGTGCAGGCCGGGGAGCACATCGACATCGTCCCGGAAACCAGCTGCATCCCGACGGGCAGCAGGTCGCTCAGGTCCACGTTGGTCACCGCGAGCGCCGTGGGGTTGGCGAGAGTGACGGTGTACAGGATGAAGTCGCCCCGGCGCACGACCGGCGTGTCGGACGTGATCGACAGCCGCAGGACGTCGCCGAGGAAGACCGGAGCCGTCACGGTCGGATCGTCGTCGGCCGGGTCGGCCGGGTTGTTGCCGGTCTCGAGGGCGTCGGAACGGCCCGGGTCGTCGGAGATGGAGATCAGCGGCCCGGCAGCGGTGAGCGCCGCCTGGTTGCTGATCGCCGTGCCGCCCGGCGCCGCCCCGTCCACGGTGACGCGGTACATCAGGGTGGCCGAAGTCATCGACGGGACACCACCGACGTTCCACACCAGGCTCGGCAGAGCGGTGTCGTCGGCGCCGGGGCCGCTGATCGACGCCGGCACGTAGGTCGTGTTCGCCGGCACCGGGTCGGTCACCACGACCGCGGCGGCGGCGCCGAAGCCGCTGTTCCTGACGGTGATCGTGTAGACCAGCGTATCGCCTGGATTGAGGCTTCCGCCGTTCAGGTCGGCGACCGTCTCGAGGAGCTGGATCACGGGGCCGGACGACGTCACGACGAGTGCGGTCCCGTCGTTCGGGGCAGGCGTCGACGGGTCGTCCGAGACGAGGCTGACCCCTCCGTTGGCGATGACCGAGGCCTGGTTGGCGATCACCGTGCCGCCCGCCAGCGGACTGTTCAGACGCACCCGGAAGGTGATCACGACGTCGCTGTCGGCTCCGCCCGCGCCGTTGAGCGTGCCGATGGCCACCGACAGCGGGTTCCCCTCGACCGTGACATCGGCCGCATCGTCCGAGGCGAGGCTGCCGGCGACCAGAGTCGTGTTGGCCGGGATCGCATCCGTCAGGACGACGCCCGTGGCGTCGTCGTTGCCGGTGTTGGTCACGGTCACGGTGTAGGTGACCGTCTCGTTCTCGAACAGCGGCGCGCCGTTGTCGTCTGCGGCGGTCTTGGTCGCCCGCAGGACCGGCGCCGAGACCACGGTCCGGACCGTCGCGTCGTTCGGGACGGCCGTCGACGGATCGTCGGTGACGATGCTGACGCCTCCGTTGGCCGTGATCGTCGCCTGGTTCCCGATCGCGGTGCCGTTCGCGAGCGGCGTCTGGACCCGCACGCGGAACGTCACGACGACGTCGTTGTCCGCGCCGCCGGCCCCGGTCAGCGTCCCGATCGCCACGCTCAGCGGGTTGCCGGGGGTCAGCGCGTCGGTCGGATCATCCGAGGCCAGGCTGCCGGCCACGAGGACCGTGTTCGCCGGGATCGTGTCGGACAGGACCACTCCCGTGGCGTCGCCGTTCCCCGAGTTCGTCACCGTGATCGTGTAGGTGATCACGTCCCCCGGCTGCAGCGAACCGCCGTTGTTGTCCGTGAATGTCTTCGTCGCGGACAGGCTCACGGTCGAGGTCACGGTGTTGCTCGTGGCCAGCCCGGCGATCGCGGGCGTCTCGTTCGAATCGATGCTGTAGGCGCCGTTGGTGATCAGAAGCCCGTTCGGAAGCGGGCTGTTCACCCGCACGACGAGCTGCATCGAGCCCGACCCGCCTGCGGCCAGTACGCCGATGTTCCAGGTCACGACACCCGCGGCGACGGAACCGCCGGCGGTCGCCGACACGAACGTCGTATTGGCCGGCAGGGTGTCCCGCACCGCCACGCCCGTGGCGTTGGCGGTGCCGGTGTTGACGTAGGACAGCGTGTAGGTGATGTTCGACCCCGCATTGACCGGGTCGGGGGCCCCCGACTTGGTGATGCTGAGGACGGGGGACGAGTTCACCGTGGTGGTGACCGCGGCGCCGCCTACCGGGGCGGTCTCGTTCGAGTCGATGCCGTAACTGCCATTGGTGATGACCGTGCCGTTCGCCAGCGGCGTCACCACCTGCACGACGAGCTGCACGCTGCCGGAGGCGCTGGCCGGCAGGGTGCCGATCGCCCAGGTCACGATGCCCCCCGCCAGCGTCCCGCCGCCGGTCGCCGACACGAAGGTGGTGTTCACGGGAACTGTGTCGGTGATCGCCACACCGGTCGCGTCGGCCGTGCCTGTGTTGGAGTACGCGATCGTGTAGGTGATGTCGCTGCCGGCGTTAACCGGGTCCGGCGCGTCGGTCTTGGAGACGTTCAGCACCGGGGTCGACGTGACGGTCGTCGTCGCGGCCGCTCCGGCGACCGGCGCCGTCTCGTTCGAGTCGATCGTGTACGAGCCGTTCGTGATGACCGTGCCGTTCGCCAGCGGGCTGTTCACCCGGACCACGAGCAGCACCGAGGACGACACGCCGGTGTTGAGAGCCCCGATCGTCCAGGTCACGATGCCTCCCGCGAGCGTCCCGCCGCCGGTCGCGGACACGAAGGTCGTGTTCGCGGGGACCGCGTCGGAGACGACCACGCCGGTGGCGTTCTCGTTCCCGGTGTTCGAGTAGGACAGCGTGTACGTGATGTTCGCGCCCGCGGCCGCCGGGTCGGGCGCGTCCGTCTTCGAGATCCCGAGGACCGGGCTCGAGGCCACGGTCGTGGTCGCGTCCGGGCCGGTCTGCGGCAGGATCTCGTTGCTGTCGATCGTCCAGCCGGTGTTGGTGATCACCGTGCCGTTCAGGAGCGGACTGTTCGCGCGGACGACGAGCTGCACCGATCCCGACGCCCCGGCGCTCACCGCTCCGATGTTCCAGGTCACCACACCGGCGGACAGCGTCCCGCCGCCGGTGGCCGACACGAAGGATGTGCTGGCCGGAAGCGGGTCGCGCAGGACCACGCCGGTCGCGTTGCTGGTCCCGGTGTTCTGGTAGCCGAGCGTGTAGGTGATGTCGCTCCCGGCCGCCACGGGGTCCGGCGCGTCGGTCTTGGTCAGGGTGAACCGCACGCTGGAGAGGACCGTCGTCCCTATCGCCGTGCCGCTGACTGCGGCCGTCTCGTTGCAGTCGATGCTGTAGGTGCCGTTGGTGACCACCGCCCCGTTGGCCACCGGCGTGTTGATCGACACCACCAGCTGGACCGAACCGGAGCCGCCGGAGGGGACGTTGCCGACGGTCCAGGTCACGACACCCCCCGCCAGCGTCCCGCCGGCCGTGGCGCTGACGAAGGCGGTGCCCGCCGGCAGCGTGTCGGCGATCACGACGCCCGTGGCGTTGGCGTTGCCGGCGTTCGAGTACGACAGCGTGTAGGTGACGCTGTCCGTTCCCGCCACGGCGGGGTCGGGGGAGTCGGTCTTGCCGATGCTCAGGATCGGGTCCGATGTGACCGTGGTCGTGATGGGCGCTCCGGATACCGGGGCGGTCTCGTTGCTGTCGATGTCGTACGACCCGTTGGTGAGGAGCGTGCCGCTGGGCAGCGGGCTCGCCACCTGCACGACCATCTGCACCGAGCCGGACGAGCCGGCGTTCAGAGCGCCGATGTTCCAGGTCACGACACCGCCCGCGAAGGATCCGCCGCCCGTGGCCGACACGAAGGCGGTGTTGGCCGGCACCGTGTCGGTGATCACCACGCCGGTGGCGTTCTCGTTCCCCGTGTTGGAGTACGAGAGGGTGTAGGTGACGTTGTTCCCCGCCGCGACCGGGTCGGGGGCGTCGGTCTTCGAGATGCCGAGGATCGGAGCCGACGTCACCGTGGTCGTGATGACCGCGCCGGCCACGGGGGGGGTCTCGTTGCTGTCGATGGCATAGGTCGAGTTGGTGATCACCGTGCCGTTCGCCAGCGGGCTCGCGACCTGCACGACCAGCTGTACCGAGCCGGACGACCCCGCGGGCAGGAACCCGAGATTCCAGGTCACGATTCCCCCCGCCTGCGTCCCGCCGGCCGTGGCCGAGACGAACGTCGTGTTCACGGGCAGCGTGTCCGTGATCACGGCGCCGCTGGCGTTGGCGTTGCCGGTGTTCGAGTACGACAGCGTGTAGGTGATGTTCGAGGCCGCGCCCACCGGGTCGGGCGCATCGGTCTTCGAGAGGCCGAGCACGGGGATCGATGTCACCGTCGTCGTGATGGCCGCACCGGCGGTGGGGGGGGTCTCGGTGCTGTCGACGCTGTAGGTCGAGTTCGTGATGACGGTGCCGTTCGCCAGCGGGCTCGCCACATGCACGACCACCTGCACCGATCCCGACGATGCCGCGTTCAACGCGCCGATGTTCCAGGTCACGACACCGGCCGACAGCGTCCCTCCCGCTGTCGCGGAGACGAAGGTGGTATTCGTCGGCACCGTGTCGGCGATCACGACGCCGCTGGCGTTGGCGTTGCCGCTGTTCGAGTAGGACAGCGTGTAGGTGATGTTCGCGCCGGCGCTCACCGGGTCGGGGGCGTCGGCCTTCGAGATCGCCAGGACCGGAGTCGAGGAGACGGTGGTCGGGATCGCCGCGCCTGCGGTCGGCGCGGTCTCGTTGCTGTCGATGCCGTAGGTCGCGTTGGTGATGACCGTCCCGTTCGCCAGCGGGCTGGCGGCCTGGACGACCATCTGCACCGAAGAGGACGACCCGGCGTTCAGCGCCCCGATGTTCCAGGTCACGACCCCGGCCGACAGGCTCCCGCCCGCCGTCGCCGACACGAAGGTCGTGTTCGCCGGCACCGTGTCGGTGATCACGACGCCGCTGGCGTTGGCGTTGCCGCTGTTCGAGTACGACAGCGTGTAGGTGATGCCGGCGCCGGCGTTCACCGGGTCGGGGGCGTCGGTCTTCGAGATGGTCAGGACCGGCACCGACGACACCGTCGTCGTGATCACAGCGCCCGCGACCGGGGCCGTCTCGTTGCTGTCGATGCCGTACGTCGCGTTGCTGATCACCGTTCCGTTCGCCAGCGGGCTCGCGGCCTGCACGATCATCTGCACCGACGAGGACGCCCCGGCGTTCAGCGCCCCGATGTTCCAGGTCACGACGCCTGCCGACAGGGTCCCGCCCGCCGTCGCCGACACGAAGGTCGTGTTCGCCGGCACCGTGTCGGTGATCACGACTCCGCTGGCGTTGGCGTTGCCGCCATTCGAGTACGACAGCGTGTAGGTGATGTTCGCGCCGGCGTTCACGGGATCCGGGGCGTCGGTCTTCGCGATCGCCAGGACCGGCGCCGACGACACCGTGGTCGTGATCGCGGCCCCAGGCGACGGCGCCGTCTCGTTGCTGTCGATGCTGTAGGTCGAGTTCGTGATCACGCTGCCGTTCGCCAGCGGGCTCGTCACCTGCACGACGAGCTGGACCGACGAGGACGACCCGGCGTTCAGCGCCCCGATGTTCCAGGTCACCACACCGGCCGACAGGCTCCCGCCCGCCGTCGCCGACACGAAGGTCGTGTTCGCGGGCAGCGTGTCGGCGATCACGACACCGCTGGCGTTCGCCGACCCGGTGTTCGAGAACGACAGGGTGTAGGTGATGTTGCTTCCCGCGACGACCGGGTCCGGGGCGTCCGTCTTGGAGATGCCCAGCACCGGGGTCGAGGCCACCGTGGTCGTCACGGCGGCGCCCGACGTGGGCGCCGTCTCGTTCGAGGTGACCTGGTAGGAGCCGTTCGTGATGACCGTGCCGTTCGCGAGCGGGCTCGCCACCTGCACGACCATCTGCACCGAGCCCGACAATGCGGCGTTCAGCGCCCCGATCGTCCAGGTCACGACACCGCCTGCGATCGTCCCCCCGGCGGTGGCGGAGACGAACGAGGTGTTGGCCGGCACCGTGTCGGTGATCGCGACTCCGGTGGCGTTCATGTTCCCGGTGTTGGCGTAGGACAAGGTGTAGGTGATGTTCGCGCCCGGCGCGACCGGATCCGGCGAGTCGGTCTTGGACAGGGTCAGGACCGGCGCCGCGGTCACCGTTGTCGTCGCGTTCGGGCCGGTCTGCGGCAGCGACTCGTTGCTGTCGATGGTCCAGCCGGTGTTGCTGATGACCGTGCCGTTGGCCAGCGGACTGTTGACGCGCACCACGAGCTGGACCGACCCGGACGTCCCGGCGTTCACGTTGCCGACGTTCCAGCTCACCGCACCGCCCGAGGGCGTCCCGCCCGCGGTCGCCGACACGAACGTCGTGTTGGCCGGCAGCGTGTCGCTGATCACGACCCCCGTCGCGTTGTTGGTGCCGACGTTCTGGTAACCCAGCGTGTAGGTGATCGTGCTCCCCGCGGCCACCGGGTCGGGGGCGTCGGTCTTGGTGAGGGTGAATCGCGGGTCCGAAAGGACCGTGGTCGTGATGGCCGCCCCGGTCGTCGGCGCCGTCTCGGTGCAGTCGATGGCGTACGTGCCGTTGGTGATCGTCGTGTTGTTGGCGATCGGCGTGTTGATCGACACGACCATCTGCACCGAGCCGGAGCCAGCCGCCGCCAGGCCGCCGAGGGTCCAGGTGACGACGCCGCCCGACTGCGTCCCGCCCGCGGTCGCCGAAACGAAGGTCGTGCTGGCCGGCACGGTGTCGGTGATGACCACCCCGGTCGCGCCCGCCGTTCCGGTGTTCGAGTACGACAGCGTGTAGGTGATGTTGTCGGTCCCCGCGACCGCCGGATCGGGCGCGTCGCTCTTGGCGATGTTGAGGATCGGGTCGGACGTGACCGTCGTCGTGATCGCCGTTCCCGGGGCGGGGGCCGTCTCGTTGCTGTCGATGGCGTACGACCCGTTCGTGATCACGGTGCCGTTCGCCAGAGGGCTCGCGACCTGCACCACCAGCTGGACGCTGCCGGAGGCGCCGGCCGCCAGGTTCACGATGTTCCAGGTCACAACACCGCCGGCGAGCGCGCCGCCACCCGTGGCCGAGACGAACGCCGTGTTGGCCGGGACGGTGTCGGTGACGACGACACCGGTCGCATTGGCGTTCCCGGTGTTCGAGTAGGAGAGCGTGTACGTGATGTTGTTCCCCGCCGGGACCGGGTCCGGGGCGTCGCTCTTCGAGATCGACAGGATCGGCGACGACGTGACGGTGGTCGTGATCGCTCCCCCCGCGGTCGGCGCGGTCTCGTTCGAGTCCACGCTGTAAGAGCCGTTGGTGATGACCGTGCCGTTCACGAGCGGGCTCGCGACTTGAACGATCAGGGTGCGCGTCAGCGTCGTGCCGGCCGCCAGGATCCCGATGTTCCAGGTCACCACGCCGGCCGAAAGCGTGCCGCCGCCCGACGCCGATACGAAGCTGGTGTTCCCCGGGACGGTGTCCGTGACCACGACGCCGCTGGCGTTGGCGTTCCCCGTGTTGCCGAAGCTCAGCGTGTAGGTGATGTTGCCGCCGGCCGCCACGGGGTCGGGAGCGTCGCTCTTCGAGAGGGTCAGGATCGGCGAGGAGGACACGGTCGTGGTGATCGCCGTTCCCGCGACGGGCGCCGTCTCGTTGCTGTCGATGTTGAACGTCGCGTTGGTGATGACGGTGCCGTTCGCCAGCGGGCTCGCGACCTGCACGACCATCTGAACCGACCCCGAGGCGCCCGCGTTCAGGGCGCCGATGGTCCAGGTCACCACCCCGGCCGACACGCTCCCCCCGGCGGTCGCCGACACGAAGCTGGTGTTCCCGGGGACCGTGTCGGTGATCACGACGCCGCTGGCGTTGGCGTTCCCGGTGTTCGAGTACGACAGCGTGTAGGTGATGTTCGACCCCGCGTTCACCGGGTCGGGCGCGTCGGTCTTGGAGATCGTCAGGACCGGCAGGGACGACACCGTCGTCGTGATCGCCGTCCCCGCCACCGGCGCCGTCTCGTTGCTGTCGATGCTGAACGTGGCGTTGCTGATCACCGTGCCGTTCGCCAGGGGGCTGGCGACCTGCACCACCAGCTGCACCGACGCGGAACTGCCCGCGTTCAGCGCCCCGATGTTCCAGGTCACCACCCCGGCCGCCAGAGTGCCGCCGCCGGTCGCCGATACGAAGCTGGTGTTCCCCGGAACCGTGTCGGTGATCACGACGCCGCTGGCGTTCGCGTTCCCGGTGTTCGAGTACGACAGCGTATAGGTGATGTTCGACCCCGCGTTCACCGGGTCGGGCGCGTCGGCCTTCGAAATGGTCAGGACCGGCTGGGACGACACGGTCGTTGTGATCGCCGTCCCCGACACCGGCGTCGTCTCGTTGCTGTCGATATTGAAGGTCGAGTTGGCGATCACGGTGCCGTTCGCCAGCGGACTCGCGACCTGCACCACGAGCTGCACGGAGCCGGAGCCGCCGGCCGCCACGGCGCCGATGTTCCAGGTCACCAGCCCGGCCGCCAGGGCGCCGCCGGCCGTCGCCGAGACGAACGTGGTGTTCGCCGGAACGGTGTCGGTGATCACGACCCCCGTGGCGCCCGCCGTGCCGGTGTTCGAGTACGACAACGTGTAGGTGATGTTGCTCCCCGCGTTGACCGGGTCCGGCGCGTCGGTCTTGGAGATCGTCAGGACCGGCTTCACGACCGTCGTGGTTGCGGTGTAGTTCGCGGGACCGCCCAGGTTGTTGCAGCTGTCGGCGTAGGTCGTGGTGAGGACGTCGTCCCTGGCGACCGCCAGGACACCCACGGCCGGATCCGGGACCGATCCTTCCGAGCTCGCGAGCGTGCCGCTGAACACCCCCGTGTTCACGCCGGTCTCCGTGAGCGTCACGGTTTCGGTCTCGCCGGTCGTCGGGTTGTTCACCGTGACGGTGAACGTCTGCGCCGTGGCCGGGTTGGTGTTGCGGTCGGCGTCTGTGACGGTGATGGCGATCGCCTGGGTCGGCAGGATGGTCGCGGACGCGCCCGGCGCCCCGGTCACACAGGTCGTCGTCACCGTGGTCGTGGCGGTCACGGTCGCGCTCCCGCCCGATGCGGTGAAGGCGTCGTTGTAGGTCGTCACCAGGGTGTCGCCGGCCTTCACGTTGAAGGTGCCGTCGTTGTTGGTGCCGGCCGAGGCCCCGAACACGGTCGCGACCGTTGCCGTGAACACGCCCGTGTTCGCACCGGTCTCCGTGCAGGTGCGCGTTTCGCTCTCCCCCGTGACCGAGTTCACCGTGGTCAGGGTCAGCGTCTGGACGGTCGCCGGATTGGTGTTGAGGTTGCGGTCGGTGAGCGTCAGCGTGACGGTGCTCCCCGGGCCGATCGGGGTCGTCGACGTCAGCGTCCCCGAGAAACCCGCCTGCACGGTCGAGGTGGCGGTGTTGGTGTTGACGGCGGCCGTCTGCGTGCTCGCGATCGACGCGACGTTCGAGATCACGGTGCCGCCCGCGACCGCGTCGCCGAGGGTCGCGTCGAACGTCAGCGTCGTCGTCGCCCCGCCGCCGTTCAGGGGTCCGACGTTCCACACGAGATTGGGCGCGCCCGCTGCGTTGGCGCCGGTCCCGGTGATCGAGCCGGCGACGTAGGTGGTGTTCGCCGGCACCGTGTCGCTCACGACGATGCCGGTCGCGTTCATGTTGCCGCTGTTGCGCACGACAATCGTGTAGCGCAGGACATCGCCCGTCGTGACCAGGCCGCCGTTGAGGTCGCTCACGGTCTTGGTCGAGATGGTGAAGTTCGGCGAGGCCGTGATGTTCGTCGTGGCGGTGCTGGTGTTGACCGCCGCGGTCTGTGTGCTCGTGATGGACGCGGTGTTGGTGATCGACGTCGTGCCGGCCGGCACCGGGTTGTTGACCAGGGCCTGGTAGGTCAGGTTGACCGTTGCGCCCGCCGCCACGTTCCCCACGTTCCACACCAGGTTCGGGTTGCCGGCGGCGCTGGCGCCCGTCCCGGTGATCGACCCGCCCACATACGTGGTGTTCGGCGGGATCGTGTCGCTCACGACCACACCGGTGGCCGGATTGACGCCTGAATTGATGACGCTGATCGTATAGGTGAGAGTCGAGCCGGGCGTCGCGATGCCGAAATTCACGGTCTTCGTGCTCGTGGCGAACGACACGGGCGACTGGACCGTCGTGGTCACGGTCGCCTGCACCGGGGTGCCGAGGCCGGTCTCGGTGCTCACGACCGACACCGTGTTGCTGATCACGGTGCCGTTCGTCACGCCGGCACCCACGGTGACCGTGAGCGTCAGGATCTGCGACGCCCCCGAAGCCATGTTTCCGATGGCCCACGTGACCGTGCCGCCGACGTTGTTCCCGGGGGCGCTCGCCGAGACGAAGGTCGTGTTCGCGGGCACGGCGTCGGTCACGCTGACCCCGGTCAGAGCCTGACTGCCGTTGTTGGTCACCGCGATCGTGTAGGTGATGTTCGAGCCCGCCGCCACCGGGTCGGGCGAATCACTCTTGCTGATGGCGATGCTCGTCGTGCTCGGTGACACGCTCGTGGTGAAGGTCGCCGTGTCGGAGACTGCCGGGTTGAAGTTCGAGGTCGCCAGGATCCTGTAGATATCGGTCTGGTTGTTCCCGCCCCCGCCCGGCTTCGTGAATCGGACCTGGTAGACGACCGTCGTTCCGGCGGCGATGTTCCCCGTGTCGGGCAGTCCGTCCCCATCGGTGTCCGCGGCCGGCAGGACCGAGTCCCAGGTTCCGTTCGCGGGGGAGTTGTCGGTCGCGAGAACGGTCCCCGTGGGATTCAGCAGCTCGACCATCACGTTGTACTGGTTCTGGACGAGAACATCGGTCAGATCGAACCGGTCGGTGCCGTTGCCGGTATTGGTGACGGTGAAGGTGTAGGTGTAGAGCGTCCCGTTCGAGGGCCGGATGCTTCCGGACTGATCCGGGTCCACCAGGACCGAGGCGACCTGCGTCACGGTCGTCGTGACGGTGCTGGAGGCCACCGGGTTCTGCGTGTTGCCCAGGTTGTCCTGGAAGGAGATCGACCCGCTGTTGCTGATGATCGTCCCCGCCACCACCCCCGCGTTGATCGTGACCGTGAATTGCCGGGAGCCCGAGCCGCCCGCCGCGATCGACCCGATGTTCCAGGTGACCACGCCACCGGTCAAGATGCCGCCGCCGGTCGCGCTCTGGAACGTGGTGTTGGACGGCACGAAGTCGGACAGGGTGACGTTGGTGGCGCTCACGCTCCCGGCGTTGCCGTACGTGAGGGTGTAGGTGATCGGCTGGCCCGGGCCGGCGCTCGCGACGCTGCGCGTCTTGGTCAGGGAGATGTTCAGCGGATTCACGACTGTGATGCTGGTCGGGTCGTTGAGAGCACCGGTGCCGGGGTCGTCGGAGAGGACGGTGATCGGTCCGGTCGCCGTGATCGTCGCCTGGTTGCCGATCACGAGACCGTTGGCGGCGCCGGCGCTGATCTGCACCTTGAAGGTGACCGTCACGCTGCCGCCCGAGGCCGCGAGCCCGCCGGCCTGCACCTGAAGCGGGTTCCCCTCGATCACGATGTCGGTCGGATCGCTGGACGTGAGGGATCCCGGCAGGTAGGTGGTATTCGCGGGAATCGGATCGGAGATCACGACGTTCGCCGCCGCCGTGGTGCCGGTGTTCGTGACCGTCAGCGTGTAGGTCAGGGTCTCGCTCGGCCGGGGCGATCCGCCGTTGTCGTCGGCGACCGTCTTGCTGGCCACGAGATTGACCGCGGCCAGCGCCTGGGCCGACAGGACCGGACAGAAGGAGACGGCCGCCGCCAGCAGCGCAAGGAGGGCGACTCGCCGGGCCGGACCGGGGAGGCGGCTCATCGTCCCCCTCCGTCCAGGGCGCGCAGGAGCGCAGCCACGACTTCGGGATCGTGCTTGCGGCCGCGTCTCTTCTCGATCGCCTCCAGAGCCAGCGCCCTGGCCCGCGTCTCGTCGCCCGCGGGGCACAGGGAGACGAACTCCTCGCAGGTCGCCAGGACGCGGGACTCGACCGGCACGTTCCCGGCGCCGCCGCCGAGCGGCGAGGGGGAAGCGTCGAACCAGTCGGCGGAGCGCAGGATGATGTCGCGCACGTTGCGCAGGGAGGCGATCGGCGCGAGAAGGCGTTCGGTCGCCATGACGGCGACCGGGAACCACTCCGCCGCGGGACGCAGCCGCCCGCCGGCCCGTTCCTGCTCTTCGGGCGGCGCCGTCAGGCGCCCCGCCTCGTGCAACGCCGCGGCGCGCGTGACCAGGTCCACCCGCTCTTCCGGCAGGCCGAGCCCGCGCGCCACGGCCGCCGCCAGCTCCGCGACCCGCCGCGAATGACCGCGCGTCTCGGCGCGAAGCCCCTCCATCGCATGGATCACGCCGATCAGCGCCGTGAGGTAGCCGTCCTCCATCTCCTTCACCAGGCGGGCGTTCTCGATCGCGACCGCCATCTGCGACGCGAGAGTCGAGAGAAACTCCAGGTCCTGCTCGGTGAACGGCTCGCCCGAGTGCTTGTCGCTGACGTTGATGACGCCGACCCGCCTGCGCTGGTAGCGGATCGGGTAGGAGACCGTGAGCGGCGTGATCATGAAGGAGGCGGTCGAGTACTTCCCGCCGGTGCGCATCGTCCTGAGCGCGGTCTTCTCGATGTCCTGCACCAGGAGGGGCGCCTGGGACGCGGCCACGCGCCCGGCGATCCCCTCCCCGACCCGCAGCGTGCGCCTCAGGCCTTCCTCATCCGGGATGCCGACGGAGGCGACCAGCTTCAGCGTGTCGCTGTCGGTGCCCGACACGAACACCGACACGCGGCGCGCCTTCAGGTGCTGCGCGACCAGGCGCACCAGCGAGTCGTACAGATCGCCCGTGTCGAGGAGCCCGGCGGTTGCCTTGCCGATCTCGTTGACCGCCGCCAGGCGGGCCACGGTCTCGGTCAGCTCGACGTTGCGCGTCTGCAGGCTGCCGACGAGCATCCGGTTCTCCTGGGCGAGGCGGCGTTTCTCCAGGGCGCGGTCGACCACGCGGTACAGGGCATCGAGCTCTGTCACGGGCTTGGTGATCAGGTCGTAGGCGCCGTCGCGCAGCGCCTGGATCGCGGTGTCGAGGCTGGCATGCGCCGTGACGACGATCACCTCGGCGCCCGGGCTCACCTGCTTGACGGTCTGCAGGACATGGAGCCCCGACATCCCGGGCATGCGCACGTCGGTCAGGACCACGTCGCATGGCTGCGTCCGGAAGATCTCGACTCCGCGCTCGCCGTCCTCGGCCGCGGCGACGCTGTGACCGGCCTCGGTGAGAGCGGCGACGAGGAACTTGCGGACCGAGGCGTCGTCGTCGATGACCAGGATCCGGCCCGGCGCCTCGCGCGCGCTCCTGCGGGGGGAGGTGACGCCGCCGGTGGCGGTGGCGCCGGCCGGAGCCGCCGATGGCGCCTCCGCCCTTCGCGCCGTGTCCGTGCGCGCTGCGGAAGGACCCCTCGGGTGGGAGTAAAAGGCGGTCCCGCCGATCAGTCGCCTGTCGAGAAGACCCTTGTCGTGCAGATCGACCAGCGCGCGCTCGACGACACCTCGATCCTCCCGCACCCAGAAGCGGGCGATCCCCTCGACCGAGTCCATGGCCTCCGAGTTGCGGCGGAAGTACGCCAGCACGCGCTCGCTGATTTCCGGACTCGATCCGTCGGCCGGCGCCTCCACCGGTTCCGGCTGCGGCTCTGTCCCCTTGACCGACTCCATCTGACGGACCTCCGGGTCCATGCACTGCGAGGCGCATGCCCCCGTGGGGCTTTGGCCGACGGACGCTTCATGGGTGTGTTTTCAGCGGGTTGGAGCGGTGCGACAGAATGGCGCCCGGGAGCGATGACAGAAAAGGACATCGCTCCCGTGGGGAATCCCCCGCATGCGGCCTGTCATGACGATTCCAGGCGCGGGGTTTTCGGGGCGCGTGCGGGGAATTTCCCTCGGTGGACCGTCCTGGATCTGAGGAGATTCGACCGGCTCGTTGAGGAATTCACCTGATTGCGGACGACGGACCCGCAACCGAACGTGGACTATGGAGAGGTCTGAGGTCGAGGAGTACACGATGGGCAGACGCATGGAAGCAACGGGCCCGCTCTTGAAGACCGCCGCGCCCCGCGGGACGCCGCTCGACATTCTCCTGGTGGAGGACAACCCCGCCGATGCGCGCCTGGCGGCGGAGGCCCTGAAGGAGAGCGGCTTCCCCAGCAGGCTGCACTGGGCCGCGGACGGAATCCACGCCCTCGAGATCCTGCGCGGACAGGACGAGGCGGCGACCGGCGTGCACCCCGGCCTGATCCTCCTCGACCTGAATCTGCCCAAGAAGGACGGCCGCGAGGTCCTGGCGGAAATCAAGCGGGACCCTGCTCTGCGCCGCATCCCGGTCATCGTCCTGACCAACTCGCGCGCCGAGGCCGACCGCGACCAGAGCTACGATCTGCAGGCCAACTGCTTCATCAACAAGCCGGCGCAATGGGACGAGTTCGTCGCCGTGGTGCGGTCGATCAAGGAGTTCTGGTTCGGCCGTGTCGCGCTCCCGGGGGCCGATCGGCTGCGCGCCGGCCAGCCCGGAGTATCGTCACCGTTCGCGACGGCCGAACCCGGCACCCGCGGCGCGGCAGGCCCGCCGCTCAGGGTCCTTCTCGTCGAGGACAACCCGGGCGACATCCGGCTGGTGCGTGACCTGCTGGCGGGAGTCGGCCAGAGGCAACTCGAGGTCCTGACCGCCGGCTCGGTCAGGCAGGCGCTCGTTCTGCTCGGGGAGGAGAAGGTCGACGCGATCCTGCTCGACCTGACGCTGCCGGACGGCGAGGATCTCGAAGGGCTGGCGGAGCTGCACGGCCTCATGACCGGTGTCCCGATCCTCGTCCTCGCGAGCCAGCACAACGAGGCGACGGCGGCCCGGTCCCTGCGACGGGGGGCCCAGGATTATCTGGTCAAGGGGTTGTTCGACGGCGAGGGGCTGGCGCGCGCCGTCGGGAACGCCATCGAGCGGAACCGATTCGAGAAGATCCTCGAATACATGGCCCAGCACGACGTGCTCACGGAATTGCCGAATCGCACCCTCCTGGAGGACCGGCTGTCCCACACGCTGGAGCATGCGCGACGCGACAGCCAGGGACTGGCGGTCCTCTTTCTCGACCTCGATCGCTTCAAGATCCTCAACGACTCCCTGGGTCACGTGGCGGCCGACCAGCTTCTTCAGGCGATCGCGGGCCGGCTCTCCGCCGCAGTGCGCGCCAGCGACACGGTGTCGCGTGTCGGCGGCGACGAATTCGTCATCCTGTTGCCGGACATCGATAGTACCGAGGACGTGACCCTGGTGGCCCGGAAGATCCTCGACTGCCTGCGCTCGCCGTTCTCGATCGGCGGCTGCGAGGTGAGCGTGTCCGCCAGTCTGGGCGCCAGCGTGTATCCGCAGGACGGCTCAGACGCCGAGACCCTTCTCAAGAACGCGGACACCGCCATGTACCGCGCCAAGCAGATCGGACGCGGCAATTTCCAGATGCACTCGCCGGCCGCGGCGGTGCCGCGGGGCGAGCGCGAGTCGATGGTCATCGCGCTGCAGCGGGCGCTCGAGCGGGACGAGCTGCTCCTGCACTACCAGCCGGTCGTCGACGCCCTCAGCGGGTCGATCGTCGCACTCGAGGCCCTCGTCCGCTGGCGGCACCCGACCGGGGGACTCCTCTCGGCGAAACGGTTCCTTCCCCTGGCGGAGGAGACCGGCATGATCGTCGACGTCGGGGAATGGGTGCTCCGGCACGCCGGCCTGCGGGCGCGGGACTGGCAGGGGGAGGGACTGCTGCCGATGCGCATCGTCGTCAACGTGTCTTACCGCCAGCTCAACCGCGGCCGGGAGTATTCCGACGCGGTGTCGCGAATCCTGCGCGAGACCGGCCTCGAGCCGCAGCGCCTGGAGCTGGATGTCACGGAGGAGACCTTCCTCAGGGAAGGGTCGACCGCCGTGCGGACTCTGCGGACCCTGCACGATCTGGGGATCCGGATCAGCGTCGACGATTTCGGGAGCGGATTCGCCTCCCTGATCCGGCTCAAGAATTTTCCCTTCGCCAACATCAAGATCGCCCGCTCGTTCATCCATCACGTCACCGTCAACCCGGACGACGCCGCCGTGGTGTCCGCGATCATCGCCATGGGACACAACCTGAGGATGAGCGTTCTGGCGCAGGGGGTGTCGACCGCCGAGCAGGTCGCCTACCTTCTCAGGCATCAGGTCGATTTGATGCAGGGTTACTACTTCTCGCGCCCGCTGCCCGAGGACGCCTGCACCCGGCTGATCCGTGGACCCAGGCTGCACCCGGTGGTCGACCGGCTCAAGGTCCCCTGAATGGGTGTCAGGAACGATAGGCCGCCGGGTCGACGTGGTGCCGCTTCATGAGATCGTAGAAGTCCTTGCGGTCCTTGCCGGCCAGCCGGGCGGCGGCCGCGACGTTCCCGTTCACGAGCTGCAGGCACCGCACGAGGTAAGTCCGGACGAATTCCGCCTTGGCCTTCTTGAAGGAGGGGAACGACGTTCCGACGGTCCCCGCCGGGAACAGGTCGAGGGCTTCGACGTCGATCACGTCTCCCTTCGCCATGACCATCGCCTGCTTGACCCGGTTCTCCAGCTCGCGCACGTTGCCCGGCCAGGCGTGGCTCTTCAGCCGTTCGAGAGCCTGCGGCGTGAAGGCCCGGATCGACCGGCCCAGCTCGCGGTTGAACTGGCGCAGGAACTGGTCCACAAGCAGCGGGAGGTCCTCGCGCCTGTCGCGCAGGGGGGGCAGGTGGATCGGCAGGACGCTGATGCGGTGGAACAGGTCTTCGCGGAAGCGTCGGCATTCCATCTCGGTCTTCAAGTCCTTGTTGGTCGCGGCGATGATCCGGACATCGACCTTGCGGTTGCGCGTCTCGCCGAGCCGCCGCACCTCCTCCTCCTGCAGGACGCGGAGCAGCTTCACCTGGCAGGAGAGGTACAGGTCCCCGATCTCGTCCAGGAAGAGGCTCCCGCCTTCCGCCTCCTCGAACACGCCCTTCTTGTCGCCGTGCGCCCCGGTGTAGGCCCCGCGCGCGTGGCCGAACAGCTCGTCCTCCATGAGCGTCTCGGGGATGGCCCCGCAGTTCATGGTCAGGAAGGGGCGCGCCGCCCGGGGCCCCGTGTAGTGGATGGCGCGCGCCACCAGCTCCTTGCCGGTCCCGCTCTCACCCTGGATCAGCACCGGGATACCGGTGCGGGCCGCGACGGCGATCAACTCCAGGACGTGCGCCATGGCCGGAGCGGTGCCGACGATGAGATCGGTGCGGCGCCTGACCGGGTAGCCGGAGGTCTCCGCCTGAAGGCTCTCCGACGGCAGCTCGTGATGGGCCGAACCGGGCATGCTCCCCTCCCCTCGGGGCAGTGTCGCGCTCTGGGGCGAATATAGGAGCGCGCCGGCCCCTAATCCAGCGCGAGCGAGGGTTTTTTCCCACTCCTGCGCAGGAGCGCCTGGCGTCCTCCGAGAACGCTGAGAGCCAGGAGGAGCCGGAGTCCGGCCAGGAGGAGCATGCGGCCGGCGACTTCCCCCGGGCCGGCCGCCCCCGCCAGGGCAAACAGGAGGGTGTCCTCGATGATGGCGTGGCAGGTGCAGAGAAACAGTCCCAGGCTGTGCAGCTCTTCCGGTCCGATCTTCTTCTCCTCGGCGATGGGGATGATGATCCCCGCCCCGTAGATGATCCCGAGGAAGAACCCCGCCACGAGCGGCGCTGTACACGGCGGGGACATCCCGAGTCGCGACAGCCACGGCCCCAGCGCGCGTCCCCAGCGCTCGAACAACGGCAGCGGCGCCAGCACCTCGTACAGGATCAGCGCCGGGACGAGGATGAGCGCGATCTTCAGCGAGAACAGCACCCCGGACAGGGCCGCCCCGAGAACGGCGCCGCCGAACGATCCCCCTTCGGGAATGAACGCCGCGAGGAAGGCCGCTCCGCCCGGCGTCATGGGGCCGACCCGATGAACAGGCGCGACGCGGCCCACCCGACCACGAGCGCCATCACCATCCGGTAGACCAGGAGCCGCAGGGCCCGGGCCCCGGCCGACCTTAGAACGGTCGTCTCGACGAACAGCGAGTGCGCCATCCCGAGCATCAGTCCAAGGGTGGTGATCTGGCCGCCGCTCAGACCGAGGCTTCCGAGGGCGGCGGTGGCCGTGTAGACGTTGAGGAAGCACCCGAGAAGGACGGGGATCGCCGCCTCGCCGGGGAGCCGGAAGATCGACATGAACGGGGAGCAGGCCACGCCGATCGCCTGGACGACACCGAGGCGGCCGAGCAGATCCATGACGATGAAGGTCGGCACGGTCACGCGGAACAGGACGAAGCAGGTGTGGCCGCCGCGACGCAGGCCGCGGCGCATGCGGTCGCGCAGCGCAGGGGACGGCTCCACTAGGGGACCTGGATCTCCGCGGCCCCGGTGCTCACCGGAAGCAGGCGGCTGTCGGCACCCCAGGCCATCGCCGAGCCGATCGCGACCGTCGTGGCGCCGGAGGCGAGCACCTTGAACCGGACGAGGCACAGAGTGCCGTGACCGCCGGACTCGTGGGAGCGGTCGGTCCGGCCGATGCCGATCACGACGTCCCCCGGACGCGACTGCCCGTTGACCAGAAACACCGTGGAGGCGCCATCGCGATTCATGAAGTCTCCCTCCGTCGCCGCGACGAACCGGAGCCGCGCCGGATCATAGAGAAGATGCAGCGGCGCGTCCACGACCCCGGTCGAGGTCGCGGCTCCAATCTCGACCGTCACCTCGTCCCCCACGCGAGGCGTCCCCGGTCTCATGACGACCGACAACGCCAATCCCCCCCCCGAGGATCCGCCGGCCGGCGCCGGAACCGGCACCGTCGTGGCCTCGCCTCCCTGGGGGGGCGGAGGCGGGCTCGCCGTTCTCGACGCGGACGACTTGTCGTCCGGCCTCCTGCCGGAAGAGGTGCCGATCGCCGTGCCTCCGTTCGCGCCACCGGCTTCCCCTTGCGTCCCCGCATTCGCTGATCCCTCCGCTGCCACGCTCCTGTCCCCTTCCCCCGACCCTTGCCCCACGGCCGGCCTCGGGGTGGCGGGCGGCTGTGCCGGGGGGGGCGGAACGGGGGTGGGCGAGGGGGTCGGCGCCGCTGCGGCCGGGCCGGGCGCGGGGCTCGTCGGTGCAGGGGGGACCGAGACGCACGCCGCCAGCGTCCAGGCGAGGACGAGCGGCGCTCCGGCGCGGGAGCGCCCGCTTCCGGATCGGCCCCGCACGGCCGGTCGGCGCGCCGCGGACCTATTGAACCGACAGCAGGAGCTGGTCACTGAACGTGATGGAGGGGATCGGTTGAGCCTGGGCGGACGAATCGAGGGCCTGGAATCTATTCATGTCGAACGCCAGGTGTCGGGGGTCAGCATCGAACTCCGCCCCCGGCACGGCCTTCATCGAGAAGCTCATGATGAGATCATATCCGGGAATCCCTTGGACGCCCGCCGCCCCGCTGGTCCGGTTGATCCCGACGACCAGGCGGCCCGGGTCGCTGATCCGCGCGATGAGAAGCGGCGTGTCGGCATCCTGATACAGCATGGCCCCCGCGCGGGCGCTGTCAGGCACATACTCGAGAATCGTCGGATCGAACAGGAGGTCGAAGGCGAACCCCCCGATGTCGGTGGAGGTCGTCGGGGTGCCGATCACGACGTCGATCTGCCAGACGTTTCCGGGGAGCGGGGCGCCGCACTTCAGGGCGACCTTGTTGACCATCACCAGTGAGTCCGTGCACCGGAAGGTCGGCGTGGGCGGAGGGGGCGGCGTCACCACGCCTCCGCCGCCGCCGTCGCCGCTCTTGCGGCCGCAGCCCAGGAGGAGTGCGACGAGCACCGCCGACAGGAGCCGGCGATGATACTCGAACACCGGAGGTCTCATGATCCCCCTGCGCAAGTCACCGCGAACACGCTCATGAACAGGTGGAAGTCCGCCATGTCCACACAGGCCCCGGTTCCGCTGGTCGCCAGATCCAGGTTCGCCGCGCTCCCCGCCGAGGCGGCCGCAGGACAGGTCCCGAAGGCGCGCGCGAAGCTCGCCAGGTCGCGGCCGTCGACGCGATCCTTCGAGAACCCCTCGGCGTCCAGGTTGGCCCGCAGGCAGATCGCCTGCGGCTCGCAGGCATCGCCGATGCCGTTCCCGTCGGCGTCCTCCTGGAGAGGGTTCCAGACGACCGGGCAGTTGTCACAGATGTCGCCGATCAGATCGCCGTCGGCATCCAGGCCCGCGAGACTCTCGTCGATAAGCCCGTTGCAGTTGTCGTCGAGCCCGTTGCAGGTCTCCTCCACGAACGGATGCACGACCGCGTTCGAGTCGTCGCAGTCACCGCAGCGGTTGTTCCCCGCGAGCGCGCAGGCGCCGCTGCAGACGGCGTACCCGTCCTTGTCCTGGTCCGGGCAGATCGGGTCCACCGTGATCGACGCCGGGATGTTCAGGAGCGGTGTCGTCGGATCGTTGCTCATGACCTCGATGTCGGTCCGGTAGGTCCCGCCGAACAGGTCGCCGCTGTCGAACAGGACGGACAGGTCCATGGAGCCCCCCGGGGCGAGCTCCCCGGCGGTCGGATCGACCGTCAGAAAATCGATCTCGCAGCCGGCGGGGGTCAGGACCGCCACGCCGGCCGGTCCGGACAGGCCGTGCCCGAGGAGGGAATTGATCCCGGTCTGCAGGTCGACGACTCTCAGGCTGTTCTTGCGGAACTCCGCGATATAGGCGATCGTTCCGCCGGCGAAGATCGACAGGCCCTGCGGATCCTCGAGATTGAAGGCGAGGATGGTGACCGTCTTCGTGGCGAGGTCGACCTTCAGGAACCGGCCGCCACCCGACTCGGTGAGGTAGGCGGTCGACTCGTCGTGGCTCAGGACGATGCTGTTCGGTCCGATGAGACCGGAGAGGATCGTCGTGACCGCACCGGTCTGCAGATCGATCGAGGAGAATTTCCCCGCCGATCGCTCGTTGACGTACAGGGTGGTCAGCGCCGCGTTCAGGGCCAGGCCGTTGGGCGCCCCCAACCCCGTCGCGACCGGGGTCTTCGCGCCCGTCGACAGGTCGACCAAGGTGACCTGCCCGCTGCGGGCCTCGCTGATGTAGGCGGTGGTCCCCGAGGGGGTGATCGCCACGCCGACCGGGAACTCGAGCCCGGAAACCACCCGGCTCACCCTGCCGTTCGACAGGTCGATCGCGGCCAGCGTCCCGGGATCCGACTCCGCCACGTAGGCGACCGTGCCGGTGGGGTCGAGCGCCACGTTCTCCTGCGGCGTGCGCAGGCCGACGGTCACGGGGGTCGTGGCCCCGGTGGTCAGGTTGACCGCCGACAGCCGGCCCGCGCTCCACTCGGAGACGTACGCGGTCGGCGCGCAGAGCGCCGGGTCGGGCGCGGTCGTCCTGGTTCTCAGGTTCAGCGAGAAGTCGAGGGGGTTGCCGCCCGAGTTCGACAGCGTGAGAGTCTGGCTGCTGCGCTGCCTCTTGAACAGCGTCAGCCCGAACTGGGACGGACTGGCGCCGATCACCGGCGACAGCAGCCCCGAGCCGCGAAGCGCGAGCGTGGCCACGTGGGTGTCCGGGTCGTTGCTCGCGATCGACAGCGTCCCGGTGTACGAGGTGTCGGACGTCGGAGCGAAGGTCACGGACAGCGCCGCCGTGCTTCGTGCCGGAACATCGAGGGACACCGCCGACGGCGTGAACGCCGGCTGGTCGGTGCCGATCGGCTGGACCTTGAGCGACTCGCTCCCCCTGTTGTGGATGGCGATTGTCATCGTCTTCTGCAGGCCGATGAAGAGGGGGCCGAAATCGAGCAGGTCGCGCGCCCCGGCGTAGGTGAGTTTCAGGGTGTGACGGTTGATCTGACAGAAGACGTCGACGTTGTCGTTGTTTTGGACCGTCACCTCGACCGCATCGTCGGCGGCCATCAGCGCGAACAGGAAGGCGTCGATCGGGAAGCTCCTCGTCACGGTGCCGCAGTCGCCACCGCCGGCTCCCACCTTTCCCAGCAGGATGCGCTCCGCCGTGACGTCCGCCGTTTCGAACGTGGCGCCGAAGTTTCCCTCGACAGTCACATCGAGAGTGGCCGCTCCGCCCGGGGCGAATGTCAGCGGCAGCCGGTGGACCGTCCTGGCCCCGAAGACGCTGAACGTCTTCTGCGACTGGACCAGGAACGGCTCGTCCGAGATGGCGATGTTCGGGGCGCCGGCGACGTTCAGGACCACCGGGATGCGCTGGACGGGATTGCCCAGCAGGTTCGACTGGATGGAAACGTCGCCGCTCAGGCTCGTCGTGCCGAAATCTCCGGCGTCCAATTTCACCGAGAAATTCTGGGTCGTCCCGGGGGCGATCGAAGCACCGGAGGGCGACACGCTCAGCCAGGGAGCCAGGCCCGTGAACTCGGCCTGCAGGGCGACCTCCAGGCTGCTCCCGCCTTGGTTTTGGATCTGAAGCTGGCGGGTCACGGTTGCACCGGTCCGAAGCGTCTCATTGAAACCCGCGGGCGTGACCAGCATCTGCGGCGGGGGCGTGGACGAGCCGCGGGCCGGGATCGGGAGCGCCTGGACGTTCGCGGCGTTGCTGGTGATCACCAGGATCGCGTCCAGGGTCCCCGGCACCGCCGGGGAGTAGGTCACGGTGACCGCCTGGCTTCCCCCCTTCGGGACGCTGAACGCGGTGGGAGACGCCGAAACGGCCGAGTCACCCGAGGAGATGCCGCCGACCGCGAGGACGTCGGTGCCGGTGTTGCGCACCACGAGCGGCAGGCTGCGGGAGTCGCCGGAGAACACGTTGCCGAACTCGAGGGCGGCGGCGTCCACGGCGATCATCGGGACGGGAGTCACCTGGACCGTCACGGCGTGGGCGACGGACGGACGGAGCGGATCGTTCGTGCCCACGATCACGGCCCCCTCGTAGTCGCCCCCCTCCAGCCCCGTGGCGTCGATCGTGAGGGTGATGTCCCGGCTCTGGGCGGCGAAGAGTCGCCCGGCGGTCGGGGAAGCCTTCAGCCACTGGGGTATGTTGAAGATGCGGATCGCCATCCGGTCGTGCAGATACAGGGAGTTGAAGACGACCTGAAGCCCTTGACTCTGGCTTTCGTCCTGGATGCCGATCGTGGCGCTGCCGGTCTCGCCGGTCATCGAAAAATAGCGATAGACGATCTCTCCGCTTCTGTACAGGGTCGCCTGGAACGTGAAATCGCCCACCCCCGCGAATGGGGGCACGTGGTTGTACTGCACCGTGAAGCTGTCGGCGTCCCGGGTGTAAAGGGCACGGGTGTCTCCCAGGAACCTCAGATCGTCCCAGAACGGTGCGATCAGGTTCGGCGGGGCGGCGAGGTTGGGAAGAGGCTTGTTCAGGTAGGGGGGGCTGCTGCCGGTGAACGTCAGGAAGCCGTTCGTGCTGATCCGGACGGAGTTGAAGGTCTGTCCATAGAAGGGAAAGGGGAAGCCGAGCGGAATCGCCTCCGAGATCTGATCATCTCCGACGAGGGATTCGACCGGGAGTCCCTTTCCGGAGATGGTCAGATCGTCCCAGCTGAAAACCGGACCGCCCGGCTGATCGCTGTCGATGTAGCGGTACCCGAAGGGGTCGGGTCCGCCGGTTCCTCCCGACTGCGCCGATTCGTCCTGCGCGGCCGCCACCGAGGCGCCCGCCACGCTCCCGCCGGGTCCGCTGATGATCGGAGTCGGGATGGTCCAGTCGAGCGTCCCGACGCCGGTGTTCCGGATCGTCAGGGTCCGTATCGCGGACTCGCCGGTGCTGAGCGCCGCCGAGAAGGAGGGGGGCGACGAGTCGAAGGTCGGAGACGGGAGCGTCCTTCCGGAGGCCAGGTTTCCGAAGGGGCCGGCGTTTCCCCAATCGTCCCGGGCCCTGATCGCCAGGACGTAGTCCGTGTCGGCTTCGAGATTCGGGACCTCCATCGATTCGGTCGCTGCGGCGAGCTGCGGGAGGGGCGGATGGTCCACGGACGGCCACTGGGTGATGTCCGCGGTCGACGGCGGATCGGGCGAGTAGCGCAGGTCATAGGCCCCCGCCCGGCCGACGCCGCCGTCGTCGCCGGTCGCCGTCCATCGCAGGACGAGCGAGTTGCTGTTGGACGAGGTCACGCTCAGGTCGAGGATGGACCCGGGCGGTACGTCGTCCTTCGTGGCGACGAGAGTGCTGAGGTTGAGGCGTCCGCCCCCGGCGATCAGGCCGGAGAGGGAGGGGAGGTGCGTGGCCGAGTCCATGATCCTGCGCCTGACCTGGTCGGCGGGGATGTCGGGCGCCACCGAACGGATGAGGGCCACCGCCCCCGTGACGTGGGGCGCCGCCATCGAGGTGCCGCTGTCGAGCCCGTATTCGCGGCCCGGAAGCGTGCTCAGGATGTCCTTTCCGGGCGCGGCGATGTGGACGGACGTGGGGCCGAAATTGGAGAACGAAGCCTTCTGATCGAACGGATCGACGGCCGCGACCGAGATCACGTTGGGGAGGTTGTAGCCCGCAGGATAGAAGGGCGTCTGGTCGTTGTTGCTGGACAGATTGCCCGCCGCGGCGACGAACACCACGTTCGAGGCACCCGCAACCGCGATCGCCTCCGCCAGCGTCTGCGAAAAGTCCTCGTTCCCCCACGAGTTGTTCAGGATGCGCACGCCCATGCGCGTGGCGTAATCGATGGCGCGCACGGCCGCCGAGGTGGGGCCGCTGCCCGAGGATCCCAGGAACTTCAAGGGGACGATCGAGACGTTCCACGCCACTCCCGTGACCCCGAGGTTGTTGTCGCCGACGGCCCCGATGATGCCGGCCACGTGGGTGCCATGCCCGAAATCGTCCATCGGATCGTTGTCGTCGTTGTAGAAGTCCCATCCGTGCACGTCGTCCACGAAGCCGTTGCCGTCGTCGTCGATGCCGTTTCCCGGGATCTCGCCCGGGTTGGTCCAGATGTTCGCCGCCAGGTCGGGATGCGTGTAATCGACGCCGCTGTCGATGACCCCCACCAGGACGGCGTGGTCCCCCACGGTGGTGTTCCAAGCCAGCTCCGCCGAAATGTCGGCGCCCGGGATGCCGCCCGTCTGTCCGGTGTTGTTCAGCCCCCACTGGGACGCGTAGCCCGGATCGTCCGGGGTCCGTGCCGCCTGCACGATGTAATCCGCCTCGGCGTAATCGACGTGCGGGTTGCGCAGCAGGCGCTCGATCGCCTGCGCCGTCGTGCGGCCCGGTCCCAGGCGCAAGTGCTCGGCATGGCTCCTGAATTCGTGCAGACGCTTCGCGCCGAGGTCGGCGCGCGCCTTGCCGCGCTCGCTCTGGGGAGCGCGCGCCTTGAACTTGACCAGGACGTCCCCCTCGACGTAGGGCAGCCCGGTCTTCTTCCCGGTAAGCGCGGGGGTTCCGGAAGTCGGCCCTCCGGTCTGCGGGGCGCCGCCGGCAGACAGTGCCGACAGGGTCAATGCCGTGAGGAGGACGAGGGCAAAGCGCGCCCCCGCCCTGAAGGCTGGTGCCTGGCCTTGTCCCCGTTTCATGCCGCCTCCGGCCGGCCCGGGCCCCGGATCCTGGCAGGGTCCACGACGGGCTGGGGGGCCTTCCGTCCTGAGGGCTGACCTGTCGCGACTATACCCCACCCGGGCACCGGCTCACAAAGCGCGGGGTGCGCGGTCGCGGCCGTTGCGGCTCGGATACAGCAGGCCTCGGGAGTCTTAGTTTTTGACCCGGATCCGCGCTGCGTTCACCACCGCGACCCCCCCGAGGATGATTCCGGTGCCGGCGGCCATCCTCCAGTCGAGCGACTCGTCGAGCAGAAGCCAGCCGAGGAAGACGGCGATGATCGGGTTGACGTAGGCGTACGTGGATACCTTGGCGGCCGGCACGTGGTGCAGCAGCCAGATATAGGAGGAGTAGCCGCACAGGGAGCCGGCGACGACGAGCCATCCCACCGCCAGCGCGGCGCGGGGCGTGAGATGGTAATGGGGCGCCTCTCCGAGGAGAAGGCCCGCCAGCGTCAGGGCCGCGCCGGCGATCAGCATCTCGAGGGCCACGCCCATGAGCGGGGCGATGCCGCGGATGTGCCGGCGGGAGTAGATCGATCCGTACGCCCAGCACAGGTTCGCGGCCAGGAGCGCGAACTCGCCCCGGAAGTCGCCGAGCCCGTGGTGCCCGGTCGAGGCCAGCTTGGGCCACATCAGGACGAGCATCCCGGCGAATCCGATCACGAGCCCCAGCACACCGGTGCCGGACAGGCGCTCGCCGTCCTTGCGGCCGGCTTCGATCGCGGCCACGAAGAACGGCAGATTCGCCACGATGACCGCCGCCATGCCGGACGGCACGGTGAGCTCGGCCCAGGTGACCAGATAATTTCCGCCGAACAGGAGGAGCATCCCGGTGATTGCGATCGGCAGGAGCAGCGACCTCGGCGGCAGCGGCACGCGGCGCACCAGGAGCCACGAGAACAGGAGCGCGCCGGCGATCAGGAAACGGGTCCCGGCCAGGAGCGCCGGCGGCAGGTCCTGGACCCCGAACCGGATGGCGAGGTAGGTCGACCCCCACAACGTGTAGACGGAGGCGAAATTCAGCGCGACCAGGAATGTACGGCGGGACTCGGCGGCATCCTGCATAAGAGCGCCGGATTCTAGCAGAGCGACCGCGCCCGGGGGCGCGGCGTCTCGTGTAGAATCCATGCGTTCAGGCGCGGCCCGAGGGGGAATCGCGTTCGTGGCGGAATCTTCAGTCTCCAAGTGGCCTTCGCTTCTGGCCGTGATGCGGCACGCCGAGAGCCTCGCGACCGAGAGACGCAAGCATCTCGAGGACAGCCGCTCGCAGGAGATCCATCTCGGCCTCCCGATGCGCGACGTCGACGTGCCGCTGACGTCCGAGGGACGCGAGCACGCGCACGCCACCGGGACGCGCCTGAACGACCTCGGCCCCTTCGACGTCCTGTATGTCTCCCCCTACCGGCGGACCGTGCAGACCGCCGAGGAGGTCATGACCGCGCTCGCGGAGCGCCCTCCCCTCGTCAAGGAGGAGCGGCTGCGCGAGAAGGAGTGGGGCGTCCTCGAGGGGCTGACCAAGCACGGCATTCGCGCGCGCTATCCCGACGAGGAGGCCCGTCGCCGCCACGTCGGCAAGTACTATTACCGGCCTCCGGGAGGCGAGTCGTACGCCGACGTCAACCTGCGCGTCCATTCCTTCATCGGAACCCTCGTGCGCGAGCACGCCTCCCAGCGCGTCCTGCTGATCACCCACCAGGTGGTGGTCGTCGCCTTCCGCAAGCTCCTCGAGCGGATGGAGGAGGAGATGGTCCTGGCCCTCGATCGCCAGGACGAGGCACGTCCCGCGTCCCTCCTGATCTACGAGCTCGAGCATCCGGACGGGCGGAACGCGGCCCTCGTTCGGACCCACTGGAATCTGATTCTGTACGGGCACGACTCCCCTGCCATTGCTCGGACACGCTCCTAGTCGAGGGACACACATGGCCGATAACCTCGTTCTCTACATCGGAGAAAAGAACGTCTCCTCGTGGTCCATGCGAGGCTGGCTCGGTCTTGCGGCCAAGGGTCTGCCGTTCGACGAGCGCACCATCGAGCTGCGCGAGGACAAGGATCGCGTGAAGCGCAGGCGCGTGTCGCCCACGGGCCGCGTGCCGGTCCTGCACCACGGAGCCCGCGTCATCCCGGACTCGCTCGCGATCCTCGAGTACCTGGAGGAGGTCTTCCCGCCCCCGGAACACCCGCCGCTGTGGCCGGCCGACCGGGAGGCGCGCTCCCACGCCCGCTGGCTGGCCGCCACGATGCACTCGTCGTTCCTGAAGCTGCGCGAGTCGATGTCGTTCAACCTGTGCTTCCTCCCGCAGCCGCCGCACCCGACGCCGGAGGCGCTGGAGGAAGCGGCGGAGATGCTGCGTCTCCTGCAGGACGCTCTCGACCGCAGGAGGGCCCAGGGGCCGTTCCTGTTCGGGGCGTTCGGGGCCGCGGACATCATGTACGCGCCCGCGATCGTGCGCCTCACCGCCTTCAAGGTGCCGACGACCCACGCCCCGAAGACAGCGGCCTTCATGGACGCGGTCCTGTCGCATCCCCCGGTGAAGCGCTGGATGGATGCCGCCCGGGCCCTGCCGCCGCGCCCCACCTATTGAGGCGGGCGGCGCGCGCTGCGCCGTCCGCGGAGGACCGCACCGTGGCTTCCGAACGTGCCATCCGGATCGAGGCGGACGGCGTGCGCGTGTACGCCATCCTCGCCTCGACCCCGACCGCCCTTGCGGTCTGGGACGCCCTTCCCCTCGGCGGGGCCGCGCGTCTCTGGGGCGAAGAGATCTATTTCGACGTCGCCCTGAAGCTGCCGCTCGAGGCACAGGCGCGCGCCGAGGTCGCCGTGGGAGAGATCGGGTACTGGCCGCAGGGACCCGCCATCGCCCTGTTCTTCGGCCGCACGCCCGCGAGCCGCGACACGGCTCCGGTCGCCGCCTCGCCGGTCAACGTCTTCGGCCGCATCACCGGCGACGCCACGCGCCTGGCCCGCGTGCGCGCCGGCGGCAGGGTCCGGCTGACGCGCCTCGACGGCTAGAACACCGCGATGCCCCGGACAGGCTCCTAGCGCGCAGAATCCCCCAGGTAGTGCCGCCTGTGGCTCCTCTCGGGAGCATCCTCCCGGGGGCGCTCCTCGATCAGATCTTCCGCGAGCGCCGTGTGGAACGACAGGACGACCCAGTGCCCGCCCCGCACCACCACCTGGTGCCAGGTGCCGGCCGGGATGGTGACCCATCTCCGCCGCAGCGGGGCGCTGCCGTCACTCACGAGCCTGTGGCTCGTCCAGCGGGCGCCCGTCCGGGTCATCAGGTCGCCGGCGCCGCGCCAGGACAGAGTGCGCTGGACGCTGTTCGGGTGTCTTTCGGCCCCGGTCACGGCGCCGTCGCGCAGGATGAAGACCCAGCCCGAGCGGATCGTCTGCGGCAGGCCGGGGTCGAACGTGGACAGCGGCACGGTCTCCCAGGCCATCTGCGCCCCGGGAGCGGCGAGCAGCGTCTTCTCCACCCTCTCGGCTGCCGCGTCGATCACGGCGCGGACTCCGGGGCGTTTCATGATCGGATCGAGCGCCGCGAGGATCCCTTGCTCCCCGGCGGGCAGGGGCATTTTCATGGTCGTCACCTCATCCTGGGAGGAGCCGGGCAGCGCGATCTGGCGATCGTGTGAGCGCGGGGCTGCCCGAGTCACCAGCTGTAGCGGGCCTGGTACGTCACGACCCTCTCACCGTCCGGCGGCACCTTCACGCGGAACTCGATCGTCCTCGAGTCGGTCTTGTCGTAGGGATCGGATGACACCGCGATCTTCCAGGTGGCCCAGCGGTACAGGTGCTCGACGATCCGCACCTCGACCGGCTCCTTCTTGTGGTTGCGCACCTTGATCTCGTAAGACTCGTCGGCGGCCTGCTTGCTGGTGTCGACGCGGTAGTTCACCTGGCGGCGCTCGCCGACGAGGTCGAAGGCGTTGCCCAGATACAGACGCACCTTCTCCCCCGCGGGAGTATGGTCGATGACGTTCTCCCCGACGAACTGGCGCGCGCCGTCGGTGTCGGTGCGATAGATCTTCAGCGTGCCGCGCGGCAGCGGGATGCCGAGCCCCGACGTCTTGTTGTTGACGAACTCCAGCATGGTGTAGACCTTCGTGTTGCTCTCGGTGCCGTAGTCGGGGCGGTTGCGGGCCATCCCGGGATCCCAGCCGCCATACATCCCCATCTGGGCCCCGTCGTAGACGTACAGGCGCGCGGCCGGGACATCCGCGCCGCGGCAGAACTCGACCTGCTTGACCTCCCGATCGCGCAGCAGGGTCGGCTGCGGCAGCGTGTAAAGATGATATTCGTCGAAGGCCTTCTCGGTGACCTCCGGCGGGGGGCTGACCGCCCTCTCCATGACGGCCGACTCGAGCATCGCCCGTGCCCGCTGCGGCTGGATCTTGCTCACCTCGCCGGCCATCAGCTTGATCCGCGCATCCTTGAAGGCGACGCCGCTCTGGTTGTTCAGGGTGATCCAGCCGACCAGGTCGAACCGGTCCCCTTTCTCGGGGGTCACGGCATTGTAGGTCGCCTGCCATCCGAGCCCCCCGGTCAGGTAGGAGATCTCGACGTCGCGCCCGCCCGCCTTGTCGCTCCACAGGCGCCACAGGAGCGTCGGCTCGAGAATCGCGTCGGCCCCGAGGGCCGTGAACAGCGGCTCTCCGGGAAGCGAGAACTGGATCCTGCCGTCGACCTCGATGATGGGGGTCGACGGCGCGTACGCCATGCCCGGCTGCTGGGGAGCGTAACCGCTGCGGACCACGCGCCCGTTCACGATCTCCTTCTTCCCAGTCGCCGGGTTGAGCGACTGGAACGCCACCACCTTTCCCTCGTTCTGGCGCAGCAGGAACCCCTGGCTGAGCGGGTCCCCCTCGTAATTCTGCTCCAGGATCCGGAGCCCCTTCGGGTCCTGGCGATCGCGCAGCACCACCGAGTCGGGCTCGAGCAGGGCGGTGACCCCCGCCACACGCGTCTCGCTCTCACCCTCCTTCACGAGGATCGTGCGGATCTGCCGGACGAGCGCGAAATCCTGGTTGTAGATCGTGATCTGGGGCCCCTCCTCGCCGGCGCGCGCGGCGCCCGCCAGGGCGACGATCCCCAGCGCGGCCCACGCCGTGACGACGACCGATCGGCTCAGGTTCATGAAGTCTCCTCCCGTGGCGGCACGATAGCACCGCAGCCGCACCTCCACAACCGCGTTGCGGCCCGCCCCCTTGACCTCCGAGCCCCCTCTCCCTACGATGCGCCCCACGCCATTACTGAGGAGGGCCACACCATGAGACAGGCCGCGATCGCGTTCGTCTCGCTGTTTCTTCTGGCCGGGGCCGGCCCGGCGCCGCAGGGGCCCGGGGAGCCGCCGTACGGAGCCCGGGAGGGGGCGGGACGGATCTATCACGTCGAGTATCTGCGGGCGTTCCCTGGAAAGTCCGGCGACTATGATAGATTCGTGAAGACGGTCTTCCGGCCGATGCTCGAAGCCATGGTGGCGCGGGGCATCTGGACAAGGTACAGCTTCCTGACGGTCCCCTACCACGGTCCCGCTCCCTGCGCCGATTACACCCACGTCTTCGTGGCGCAGCTTAGGGACTTCGCGGCCCTCGATCGCGAGCAGCCGTCCTGGGGGGAGCTCCAGAAGAGGTTCCATCCGGACGAGGCCGAGCGCCGCCGTCTGTTCGAAGACGAGCTGCCGAAGATCCGCGAAATGGTGCGCGAGGAGTTCCTTCAGGACTTCGACTGGAAGTGATCTCCCGGCCGCGGCAACGGCTACCTTGTCCCGGATCTCTTCCGAGCGGGACCGACCAGCCGGAGAAGAGCCTCCTCGTCGAACCCCATGACCGCGTGACCGCCGCGCACGACGATCGGCCGGCGGATCAGGTTCGGGTTCTGCGCCATGAGGCGGATCGATTCGGCCGGCGACGGCGGGTTCTCCGCCATCTTCATGGTCCGGTACTGCTCGTTCCGCGTATTCAGGAACTCGCGCGGGTCGCGGTCGCCGAACAGATCCTTCAGCTCACCTTCGGTGAGAGGGTTCCTGCCGATGTCGCGCTCGACCAGGACGACCCCCTTCTTCAGCAAAAGACCTTTTGCTTTGCGGCAGCTCGTTCAGGTCGGCTTGTGGTAGAAGCGCAGCTCGGTCTTCGCCATGGCGGCCTCCCGTTGCGTGCGGCGGGAGTGTAGCATCACTACTCCTGAAAGTAATTCGGATCGTCGGCGATGAGAATCGAAGCGAACACACCGTTCTTCAGCTCGACCGAGCAGGTGGAGTGCGCGAGGACCAGCCGGGTGTACCCCTCGCCGCTCGACACCGTATCCACCGGTTTGCCGAGGACGCTCGCGACCTCCGACGAGGGGGCTCCGAACCGCAGGGTCCTGAACACGGCGGGCCGCTGGCCCGGCTGCCCGGTGAGCTGCACGGAGAACACCTTGTCGCGGTACCCTTCGCCGGCGTCCCCCACGACGACGTACGTCTGCGACTCCAGGTCGACCAGGAACACGTAGAGATTCTCCTGCCCGCGCCGCATGACGTGCGGCTCGCCGTATTTGGCCTTAAGCCCCTCGAGGACCGGCGCCAGCGGCCGTCCCACGGCGATGCCGAAGAGCTGCCTCGCGAAGCACGTGTCCCGCGGCAGGGGCTTCGGCGGGCCCGCGTCGAAGTCGATGAGGAGGTAGAGGCGATCGGGGCCGGAGAGCGCCGCCCCAAGGTAGCGCACGTACACGGTGAATTCCTGCCCGGGGTTCAGAAGCTTCGCGAGCTCCGACAGCACCTCATCCTGGATCGGCAGCCAGTACGACCGACCCTGCTCGACCACCTCGATCTCCTTGCGGTAGAGGGCGGAGTATTCCGGCTTGTGCAGCGAGCGCGCCACCATCACGATCTGGGCGGCCCGGAGTGCCGCGATCGAACGGGTCGCACCGGAGTACTTCACGCCGACCGCAAGGGCCGGCGTCGCGGCATCGAAGACGAAGTCCCGTCCCTCGGCCGCCGCCGGCTGCTGTCTTTGGAAGTTCTTGAAGGTCGCCGGATGGAATTCCGCGGAATCGAAGGCAAGAACCGCGACGCACGCCGTGGAGGCCACCAGGACGAAAACGGCTCTTTTCATCTCATCACCTCCGCGCCAGCGCCCTGTCGATCCGCGACAGCAGCTCGGTCATGGTGAACGGCTTCTGCAGGAGGCCGAGCGCCCCCTCCTTGATCGCCTTCTGCGCCTTGTCGTTGTCGGTGAACCCCGAGCACAGAAGGACCCGCGCCGTCCGGTCCATGCCGAGCAGGCGCCTGTAGGTTTCGAGACCGCCCATGCGGGGCATCACCATGTCCAGGAGCACGAGATCGAGGCGGCCCCACTCGCGCCGGTAGACTTCGAGCCCGTCGACTCCGTCGACGGCGGTCACCACCTCGTAGCCGGCGTTCTCCAGGATGTCCCGCGCCATCTCGCGGATCGCCCCCTCGTCGTCGATGACCAGGATCCTTCCCTTCGCCGGGACCCTGGCCGGCGCCGGCGCGGGAGGCTCGGTCGCGGCGGCCGCCGGCGCGGGAGGGTCGGTCGCGGGGTCCGCCGGCGCGGCACGCCCGGGAGGCGCCGGCGGCTGCGGAGGGACCGCGCGCGCGCTCGGGCGCTCCGGTGCGGCCGCCCCGGCCACGACTTCCGCCGCCTTCGGCTTGCGGCGCTCGACCTTCACGACCGCCACGCGCTCGAACGGGGCCGGCAGCAGGGGCGCCCGCGCGGACCGTGCCGCCGGCGGACGGGAGACCGGGGCCGCGGCGCTCTCCGCCTGACGGACGCGGTCGAACGCCGGCAGGTACACGCGTACCGTCGTGCCGAGTCCGGGGGTGCTGTTGAGGGTCACGTGTCCCTTGTGGTTCCGGACGATGCCGTAAACGACCGACAGCCCGAGACCGGTCCCCTTCCCCTCGCTCTTGGTGGTGAAGAACGGCTCGAAGACGCGGTCGGTGATGTCCGGCGGCATGCCGACGCCCGTGTCGCCGATCACCACCTCGACGTAGTCCCCCGACTCGAGGTCGGGCCGCGATCGGACGAAGCCTGAGTCGAGGTGCGCCACGCGTGTCTCGAACGTGATCCGCCCCCCCTCCGGCATGGCCTCCGCGGCGTTGACCGCCACGTTGACCAGGACCTGCTGCAGCTGGCTGGCGTCGGCCTCGACCAGCGGGAGGTCCGGGTCGGCGCGCGTCTCGATCACGATGCGCGGGTCGATGCTCTTGGACAGGAACGACACCGTGTCCGCGATCGCCTGGTTCATGTCCAGCGGCTCCAGCGTGTACTGACCGCCGCGCGCGAAGGCTAGGAGCTGCCGCGTCAGCTCGCTCGCGCGCCGCGACTGCTGCTCGATGGTGATCGCCTGGCGGTGGATCGGATTGTCGGTCGTCGTCAATCCCCGGATGTGGCTCGCGTAGCCGAGGATGGCGCCCAGGATGTTGTTGAACTCGTGCGCGATGCCGCCGGCGAGCGTGCCGATGGATTCCATCTTCTGGGCCTGCACGAGCTGCACAGGCAGCTCCTGGTTCGGCGGCCCGGCCGGGGCCGTCTGCTGGAAGGCGCGCGCGTTCTCGACGGCCAGCCCGAGAAGCTCCCCCATCGCGGCCAGCGTCCTCGTGTCGGGCTCCTCAAGGACGAGGTCGTGCGGACCGGCCAGCGCCAGCACGCCGTGCACGCCGCTCATGGCCCGCAGCGGCACCGCGGCTCGGAAGCGCAGGCCGTCCGTGTCGAGCAGGTCGGCGGGGTCCGTCGACCCGAGGATCGGCTGTCCCGCCTCGAGCGTCCTGCCGATCATCGTCCGGGACAGCCGGGAGCCCAGTTCGTCGAGGGCGTTCTGCGGCAGACCTTTCTGTGCCTTCAGATGCAGGGCGCGCGTGCCAGGGTCGACGAGATGGACCGTCCCCGCCGGAAGGTCCAGGAGGGCGAGGGCGCGATGGAGGGCGCTCTCGACGACCTCCCTCAGATCGTTCGAGCGGCTCGCGGTCTCGAGCGTCGCCTGCAGCGCGGCGATCACGTCGTGGCGCCGGGCCAGGTCATGCGTTTGCGTCTCGATCTGCGCCTCGAGATTCAGGCTGTGGCGCATCACGTCCGACAGCAGCCGGCCGTTCTGGATGACGATGGCGATCTGGCCGGCGATCGCCTGCGCCAGGCTCGGCCGGCTCTCGAGCTCCGGACGCGCCTCGGTCGACAGGAGCTCCATCGTGCCGATGACGCGGCCGCGCGCCACGAGCGGTACGACCGCCAGGGCACGATAGCCGGCGCGCCGCAGGACGACGAGCTCGTCCGCGTGCCCCTCGAGAGACAGATCGGCCGAGAGGTCGGCGATGGCGACCGGCTCGCCGCGCTCCCACACCCGGCCCGCCACGCCCTGGCCCTTGCGGTGCTCGCGCCCCCGCGCCAGGCCGAGGTACGTCGGGTCGCCCACGCCGCGCGCGAAGCGGAGCGTTTCGCCTGCGCCGGCGTCCTCGACGAGGAAGATCGCGCCGACCTTGAAGCGGGTCACCTCGAGCGTCTTGCGCAGCGCGATCTCGATCTGCCGTTCGAGATCGAGCGACGGAGTGGCCGCGGCCGCGACGCTGTTGATCGCCTGGAGCTCCAGGGTGGTCTCGTGCAGGCGCTTGATCGCCGTCCCGCATTCGTCCTGGATGCGCTCGCTGGCGCGCCGCGCGTCGGTGGCGCGCAGCGCCCGCTCGATCTGGATGGCCATGAGCGTCGCGAGGATGTCGGCGAGGAGGACCTGCTCGCGGCTGAACGGCAGAGGATCGTGACGCGCCAGGACGATAGCACCGCGCGGTCCCATGGCCGCGTCGATCCCGAGCACCAGCATCGATCCGAACTGCGGCGCCCGCGTCGCCTCCATCGGCCGGCCGCCCGGTGCCGTGCCGAGCTTGCCGGCGGTGTCCGGGCCCTCGGCTGCCCCGAGAACGACGCGCGAGACCTTGCCCGAGCGCACCCTCTGGATCGGCTCCTCCAGCCGCCGCAGGACCATCGCGATCTCGTGCTGCGCCATGGGCCGGCCCTCGAGCCATCCGAAGCGCAGGGTCGGCTGTCCGTTGGAGGGCTCGACGACGGAGACGGCGCAATCGGCGCCGACGATCTCCACGGTCCCGGTGGTTCCTTCTCCCAGAATCGACTCGGCCCGGCCTTCCTGCGACAGGGTGATCTGCAGCTCGCGCAGGCTTTGAAGATGGGCCAGGAACGGGTTCGCGACCTCACGCGGACGAGGTTCCGAGTCCGACCCGGGCGGTCGGGGGAGAGCCGGGCCCGCCTGGTCGGCGGCGCGGGCGGGCTCGAGCCCCGGCGCGGCCGTCTCGGTCGTGTCGGGGTCGACCTGTCTGGGCGGGCTGGCCGGATCGGTCTCGCTCATGGTGCTAGAATCGGCTCCCCGGGGAGGTCTCCTGATGGACGGGTGGCCACGCTATGACCTCTACGTCATCACGGACCAGGCCCTGTCCCGCGGGCGCTCTCACGTGGAGGTCGCCCGCGCGGCCCTGGAGGGCGGTGCCGACGCCATCCAGATCAGGGACAAGTCCTCCACGGCCTACAACTTAAGTTGCGTCACCGCCGAAATCCAGCCGATCGCCCGCAAATTCGGGGCGGCCCTTCTCATCAATGACCGGGTAGACGTGGCGCTGGTGTCCGGGGCGGACGGCGCGCACGTCGGCCGGGACGATCTGCCGGCGCGCGAGGCCAGACGCCTTCTGCCGAGGCCGCGCCTCATCGGGGTCTCCGCCTCGACGAGGGAGGAGGCCAGGCGGGCGCAGAAGGACGGCGCCGACTACATCGGCGCGGGCCCCGTGTTCGCCACCTCGACCAAGCCGGACGCGGGGGAGCCGCTCGGGCTGGAGCGTCTCGCGGAGATCGCCTCATCGGTGACCATCCCGGTCGTGGCCATTGGCGGGATCACGGTCGAGAACGTGGCCCGGGTGTTCGAGGCCGGAGCCGGGGGCGCGGCCGTCGTGTCCGCCGTCGTCTCGGCGGAGGATGTCACCGCCGCCGCGCGCGCCCTGAAGCGCGTCATCGCCCAGGTGAGGAGGAGCGGGCGCATGCCGGGAGGCTAGGAGCGTGTCCGGACCTTCCCGTTGCTCCCCGGCAGCGCGTTCGATATAGTGGCCCCGACACGCTCCTGGGGAGGCCCGATGAAACGTGCCCTGACCGTCGCCGGCTCCGACTCCGGCGGAGGCGCCGGCATACAGGCCGACCTCAAGACCTTCGGCGCCCTCGGCGTGTTCGGCACGTCCGCGATCACCGCCGTCACGGCGCAGAACACGGTCGGCGTCACGCGCATCCAGACCATCGACCCGGACGTGGTCGCCGCGCAGATCGAGGCCGTCGCCCAGGACATCGGCTTCGATTCCGTCAAGACCGGCATGCTCGCGAGCACGGCCATCGTCGAGGCGGTCGCCGCAGCGCTCAAGAAGTTCCGCGCCCCCAACCTGGTCGTCGATCCGGTGATGGTCTCCAAGAGCGGCACGCGCCTTCTGGACGAGGACGCCGTCACGACGATGAAAGCGCGCCTCCTGCCGCTCGCCGAGATCGTCACGCCGAACATCCCCGAGGCGGAGGTCCTCTCGGGACACACGATCGCGGACGTCGAGGCGATGCGCGACGCCGCGAAGCGCATCTTCGAGCTCGGCCCCAGGCGCGTCGTGATCAAGGGGGGTCACGCCGAGGGGCCCAACGTCGTGGACCTCTACTACGACGGCGAGCGCTTCGAGGAGTTCAAGGCGGAGCGGGTCGTCACCCGCAGCACGCACGGCACCGGCTGCACCTATTCGGCGGCCATCGCCGCCTATCTGGCGCACGGTCTGCCGCCCCTGGACGCCGTGGCGCGCGCCAAGGAGTTCCTGATCGCGGCCCTGCAGACCGCCCCCGACATCGGCAAGGGGATCGGCCCGGTCAACCACTTCCACGCCTTCCACAAGGCCTGACCGTCCCGCGGCCATGCCCTCGCACCCGCGCGTCATCCTGCACGTCGACATGGACGCGTTCTATGCGGCGGTCGAGGTGCGCGAGGAGCCGCGCCTCGCGGGACGACCGCTCATCATCGGACACAAGGGACCGCGCGGCGTCGTGTCGACCTGCTCGTATGAAGCGCGGCCCTACGGTGTGCGCTCGGCGATGCCGTCGATCGTCGCCATGAGGCTCTGCCCGCAGGCCACCTGGCTGCCGGGACGGATGGGGCTCTACGTGGAGGTGTCGCGGCGGATCCGTTCGATTTTCGACGACTTCACCCCCCTGGTCGAGCCACTGTCGATCGATGAGGCGTTCCTGGATCTCACCGGGGTCGTGGCCGACCTCCGCGGAGGCGCCGAGACCGCGCGCCGTCTCAAGGAGACGATTCGCGCCCGGGAGCGGCTCGGGGCCTCGGTCGGCGTGGCACCGACGAAGTTCCTGGCCAAGGTGGCCTCCGATCTCGAGAAACCGGACGGCCTGGTCGTCTTTCCGCTCGAAGATGTGCCGGCGCGGTTGTGGCCGCTGCCGGTCGAGCGCCTGTGGGGCGTCGGTCCGAAATCGGCCGCCCGGCTGCACCTCCTCGGAGTCCGGACGATAGTCCAGCTCGTCGAGACCGGCGAGGACCGGCTCGCCGCGGCGCTGGGGGAGGGGCCGGCGCGTCACCTCCTGTCGCTGGCCCGCGGCGAGGACCTCCGGCCTGTCGTGCCGGATCGGGCGTCCAAATCGATCTCGGAAGAGCGCACGTTCGCCGCGGACCTGTGCGATCCAGACGCCATCGAATCGGAGCTCCTGGAGCGGTCGGAGGGGGTGGCGCGCGAGCTGCGGCGCGAGGGACTGGGCGCGCGGACCGTCCGCGTCAAGGTCCGCGCCGGCGATTTCACCACCTGGACGCGGGCGCTGACGCTGCCGGCCCCGACCTTCCTGACGGAGGAGATCTACGCCGCGGCGTGCGACTTGTTCCGCACGCGCATCCGTCTCGGAGGGAGGGGGGTCAGGCTGCTCGGCGTCGGCGTGACCCACCTCGCGCCGCCCGGCTCCGGCCAGCTCGATCTCTTCGCCGATCCGGTCCACGAGCGTTCCGCGCGGGTGGCGCGCGCTTCCGACACGCTGGCGGAGAAGTTCGGCGCCGGCATCGTGACGCGCGCGCGTCTTTTGAAGCGGCCGCGCGGCAAGGACGGGCGCGCGCGGCCCGGACCGGGGAAGCCCCCCCTCGCCTCGAGTCTGCCCACGGTGGACTGAGTCCCCTGACGAGGGCTCACTCTTCGCTCACAGCCGCCTTCGGATTCTCGTCCGGCACGGTGCCCAGTCCCGCCGCCAGGCAGTTCAGGAAGGCGCTCAGCGCGGTGACCTGCACCGCCTCGAGGATCTGCGCGTCGGCGAAGCCGTGGGCGCGCAGGGTCTCGACGTCGTCGCGCGTCATCCGATCGGGACGGCGCGTCAGCTTCTCGACGAAGTCCAGGAGGGCCTTGTCGGTCCCGGGAATGTCCGCCGAGCGATGGTCGGCGGCCAGATCGTCCGGGTCGAGCCCGCCCAGATCGAGATGACGCAGCATCTCGCTGTGGCGGGCGACGCAGTAGGAGCTCAGGTTGGCCACCGACGCCACGAGCATGATGCATTCCTTCTGCAGCCTCGACAGCGCGCCGTCCTTCGCGACGATCGCGGCGTAGAGATCGGTCTCGGCCTGCACCACGTCCGGCCGCAAGGTCTGGGCCCGGAACAGATTGGGAACGAACCCGAGGCTCTGGCGGAAGGCGATGAACGGCTCGAACAGGGTTTCGTCCAGGGGGGACTCGCGGAGAAAGCTCATGACTCCTGGCCGCCGGAATCCTTCGTGGTGCAGCCGGCGGCCCGGATTCTGGCCATGATCTTCGCGGACATCTTCGCCGGCAGCTCGAACGAGCGGCACCCGGTGATGATCTTCACGGTCCTTTGCGCCGAGTCCGCCACCACCTGGCACGGGCGGCAGTCCGACAGGTGCTCTTCGAGCTCGCGCCGCAGATCGGGCGCCAGCTCTTCGTCGAGATAGTCGCCCAGCTCGTCGAGCAGGTCCTTGCAGCTAATCACGGCCGCCCTCCCGCCCCTTCGGCACGGGCCTCCCCCCGGTCGTCTGCCTGAAATGCGGCGCCAGCGCCTCGCGCAGCATCAGCCGGCCGCGCAGAAGCCGTGTCTTCAGGGTCGCGACGTTCAGCCCGAGCGCGGTCGCCGCTTCCTCGGTGTTGAGCTGCTCGAGGTCGCGCAGCATGACGACCACGCGGTACTTCGCGGGCAGCTTCTTGATCTCCTTCTCCACGATCTCGCGCACCTCGGCCTGCGAGTATTTCTGCTCCGGGTTCTCATCCCACGGCCGGACGCTGCGCGGGCGGAAGGTCTCCTCGTCCGCCGCGTCCCACTCGTCGAGGTTCCGGTTGAATTTGCTCCGGCGCCGGCGCAGGACCTCGAGCCCCTCGTTCATGGCGATGCGCAGAAGCCAGGACGAGAACTTCGAATGACCCTGGAACTCCCCGATGTTCTGGTAGGCCTTCAGGAACGTGTTCTGCACGCCGTCCTCTGCGTCCGACTCGTTACCGGTGATCCCGAGGATCATCCGGTAGACCCGCCGCCCGTGCCTGTCCACCAGCTTCTCGAATGCCTCCATCTCCCCGGCCTGCGCCCGCGCCACGAGCGGCGCATCGGGGTCCGTACGGAGGACCGCCTCCACGGGGACCGGGGCGGTGTCCAGAGGGAGTGGTTCCATGGGAGGGTTGCCTTTGGGGGACTCCATGGCCTGTTTTTCCCTCTAGATGATCGCGCCCGCGGGGAAGATTCGCTCGACCGCTCCCTAAGTGTACCCTGGAGTCGTTCCAAAGCAACAGCAGGCCCCGTCAGCGGACGACCCGGAAGGCCCCCCGGCCCTCCGCTTTCGCAGCGGTGCGGTTGTCGGTGACCCGGACGCGCACCTGGTAGCTCCCTTCCGGCCAGCCCAGGAGCGGCAGAGAGTAGGCGTGTGACTCGCTCGTCTGGTGCTTCAGCGTGACCGGCCTGCCCGCCTGACGAGGGTCCCCCTCGGTCTCGAGGAAGAATTCATACGTCAGTTCGAGGTCGGTCGTGGCTCCACCCTTGTGCTCGGCGTTGTACACCTCGAACGTGAACCCGATCGTCTCCCCGGGATGGAAGGCGCTGTCGGGCTCCGGGATCAACGCCGGCCCGCCGCTTCCGCCCGCATCGTCGCGCAGCCGCCCCACGGCGATCGAGCTGAGGGCCAGACCGCGACCGAAGTCGGGCGCGTCGATCGCCTCGGTGCGTCGGATGCCCCGGTGGCTCTTCGTGTCGAGGATCGTGACCATAGCCGTATAGGCACCCGGCTCGATCGTGAACGAGCCCTGGAGCAGAAATGGCCGGTCCATCGAGGCCGAGGCGGCCCCCGCGGACCGCAGCGTTTCCGAGAAGCTTCCCACCGGCTTGTTCTTCTTCGGATCGTCGATGGCCACGGACAGTGTCACCTCGGGCGTCTGAACTCCGCCGTCCCCGCCGCGAAACTGATCCTTGGGCAGCGCCAGCGTCACCGCCACGCGCGTCGAGCCGCGCTTGACCCTGTAGAAGTCGTAGCGCAGACGACAGTCCAGAGACGCCGTGGCGAAATCGGCCCGCACGCTCGCCACCGGGAACTCCGTCATCCGGAGCCGCCCCTTCATGATCTGGGGCGTGCCGTTTTCAGAGCGCACGGCCAGGAAGGTCTCCCCCGCCGGCGGTCCGTCGGTTTCGGCGGTGGGGTCCCAGAAACGGAGCGCGCCCCGCCCGACGTACTCCTGGTGCCCCATGCGGTATTCCCCCTCGCTGTTCCTGCCGAATCGGAACGTGACATCCGGGTCCGCTTCCGGATGCGGCGGCACCTGATACTTCCAGATCTCGGCGGGCCCCTTCGTTTCGCGCCTGTCCGGCGGACCCATCAGGATGTACACCTTCCCGCGGTCGGTCTTCCATCCCGGTGTCATCGCCTCCCTGAACAGGCGGTCCGCTGCCTCGACCCGCTTCCAGAATTCCGTCCGCCGCTCGTTCGACTCGGTGCCCGGGGTCGGATCGAGCGCCGCCCAGAACCTCTCGATGAACGCACCGCGCTCCTCGTCTGTCGCCAGCGACTTGTACCCGTGGTCTTCCTGGACGACGAGGATGTAGCGGACGGGACCCTGACGCCAAGCGGCATCGGGGACGTCGATCTGCGCGTCTCCCGTCGCGGCGAACGACGGCACGAGGAGCCGGCAGGCCAGGACGTGAAGGATCAGAAAGGTGCTGCGACGCATCATGGATCGGCCCGGCTGTGACGCGAGGATACCAGAGAGCCGGTGGATCCGCTCTCGCGGATTTGACAGCCGCGGCCGCGCGTGATAACCGTACGCCCCGCGCTCGACGCGTCTCTCACATGCCCAAGAGCCTGATCGTCTGCTGCGACGGAACCTGGAACTCCTACGATGACCCCTGTCCGACGAATGTCTTCAAGCTCCGCAATCTGATCCTGCCGGACGGGCCGGCAGGCGTGCGGCAGTCCGCCTACTACGATAGCGGGATCGGCACACGCGGCTCCTGGATCGAACGCACCTTCGACGGCGCGACCGGGCGCGGGCTCTCCGAGAACGTCCGCCAGGCGTATCGCGCGCTCGTCGACAACTACGAGCCCGGGGACGCCCTGTACCTGTTCGGATTCAGCCGGGGAGCGTTCACGGTGCGCAGCCTCGCGGGGCTGATCCGCAACTGCGGCATCCTGCGCCGCGACCAGCGGGACATGGTCGAGAGCGCCTACGACTACTATCGCGATCCGGATCCGGCGAAGCGGCCGGACACGCCGGCGGCCGAGGCCTACCGCAGGGCGCACGCCGTGGAGCCGGCGACTTTCATCCATTTCATCGGCGTGTGGGACACGGTCGGGTCGCTGGGGAATCCTCTCATGCGGCACAGTCTGATCAACAGGAGGCTGCGGTTCCACGACCTCAGCCTGAGCTCTTACGTGAGGAACGCGTTCCAGGCGCTGGCCATCGACGAATACCGCCTGCAGTTCCAGCCCGCGATCTGGCGTCAGCAGCCGCACGCGCGGGAGCAGGTCATGCGGCAGGCCTGGTTCGTCGGCGCGCATTCCGACGTCGGCGGGGGCTATCCGGACTCGGGACTGTCGAACATCAGTCTCGGATGGCTGGCCCGTCGCGCCGCCCGGTGCGGCCTTGCGATCGACGAGGCGAGCCTGAGGGGACGGCTCGGCGAATCCTACCCCGACTGGATGTCGATGCCGCACGACTCCCACCGCGGCTTCTACACCTGGTTTCCGTCCAGCCCGCGCGCCATCGACAGGCCGGCCGCGGACAAGGGGGGACGTCCGGCCACGAACGAACGGCTGCACTGGACCGTGATCGAGCGCTACCGGCAGGACCTGGGTTACCGCCCGGTCGCGCTGCTCGAGTACATCCGCAGGAACCCCGGCGTCCTCGAGGGGGAGCCGCGCAGCAACACCCTTTTGGAGAGCCCCGATCTCTGAGGCTCCTCCTTCAGTGCCGCTGCTGCCGGTACGGGTCCGGAGCGAATCCGGGCTCCAGGAACCCGCGGGCGGACTCGCGGCGTGACAGCGGGGTGTCGCACGGGCGATCGGGCGGGACCACGCCGAGGCGCACCAGGGTGTCGCGATACTCGTAACGGAGCTCGAGCAGGGCGCTCGGGGCGTCCTCGGCATCGAAGGCGACCTGCACGACGTTGTGATCGACCTCGCGGCCGATGCCGGTCGCGGCCAGATAGCCGAGGCTCTCGAGACTCTTGCGCTGCTCCGTGGATGGAGCCGCGGAGGGCTCCGGGGCCCTGCGTGAATCGGCGCCGGAATCCTGGCGCCGCTCCTCCCCCTGGATCGGGATCGGCAGACTCCTCTTCTGGCGGAAGACCGCGGCGGCGACGATGCCGAGGTTCTTCGTCCGCCCGAGCCAGGAGCCGTACGATCGATCCTCGGTCGTGAAGACGAACCGCCGCGCCGTGCTCGTGCTCGTCTGCCAGCCGTCGAGCGTGATCGTCCCGTAGGGCTCGAGGATCCACTTGCGCGCCTCCGACGCCGTGGTCGTGCGCGCGTCGATCGAATTGAGCCCGTCCACCGAGAGGGCGATCGCGACGCGCTCGCCGGTGCGGTTGCGCAGCCGGACCGAATACTCGCGGCCCCTCACGGCCTCGACGTAGCTGGTGCCGCGGCCGGCGTATTCCTGAAGCGGCGCCCCGTCGATGAGGATCTCCATCGAGCAGGACTCGCGATCCAGGGCGAACGCCGCGCCGGACGGCACGAGGGGCGTCAGAAGCGACGCGAGAGCGAACACGAAAAGGGGAAGCCTGCGAACGAATCGGGACATGACCGGCCACCTCCATCGGGCCCCTCACCGCGGACCCTGAGGATTCGACAGTCCCGGGACCCTGAAGTTCCCGCGTCCCGATCAGGGCCACGACTTGAGGTACGGGAACACCTGGCAGGCGATCTCCTGGGGTGGCCGCCGGGCCATCAGGCAGACCCGCACATCCACGCTTTTGTAAGGCCCGCGGCGGTACTTGCGGATGAGGACGGAGGAGGTCCCGCTCCCGGCCTGCACGTCGGCGGAGCCGGTCCCCCTCTCGAACCCGGTATCGGGAACCTGCCGGCCGCCCTGCATGCGCGCCATGGCCGCCAGATAGACCGAGCGCGGATCGGAGCCGAACTGGCCGGCATAGCTGTAATCCACGGTGACGAGCAGGGACGAGTCCGCCGGCTCCACACCCCGGAGGTTCCACACGGCGTCGCGGCGATGCTCCGGCTGCGGCGGACCGGTCAGGCTGAAGCGCAGGGGGAACTTCCGGCAGGCCTGCCTCGCCCTCCCGTCCGCGGCGGGCGCCCCGACGAGACAGACCTGGACCGACTCGATCGGGTAGGCTCCCGGGCGGTCGGCGCGCAGGTCGATGGCGAAGCTGCCGCTCCCTTTCGGGACTCTCGTCGTCGACACGGCAAGGCCGGGCGGCAGGGGGCCGCTCGATCCGGCCGGGGTGAGCAGGACACCCGCCACATCGAGCCCCAGATCTCCCGTGTAGGTGTAATCCACCGTCACCCGCAGCTCGCGCTCCGACACGCCCGTGGATGAGATCCCGCGGATCTCCGTCCTTGAAGCGTCGCCGGGTGGACGAACGCCGCCCTTCGCGCGGCCGCCGATGATCCCGGCGGTATAAAGGGCGGTGGTGAGGGCCGCCACTGCCCCGACGAGGCCGGCCAGGCCGGTGAGGATTCCGGGAAGCGTCTTCCAGAAGGACTCGCCTTCGGACATCAGGCCCTCGTGGAGGAAGCGGCGTGCACGACAGGACGTTGCGCGAGAGTATAAATGATGCGGCCTGGGCGCGCGACCCCCGGTGGTAGGATGGCCGCCGCATCCTCTGGAGGGATCATGCGCCGGTCAAACGCACTCTGTCGGGCACTCTTCCGTCTGTCCACCCTGACGCTCGTCGTCCTGCCCCCGGCGGCGATCCTTGGCGCGGCCCCCGCTCGTCCCGCTTCAGGGGAGGCCGACCTCCAGGCGGCGCGCGCGCTGTTCGAGAAGAACCTCGACGCCATCCGCAGGCGGGACCGCGCCGGCTATCTGGCGTGCTACCTGCACGCCGACACTCTCGCCCGCACCGGGTTCGAAGGATCGACGCTCGGCTACGATTCGTTCGTAAAGGAGTCGGGGGACGACTGGCCCGATCTGTTCGAGGGGCTGGACCTGCAGCTCGTCCCCGTCCGGCCCGGGCTGGTCTACGGGACGTATCGATACCGGGTGCTCTACGGTCCGAAAGAGGACTCGGGGATCTCCGAGCGGTTCTTCGTGAAGACGGGCGACGGCTGGAAGATCGCGGTCACCACGGCGTTCTCGGCGCCGCCGGCCACACCTCCTCCGCCGCGCGCTCTGGTCGGCGCGACGCTCGTGGACGGCACCGGCGTCCCTCCGGTCCCCGACTCGGTCGTCGTGCTGCGCGGGGGCAAGATCGACTGCGCCGGCACGCGGGCCCAGTGTCCTCCCCCCTCGGGGGTCGCGGTAGTCAATCTGAAGACCTTCTACGTCACGCCGGGGATCGTGGACGCGCACGTGCACTTCTCGCAGACCGGCTGGGCCGACGGCCGGCCCGATTCGATCGACGTCCGCGACCGCTATCCCTACGACGAGGTCGAGGCCCGCCTGCGCGCCCATCCCGAGCGTTTCCTGCGCTCGTATCTCTGCTCGGGCGTGACGGCGGTCTTCGACGTCGGCGGCTACTCCTGGACCTGGGACCTCAGGGCGCGCGCCGACGCCGACCCCCTGGCGCCGCACGTCGCTTCGGCGGGGCCCCTCCTGTCGACCCTGGACTTCTGGCTCAATCTTCCGGCCGAGAGGCAGTTCATCTATCTCGGAACCGAGGAGGACGCGCGCGCCGGCGTGCGCTACCTGGCGTCGCACGGCGCCGACGCCGTCAAGGTCTGGTTCATCCCTGTCGCCGAGCGGAATTTCGATGACATGGCGAAGGCGGTCCTGGCGGCCGGCGACGAGGCGCGCGCCAGGAAGATACCGCTCATCGTCCACGCCACCGGGCTGAAGGAGGCCACGGTCGCCCTGCGGGCGGGTGCGTACCTGCTGGTGCACAGCGTCGGCGACGTCCCGGTCGACGCGGAGTTCCTGCGCCTGGCGAAGGAGAACCGCACGATCTACTGCCCGACGCTGACCGTCCTCGACGGCTACCGTCGTCTGCAGGAAGCGGCCGCGGGAAAGAGCGTACCGGCCATCGATGACCCGAACGGCTGCGTGGACCCCGAGACGCTCTCCCACGTGGCCGAGACCGCCCGTCTGTCGGTGAAGGACGCCGACCCGCAGACTCTGGAGAGACGCAGGCAGCGCATCGCGACCTTCAACACGGTGGGGCCCGCCAACCTGAAGGCGGTCCGCGATGCGGGCATCACGATCGCCATGGGGACCGACGCAGGCAATCCGCTGACCCTGCACGGTGCCTCCGTATATGCGGAGATGGAGGCGATGCAGGCCGCCGGGATGACGCCGATGGAGGTCCTGATCGCCTCGACCCGGGGCGGTGCGCTGGCGATGCATCGTCTGGATCATTTCGGCACCGTGGAGAAAGGGAAGCAGGCCGACCTGCTCGTGGTCGCCGCCGACCCGGCCCGCGACATCAAGAACCTCCGGCAGATCCGCTACGTCATCAAGGGGGGCGTCGTGCGCGCGCAGTCGGAGCTGCACCCGGCGGCCCCCGCGGCACGTTAGAAGCCGACCGCGCCTTCGTCCCGAGCGTCGGTGTCTCAGGCTCCAGTCGAGGGCTGCGCCGTGCCCGCGATCTGGACGCCATGGACCGCGGCGATGTTCTGCCGGATGACGGCGGTCATGGCGCGCTCGATCGACTCGCGGTCGGGGAAGAGACTCCAGGCGTCCTCGGCGTCCCGCGACGAGGTCCCCGTGCCCGAGGCGTTCATCGCGCGCACCCAGGCGATCCGGTCGGCGGGGGACGGGTGGCTGTCGTACGGGGAGGGCTTCGACTCGAGCGCCTCCTTCACGCTCGTCTCGACGCCGGTGGCGATCGGCGGGCGCTCGGGCCTGTAGGTGTAGAGGTTCTCCAGCGGCCGCTTCGCGTTGATGACTTCGTTGAGGGTCGCGTCGGCGTGCGCGTTGAAGCGCACGGCGCGCGCCACCACGTGCCGCAGTCCCTCCTCGAACGCCCGCGATCCGTAGGACAGGGCGGCCCAGCGATCCGCCAGCACTTCCTGAAGCCGCGACGCCCCCTGCGAGATACGCAGGAAGACGCGGTAGAACCCGATCACGAACAGCCACGCCGGGTTGTACCAGGCGGCCGCTCCGCCGCGTGCGATCCCCTGCCCCATGGTCAAAAGCGATCGACGCACCGCCAGCGCGAACCCTCCGCCCGCCGTGTCCCGGTTCGAGAAGTGGCCGTACTCGTGGGCGAGAATCGCCTTGAACGGCCCCAGGCGCATCTCCTCGAGCGCGGCCGCTCCCAGGATGAGACAGCGCTCCGCCCGACCGCGCGCGCGGGCGAGCATGCTGCGCCCCCGCTCCATGACCGCGACCTGGGCGCCCGGCGTTATGTACACGTTGTCCACCGTGCGCGTCCCGACCCGCTGCGCGACTTCATCGAGCACGGTCTTGAGTCGTGAGTGCCGCTCCAGATCGAGACGCTCGCCGGGGTCCTGGTCCACGCCGCGGACGAACAGGCTCCGGGCCATGGCCGCGAGGGTGTAGAGGGTGATCGCTCCGACGACGAACACCAGCTTGATCGGGATCTGGCCCAGCCGCAGGAAGGCGTAGATCGTCCCGCCTCCCGCGGCCAGCACGAGGAACGCCACGATCGGGACAGAAATGTAGTAGTACCCGCAGCACAGCCAGAGCACGCCCTGATAGATCCGTCGCAGCCGGGCGTCCATCCCGGTCACGGCCCCTTCGTATCCGGACGGCACCTGCCCCGCGGCGCGCAGCGCCGCGCGACTGAGGATGAGGCCCGCCACGAGCAACGCACCCAGGACGCCGAGCCAGATCCCTCCGGCGGGGAGCACCAGCGCCGCCACGTGCGACATCGACCAGCGGTCGCGGCGCAGCAACTTCAACTGCTGCCGGTAGGCCTCGTCGGGGAGCAACCCCGCGTCGTGCGCCTTCTCCAGATGATCGACCGCCTCGTCGTAGCGTCCGGCCTCGGCGGCCCGGATCATCTGGAAGAAGTGGGTGATCCCCTCGTCGGGGTAGCGGGTCGCCATGTTTCCCACGCAGCCCTCGAGGATCCTGCGCTCGCCCCTCCCGAGCGCCGCCTGGCACTGCACCGCCAGGGCGAAGATGTTGCCGGGCTCCATCCCGGCCGCGCGCGTCGCCAGTTCCAGGGCCTCGATCTGGTCCGGCGGACGGCTCGGAAAATTCGGCGTGCCCGCCATGAGGGCGCGGGCCAGGGCCGCCAGATTGTCCGCCGATTCCTTCTGACGCACGGCATTCCTGCAGAGCGCGACCGCCATCTCCCTGTGCCCCTGCGCCAGCTCCTCGTTGCATTGCCGGCGCAAGGCGTGCGCGAACGAGGGCACCCTGTCGTAGACCTGCCCGTAGAGCAGGCAGGCCGTGGCATGGTCCGCCCGGTCGCGCGCTTCATTGGCTTGCGTGAACAGGCGCGCCGTCTCGGGATCCGAGTGTTCCAGCTCCGCCGTGAGCCGCCCGTCGATATCCCTCCCCTGCCTCTCCATCTCCGACATCGGTCGAGAGATCGTTGCCGCGGACGATGATTCGGGCTGTGGCGGGTTCTGGAGGGCGAGGGTCGGCGGGCCGCCGAGCAGACCGACCGCGAGCGAAAGGACCAGGAGAGGAATTCGAATCGGGTTCAGGGACAGGCGCCCCGAGCGGCGTCGATCCGCGCGTCGCAGGTGCCGTCCCTGCCGGGGTCGCCTGAGTCGTAGGTCGTGCCCGCGACGCCGCCGTGCGCGCGGACGAGGTACCAGAACGCCTCGCCAAACGGAGGATCGGACGAGCCGGCGACGGGAGAGGAGGGGACGTCGCTCCCGAGGCAGCCGGACGTCGCCGCGGTGAAATCTCCCCCGGTCCCGCGCAGCACGCTCACGCTTCCGAAGACGGCGTCGTAGCCGGGCGAATCCGGGAACAGGTCCCAGACGAGATCGGACGGATCGACCCGCAGGCTCAGCGTCACCGGCCGGGCCGGCGCGGCCTTCAGGTAGAAGGCTTTGTCGTTGCAGTAGAAGCCGTGGATGCTGATGGCGATGTCGATGAACGGAAAGGGTGCGGTCACGGGCACGAGCCCGCTGTCGAACTTCTCGGGCGGCGCGCCGTTCTCGCTGAGATTGACAAGGAGTTGCTGCTGCGCGGTTCCCTTCCAGCCGATCAGGTACCGGCCGCTGCCGGTGAAGGTCTTGCCGAGGACCGGGACGGTCCAGTTGATGTCCAGCACGTCGTAGACGATGAACGGCGGCTGGAAGCCGCTGAAGCTGAGCGTGAATCCCCCCTTCGTCCCGTCCTGGAGCAGGATGGGACACATGCACGGCGCGAAGCATCCCTCTTCGTACCGGGTGTCCGGGAGCAGGACGTACGGGATCGGGAAGGGGGACGTGCCGTTCGACTGGGCGCCGGCCGGGAGGACAGACGCCGCAAGAATGATGGCCAGCGTGAGAGCCGCGATCGAGCGCATCGAGATCCTCCTCTCGAGATTCTTCGCGCCCCCCGAATGTCCCCGCGAAGACATCTACCCGGCGTCCCTCCGCGGACCCCGGAACACCTGACCGCACTGCCTCTCGTGTGCGTGGATTATACCAGCCTCGGCGCGTCAGGGCAGGTGGTCAATTCCGACTTGCCTGACGGTCGAATCGCCGTATAGTCCCCCCATGAGCCGCCGACTCTCTGGCACCCGCATGCGGACGTCGTGCATCGGCGTCACGCTCCTCATTCTCGCGGCCTTCCCAGCCGCGGCGCAGACGGTCAACGATCCCGGGCTCCAGGTCGAAATCATCGCCGGCGGTCTGGCGCAGCCGACGACGATGGCCTTCATCGCGGACAACGACATCCTGGTCCTGCAGAAGGGGAACGGACAGGTGCGCCGGGTCATCGGCGGAGTCGTCCAGGCGGCCCCGGTGCTCGACGTGGCCGTCGACTCGGCCAGCGAGCGGGGGCTGCTCGGCATCGCCCTAGACCCGGACTTCGCGGTCAACCGGCGCGTCTTCCTGGATTACACCGAGAGCGCGACCGGCGCCGACACGGCGGGCTCCCCGGTCCCGCTCGGGAACCGGGTCTACCGGTATACCTGGGACGGGACCGCGCTCGTCAACCCGGTGCTGGTGCTCGATCTGCCGGTGACGTCCGGCCCGAATCACAACGGCGGGGTCCTGACGTTCGGCCCGGACGGCGCCCTGTACGCCGTGATCGGCGACCTGAACCGCGGCGGCAAGCTGCAGAACTTCCCTACGGGCCCCGCCCCCGACGACACCGGTGTGATCTTCCGCGTGGACACGAACGGTGCGGCGTTCGCCGACAATCCCTTCTTCAACCCGCTCAACCCATCCGACCCGATGAACCGCTACTACGCGTACGGCGTGCGCAACTCGTTCGGGCTGACGATCGACCCGGTCACAGGCGCCTTGTGGGACACGGAGAACGGACCGGACGCGTACGATGAGGTGAACCGGATCGTCCCCGGTCTCAACAGCGGCTGGACGCAGATCATGGGACCCGACCTCCGCGACCCGCAGGGGCAGGGCGACCTCTGGGTCGCCCCCCGATCCGTCTACAGCGATCCGGAATTCTCCTGGGCGATCCCGGTCGCCCCCACCGCCCTCGCGTTCCCCGCCAGCCCGCTCGCCGGATGCGGGCAGCTGCACAACCTCCTGGTCGGAGACAACAACTGCGGGCAGCTCTACCGCTTTGTGCCGAATGCCGCGCGCGACGGCCTGGCGTTCTCCTCGCCCGCGCTGCAGGACCTGGTCGCCGACAACAACGCCGCGATCTGCTCCGCGGAGATGTCGGAGATCGTCTTCGGCTCGGGCTTCGGCATCGTCACCGATCTCGAGAACGGACCGGACGGGAGACTGTACGTCGTGTCTCTCACCCAGGGGAGGGTGTATCGCATCGGCCCCAAGCCGGGCGCCTTCCCGGACGCCGACGGCGATGGAGCCGCCGACGCATGCGACTGCGCCCCCTCGGACGCCGGTTCATACGCCGCGCCCGTCGAGGTCCCGCGCCTGCGCGCCACGGGCGTGGCGCCGACCGATCTGAACTGGGATCCCCAGGCGGCTTCGGCCGGCCCCGGCACGGTCTACACCGTCGTGACCGGTGACTCCACCGTGCTCAGGAGCGACGGCGGATTCGCCTCGGCCTGCACGCTCAGCCGCGGCGTCGCCGCCACGAGCCTTACCGAGACACGTCCCGATCCCCCGGCCGGCTCCGGGTACTACTACCTCGTGCGGGCAGAGAACGCCTGCGCCAACGGCACGTTCGGAGAGCCTCCGCTCGATGCGACCCTGCCGCCCGACTGCCCGTGCAGCGCGCGTACCGGCGGAGCGATGATCAGATTCGGGATTCAGAACGAGTCACTGACCGTCTGGGTGACGAACGGCCCCTTCATCGACCGGGCGGTGCAGCTCCTCGCCACGGGCGGCCGTCAAGTCCCGATCTTCGGAACCCTTTTCGACGGTGCGGCCTGCGACCCCCAGTGGACCTGGCACGTCGATCCGCAGAACGTCTCCTTCGCCGACGCCGCCATCGAGCTGTGCGACGGCCTCCCCTCCCACATCGAGGCGAACAAGGCGTACTGGCTGGGTACCGTGAAGTCGTATTGTCCCTGGTCGGCGGTGGTCACGGCCATAGACGACCGACGTTGAGGCGCGGCTCGATCCTCGTCGGTATTAACCATTATTGCTCAACATCTGCAGCATGGGCCGCTTTCGGCTCTTTCATGCCCAGAAAGGAGCGGAACATCGGATGCACGTGAAAGCGCTGGATGTTCCGGACATTAATGTTCGATACCTGGTGAGGACCAACATAGCTGCTGCCGCTTCTTCTGAGCGCCTTCAGCCCGCCAACAGCGTAGGCTCGCAAGAAGCCCACGCGCCAGAGGATCTCAATCAACAGTTCGTGATCCTGATTTTCAAGCCATCTTGCTGCGGGATCCGTCGGATGTTCCCCCGTAATAATCCCGAGGCACACCTCCTCAAGATCAGTTCTCTCCATCAGGTAAGGACGTCCCCGGAACACCTCGAAGACACTTAGAAGGCCGGGATACTGAAAACGATACTCACCGGCGATGTCTCTTGTTCGTGCCTCTGAGTAACGAAGTTCCGCCCGACTAATGACTGGATAATCAATTGGGACTACCTTACTTAGGCGGCTCTCCTCAAGTGCGTCCGAACAGAACTGAATAATTTCGCGTGGCCTATACAACGTTCTGTCAATCATGTAATTGAAGGAATTTGCCCCCCGGTATTGGAGCACCTCGGCAAATATGGCGGCCCAGCAAGCGTCATTAGTACCTTCGACGAATTCTGGCAGGCTGTGTCGAATTCGGCTAGCGATGACAGACTTCAAAGATGGTTCATCCCAGTGGATCGTCTCAATTATGTCCCGGTACTTCTGAGTATCTTCATAGAGCACCGGGATGCTATCGTACAGCTCTTGTCTTAGAGATACGTACACGGTCAATTGGGGATTAAATTCGTTTAGCGAGATCGCTGCCTGGAACAGCCCCGCGACAAACGCCTGTGCATTTTCGGACGCGTCCCATCCACGATCGAGCTCGTCTACGAAAACCAGTGCACGGCGTTGTCTGAGGATTTCCGATAGTGGAGCGAGCAGAGGCTCAAGTTCCTCAAGCTTGTAGAGTCGGGCCAGTTCTCTCGTTTTAAGAGCTGCCTCAAACTGCCCAACTTTGATTCCTTCAATTCGCTTGAGATAAGAGATCAGAATGGCGGCAACATTGCCTTGGGAATTCTGATAATTATCGCGAAGGTATTCGTAGATCCGTGCGGCCCCACCCCTCTTCAGCGTTGGACCAGATTGCGTTAACGCCTTCATTACTAATACTAGGATGAGGAACTTCCATGCAGCCGCGAAGGCTCCATGCTTTACCCAAGAGCCTTCTCCTTGAGAACGGAGAGTTTGAGCAAGCATCTCGTATGAATAATCCTCGGGACGCATTTCGAGGACCGAGGCCCCTGCGCTCCTCGATCTTTCGGCAAGGACCTTGAATATTGCGCTCTTGCCGGTCCCCCGGTTTCCAAGAACGATAGTCTTCTCACCTCGAGCAACTCTTTGGTAGGTTTCAGAGTCGACGAAATACTCAACAAGCCCCTGTTGAATGTCTCGTTCGGCTGCTGGTGCACCAAATGTTAGACGACTTATGTCCATTTCTGCTTTCCCCATCAATCGCTCTAAAGCGAAGGGGGCCAAACTTGGCCCCCTCTCTGAACTACCGCGTCCACAGCCTTTGAGGAGAACTCCGTACTCCCCGTATTGAATTCTCCCCTACGAGCACCCGCTCGTCGCGCCGCAGTTGAGACACTTGTAGCACGCCGCGTTCCTGACCATGATGCTGCCGCAGTCGGGACAGGGCGGGGCGTCCTCGTCGGGTCTGAAGGCGAACATCGGGCGCGCGGGGTCGGAGACGGCGGCCCCTACGGATGAGGGTCCGCTCGGGCCGCGACCGGTGGTCGTGGTGGCGGGGCCGGGTACGAGGCTGATCGGCATGGGGCCGCCAGGGCGCGTGGGCTCTCCCGCGGTCGAGGCAGGTCCAGCCGGGGACTCGGCGTCTTCCTTCACGTGCACGCCGATCGCCCTCTGCTGATCCTTCGCCAGGAACTTCGACGCCAGCCATCGGAAGATGTAGTCCACGATCGACTTGGCGATCGGGATCTCGGGGTTGTTGGTGAATCCCGACGGCTCGAAGCGGACGTGGCTGAACTTGTCCACCAGGACCTGGAGCGGCACGCCGTACTGCAGGGCCATCGATACGGCGGTGGCGAAGCAGTCCATCAGGCCGGAGACGACGCTTCCCTCCTTGGCCATCACCAGGAAGATCTCGCCGGGCTGGCCGTCCTCGTACATGCCGACGGTGACGTAGCCGTCGTGCCCCGCTATGGAGAACTTGTGGGTGATGGCGCGGCGCTCGTCGGGGAGTCGGCGGCGCACGGCGCGCGGCTGCCCTTCGACGACGATACCGACTCCGGGGGCCGCCTCGACCTTCACCTTGGTCTGGTCCTTGCTGGTCGAGAGCGGCTGGCTGCGCTTGCAGCCGTCGCGGTAGATGGCGACCGCCTTCAGGCCGAGCCGCCAGGACTGCAGATACGCCTCGGCAATCTCCTCCACCGTGACGTCGGAAGGGACGTTGACGGTCTTGGAGATGGCACCCGAGATGAACGGCTGGACGGCCCCCATCATTCTTATATGTCCCATGTACTGGATGCTGCGGCTGCCGCGGAGCGGCCGGAAGGCGCAGTCGAAGACCGGCAGGTGCTGGTCCTTCAGGTGCGGCGCCCCCTCGATCGTCTCGTTCTCATCCACGTACTCCATGATCTCCTTGACGTGCTGCTCGGAGTACCCGAGGCGCTTGAGCGCTCTCGGCACGGTCTGGTTGACGATCTTGAGCATGCCGCCGCCCACCAGCTTCTTGTACTTGATGAGCGCGATGTCCGGCTCGATGCCGGTGGTGTCGCAGTCCATCATGAAGGCGATCGTGCCGGTCGGGGCGATGACCGTCGCCTGGGCGTTGCGGATGCCGTTCTTCGCCGCCAGCTCGTACGCCTCATCCCAGCACTCGCGCGCGGCGTTGTACAGGTCGAGCGGCACGTGCGCCGAGTCGATCTTGGCGACGTGCGAACCGTGCTTCTTGATGACGCTGAGGAACGGCTCGCGATTCTTCTCGTAGCCGTTGAACGGCCCCATCACCTCTGCGATGCGCGCCGACTCGGCGTACGCCTCGCCGGTGAGCACGGCCGTGATGGCGGCGGCGTAATCGCGCCCCGTGTCCGAGTCGTACGCCAGGCCGCGGCTCATCAGGAGCGCCCCGACGTTGGCGTACCCCAGGCCGAGCGGCCGGAAGCTGTGCGAGTTGTCGGCGATCCTCTGCGTCGGGTACGAGGCGTTGTCGACGACGATCTCCTGCGCCAGGATCGTCGTGTCGATCGCCTTCCTGTACGCCTCGACGTCGAGCTCTCCCTGGTCGTTGCACAGCTTGATCAAGTTGAGCGACGCCAGGTTGCAGGCCGTGTCGTCGAGGAACATGTATTCGGAGCAGTTGTGAACGAGGATCCCACCCGCGACGAAGTGATGGTCGCGAGGTTCCATCAGATCGAAGACTTCCTCGCTTCCGAGGGGGGTCAACGACTCGAAGCCATCGCTCGGCGGATCCCAGTAGGCCGCGACGCTGGCATTCAGGTCGCGCAGCCTGGACGCCTTGTCGCTCCCAGGATGGAACCCGATCCAGCGCTCGAAGAGGATGCGAGAATTGCGGCTGATCCGGAGCGAGTGCATTTCCTGGACGTCGGGCATTTCGGCGGTCGTTTTGCCGTTCCGGCGGTTCTCGTAGATCTTCCCCTTGATCCCGAAGCACAGAAGGATCTGCTGCACCTGCTGCAGGAGGCCCAGGCTGGTCGAATCGAGCGACACATAGGCGTTCTTGTCCTCGGTGAAACCGACCGTGCCGTCTGTGGTGAACAGACCGCGCAGGAGCGAGGCCGAGCTTTCGCGATCGAGCCGGAAGGCGGCATCCAGAAACGCTTTCCTGGCCGACCCCTGATCGAGGACGGCGTATTGACTGACAACGGATGTGATCTCGGTCGCGGAGGTGGCGAGACGCACACCCGTATCGGTTCGCGTCACCCCCTCAATCTTGCGATCCGGCTTCACGGAGTTCAGGTAATCGACGTATTCCTCGAGGATGTGCTGCTCGGCGTGGCCCAGAGTGAGGAAGATCTGGCCCTGATCGCCGCTCTTGCAGACGTCGCCGACAGTCATCCCGATGAACTCGGCCATCTTCGAGGGCAGGTGCCCCTTGCCGAAGTGTCCGGGCACCAGGATGAGCTGGTCTCCTTCGTTCAACTCGCCGGCCGGTACGTCGCCGCGATTGGTCGTGGAGATCGGGTGATCCTTGGTGACCTTGAGCGTGAATCCGTGCTTCGTCTTCAGCAGAAACGTCTCTTTGACCCCGGTGCGGAAAATCTCGGTGACGGGGGCCAGCTCACCGTATTCGGTGACGATCCTGACCATCTTCCGTCCGACCAGGTCCTTGATCGGAACGAGCCCTTCTTCGGTGGCGACGCGCGTGTCACCGGTGACGCACGGGTTGCTGGCGTTGATCCGGCCGCTGTCCGGGCACGGATGCCAGTCGTTGATCGTGGTGTCGAACTGCATCCCGGGATCGCCGCAGGCCCAGGCTGCTTCGCTGATCATCTTCATGAGATCGCGCGCCTTGAACGTCTCGAACGGCTGGCCGCCCAGGACCCGCTTCGTGTCCCAGTCGGCGCCGTTCTCGATCGCCTTCATGAAGTCGTCGGTGACGCGGACCGAGTTGTTGGAGTTCTGGAAGAAGACGGACGAATAGGCGGGGCCGTCGAGGGCCGACGAGTAGCCCGCGTCGATCAGCGCCCAGGCCTTCTTCTCCTCCTCCTGCTTGCACTTGATGAACTCGACGATGTCGGGGTGACCGATGTTGAGGATCACCATCTTGGCGGCGCGCCGCGTCTTGCCCCCGCTCTTGATGACGCCGGCGAAGGCGTCGTACCCCTTCATGAAGGATACGGGACCGGAGGCGGTCCCGCCGCCGGCCAGAAGCTCCTTGGAGGAGCGGATGGGGGACAGGTTCGAGCCGGTGCCGGAGCCGTACTTGAACAGCATCCCCTCGGTCTTGGCCAGGGAGAGGATGGAGTCCATCGTGTCCTCGACCGAGTTGATGAAGCACGCCGAGCACTGCGGCTTCGGCTCGATCCCGACGTTGAACCACACCGGCGAGTTGAACGACATTTTCTGGTAGACGAGCAGGTGCTTCAGCTCGGCCTCGAATGTCTGCGCGTCCGCCTCGGTGTTGAAGTATCCCTGGGCGCGGCCCCAGCCGCCTATCGTACGCACGACGCGGCCGATGAGCTGCTTGACGCTTCGCTCCCGTTCGGGGGTGCCGAGGGTGCCGCGGAAATATTTCGACGCGACCACGTTGGTGGCGGTCTGCGACCAGAACTTGGGGACCTCGACGTCCTTCTGCTCGAAGACGATCTCACCCTTCTCGCTGCCGATGACGGCGGGGCGGATGTCCCATTCGACCTCGTCGAACGGGTCGACCCCGGGGCGGGTGAAGTACCGCTCAATCGTCAGGCCCTCGGCCGCTTTCCTGAGCGTCAGCGCTCCCTGGTAACCGGTCGAGGTGCGGACCTCGGCCTTGCGGTCGGTCCGTGAAGTTGAATCGGGTCTCCGCTCCTTGAGCTCGGATTCCTTCTTCATCGATACCCCCGAAAAGGTCGGGCCATCCTGAATGGCTTCCGACCGACGTTTGGACTACCCTCGCCCTGCCACGGCATACCGATTTTCACGACGAAACGACCCCGCCCGGGGCGTCTGACTTCCCGGGAAAAGCACGGCCACCGTCTCATAGATGGGGTCGCGCGACCTCCGACCGAGGGTCCAGCACTCACGCTCGCGGTGACGAAACGCGCCTCGGCCGCGATGCTCGGAGAATATCCACCGACCGGGGACGTGTCAAGGGGCGAACACAAAATGTTGGGGGCCGTCCACAGGCGTGACACAACATCCTGAGCTTTCTAGCGTTTAGTCTGTGGGCGAGCCTGTGGAAATCGTGTGCGCTGGAAACCGCCTTCCGGCAAGCCGCCGACCGGCGAGCGTTCGGCGGAGAACGTCGAGAGAGGCGGCGCGAAACCCGTTGACCGGCGCGACCTCCCGGCGCTGAAGTTTTTCATCTCGCCCCCCTTCCGTCGAGGAACCCGCTCGTCAGTCGCGGAGGTAGTGACAGGTGTACCCGCCGGGGTGCTTCTGGAGATAGTTCTGGTGGTAGTCCTCGGCCGGCCAGAACTCGGTGGCCGCGACGATCTCGGTCGTGATCGGGCGTTTCCACTTCCCCGAGGCGTCGACGCGCGCCTTGACCTTCTCGGCGATGCGCTTCTGCTCGTCGTTCTCGTAGAAGATGGCCGAGCGGTACTGGGTGCCGACGTCGTTCCCCTGGCGGTTCGGGGTCGTCGGGTCGTGCATGCGGAAGAACCACCCGAGCAAGTCCTCGTAGGACAGCTTGTCCGGATCGAAGACGATGCGCACCGACTCGGCGTGGCCGGTCCTGCCGGTGTGGACGTCCTCGTACGTGGCGTTCGGGGTCGTGCCTCCGGTGTAGCCGGCGATCGTCTCGACGACACCCGGGATGCCGCGCAGGATCTCCTCCATTCCCCAGAAGCAGCCGCCGGCGAGCACGGCCACCTCGCTCCGGCCGGTGGACGTTTTCGAGGCGGCGGGCTTGACGGCGCCGGCCGGCTTCGCCGCATCGCCCGCCGGCGCGGGCTTCCCGAACAGCGGCAGGTACTGGCCGTACCCTTCCTCCTCGAGCTTCTCGACCGGCACGAAGCGCAGCGACGCCGAGTTCATGCAGAAGCGCTGGCCGGTCGGTGCGGGACCGTCGTCGAACACGTGTCCCAGGTGCGAGTCGGCGTGCTTCGAGCGCACCTCGGTGCGGCTCATCCAGAACGTCCGGTCGGTCTTCGTCATCACGTTCGCCGGATCGAGAGGGCGCGTGAAGCTGGGCCAGCCGGTCCCCGAGTCGAACTTGTCGAGCGAGGAGAACAGCGGCTCGCCGGACACGACGTCCACGTAGATGCCGGCCTGGTGATTGTCCCAGTACTCGTTCCGGAAGGCCGGCTCGGTCCCCTCCTTCTGGGTCACCTTGTACTGGTCCGGGGTCAGGCGCTTCTTGAGCTCGTCGTCGGAGGGCTTGGTGTAGTCCTTCATGGCGTCTCCTTCCCATCGGGGAGGCGCTCCGGCCGGCTGACCGGCCGCGGCCACCCCGCCGCCCGAGCAGGCGGCACAGGCAAAAAGGACCGTGACGACGAAGATGGACGCCACGATCCTCAATGAGTTCAGTGCGGTCATGACGGCTGTCCTCCTTGGGAGTGCGACGCCATTCTGATGCCCCTGGCGGCGGCCCGGATTCAGCCGGATGAGAATAACTTAGCGCAGTCCGGCCCCCCCGGCAAAGGCCAAATCAGCCTGCTCCAGACGTGGCTCGTCCTGAGGAAGGTCTAGCAGGCGGCCGGGAGGAGATCGGAATGGGTCCGGCCGACCACCTGGGAGACGCGGGCGTAGGAGGTCGTGTCGGCGTCCCCCAGCTCGTAGCAGCACAGGAGGCAGAACCGGTACAGTCGCGCAAGATCATTCAAGTACGTCTCCAACTGGATGGACGCCGCCGTGTTACGGGAGCGCCACAGGTCGCTCACCATCTCGCCGTAGACGCGCATCCCGCTCCAGCCGCCGGCCTGGGCGGCCTCGATGGCGGGACCGAGCGTCGCCTGGAGGTCGTCGCGCCGGGGCATGCCGTCCCGCATGAACCGGCCCAGCAGCTCCTGCGAATCCCGCACGACCAGTTGCCCCGACTCCTTCAGCTCGCGCGTGTCCAGACCGCGCTCCTTCAGAGAGTGCAGGTAGCGCTCCGTGTGGAAGGCCGCCGCGATCATGATGACTGAGTCACCCCGGCGCAGCCCCGAAGAGGCGAACTCACAGACCGATTCCATAAGAGTCTGCCGATCCTTGTGCAGTTGCGCCATGTGGTGGCCGGCGGGCGCCACGAGTAGCAGATCGGTGAGGTTTCGTGAGGAGATCCTGGCCGTTCTGTCCGCCGACATAGGAACCTCTTATAGGACCTCGGCGGCGGCCGGGCAATGGGGTCATGACCTCAGGAGGCTCAGGAAATTCGCCGGATGTCGCGTTGACTCCGCCCCTCGGGCGGTCTATCATCCGGCCCGATTCCGTCAGCCTGAGCACACGCTTCCCGCGGAGAGGTGTCCGAGTGGCTGAAGGAGCACGCTTGGAAAGCGTGTGTGGGGGAAACCTCACCGTGGGTTCGAATCCCACCCTCTCCGCCATACTCCCCCCGCCCGAGTCCGCGATCCCGGAGGGTTCCATGATGAGGTCACGCACCGCCGTTCTCCTCTCCATCATCTTGATATGCGCCGGAGCGCCGCCTGCCCGCGCCGCGACGCAGGCGCTGTCCGAGGTCTTCAGGCGGGTGGACCCGGCGGTCGTGGAGATCCACACGCAGGAGACCGGCCTGCCGACGGTGCCACAGGGGCAGCCGGTCAGCATCGCCGGCCTCGGCTCCGGCGTGCTGATCTCCCCGGACGGCAAGGTGCTGACCGCGGCGCACGTGGTGCAGACCGCCGACGCGATCGAGGTGCAGTTCCTGACCGGCGAGTCGCTCAAGGCCAGGGTCCTGTCGTCCGAGCCGTCGGCCGACGTCGCTCTCCTGCAGCTCGAAAAGCCTCCCAAGTCGCCGTTCGTGGCCAGGCTCGGCGACTCGGACGCGGTCGAGGTCGGCGAGTCGGTGTTCGTGGTGGGCGCCCCCCTGGGCGTCAGCCATACCCTGACGGTCGGGTATATCAGCGCGCGCCGCAAGCCGAACGCGACGTTCAGCGGCATGTCACGGGCGGAGTTCTTCCAGACCGACGCGGCGATCAACCAGGGGAACTCCGGCGGGCCGATGTTCAACATGCAGGGGGAGGTCATCGGCATCGTCTCCTACATCCTGTCCCACTCGGGCGGCTCGGAAGGGCTCGGGTTCGCGGTCACCTCCAAGGTGGCGCGCCAGCTCTTGGAGCAGAAATCGTTCTGGAGCGGTGTCTCGGGCTACATGCTCTCGGGCGACCTGGCGCAGGTGTTCAACATTCCGCCTCCGGGAATCGGCCTCTTGGTGCAGCGCGTGGCCGCCGGCTCCCCCGCCGATCGCCTCGGCCTGAAGGCGGGATCGATCAAGGCCACGATCGGCGAGGAGGACCTGATCGTCGGGGGGGACATCATCCTGGCCATTCTCGGGATTCCCCTGTCGGGGCCGAACAGCCTGACGATCGTCCGGCAGAAGATCACCAGCCTGAACCCGGGCGACCCGGTCACGGTGATGGTGCTGCGCGGCGGCGTGCCGGTCACGCTGACCACGACGGCGCCGCCCGCGGCCGCGCCTTGAGCGCGCCCCCCGCCCGGGGGCGCGCCCGGCTCGCCGCCGTCCTCGCGGCCGGCCTGTTCGGGCCGGCGCACTTCGCCGTCGCCGGCGGTCCGCCGGCGGATCAGACGCAGGGGCCCCCGTCCCCTGCTGCGACTCCCCCGTCGCGCCCGAAGATAGGCCTCGCACTCTCCGGCGGCGGCGCGCGCGGCATCGCGCACATCGGCGTCCTCGAGGTCCTCGAGGAGCAGCGGATCCCGGTCGACGTCATCGCCGGCACGAGCATGGGGTCGATCATCGGCGGGCTGTACGCCGCGGGCATCAGGCCGAGCGACATCGAAGCGGAGATGCTGCGCCTCGACTGGAACGATCTGTTCAACGACAAGCCGCCGCGGCGCGACCTGTATTACCGCCGGAAGGAGGACGTGACCGCGGACCTCATCGACCTGGAGGTCGGGCTGAAGGGCGGGAAGCTCGTCCTGCCGCGCGGACTGGTCTCCGGCCAGAAGATCAGCTTCGTCCTGGAGGCGATGGCGCTGCCCGCCGCCGCCATCCATGACTTCGACCGTCTGCCGATCCCGTTCCGGGCGGTCGCGACCGACATCGACCGGGGCCAGATGGTGGTCCTCGATCACGGCGACCTGGCGCAGGCGCTGCGGGCCAGCATGAGCATTCCCGGCGTCGTGGCGCCGATCGAGATCGAGGGCCGGCTCCTGGTGGACGGGGGCCTGGTGCGCAACCTTCCGGTGGACGTGGCGCGCGCCATGGGGGCCGACGTCGTCATCGCCGTGGACGTGAGCACGCCGCTCCGCGAGGCGGGCTCGATCCGCTCCCTGCCGGAGGTCACGGGCCAGGTGACCGGGATGCTGACCCGTCAGAACGTCGAGGAGCAGCTGCCGCACGCCGACATCAAGATCACGCCCGCGCTCGGGTCGCTGACTTCGAACGATTATGCCGAGGCCGGGCGGATCCTGGATCTGGGGGAGGCGGCGGCACGCGCGCACCTCGGCGAGCTGTCCCGCTACGCCCTCTCTCCGGAGGAGTTCGCCGCCCGTCTAGAGCGTCTGCACGCCCCGACGGGGGGGCCGCCCCGCATCGACGCCGTCCGCGTCGAGGGGGTGACGCGTGTCGATCACCGCATCATCGAGCGGCGCGTCCGCACGCGCCCCGGCGGCCCGCTCGATCTCGACGTCCTGAAGGCCGACCTGGCGCGCCTGTACGAGCTTGGGGACTTCGAGACGATCGATTATGCGCTCGTCGGATCCGGCGACCGGACCGATCTCGTCCTCAGGGCGAGCGAGAAGTCGTGGGGGCCGGACTACCTCCGCTTCGGCGTCAACCTGCGCAACGACCTCGAGGGGAACACCGATTTCACGGTGGTGTCGCGCCTGACCGCCACCCGCCTCGATGCGCTGGGGGCCGAGTGGCGAAGCGACCTTCAATTCGGCGAGCTGCGCCGCCTGTCGAGCGAGTTCTACCAGCCGCTCGATTTCGGTGGCGTCTGGTTCGTCTCGCCCAGCATCGACTACGCCAGCAATGTCACCGATGTCTTCGACGGAGACGAGAAGTTCGCGGAGTACCGGACGGGCATCCTGTCGGGGGCCCTGGCCTTCGGCGCGCAGCTCGGAAAGTACGGCGAGGCCAAGGTCGGTCTCGCGCGCGGCCGGGCGCGCGCCCGTCCGAGCATCGGCGCATCGGATCTGCCCCGCTTCAACATCCCGATCGCGGCCTACGCCGGACGCCTGGTGATCGATCGCCTCGACAATCCATCCTTCCCCCACCAGGGCCGCTTCGGGGGGCTCGACATCTACCTGGCGCGCAGGAGCCTCGGCTCGGACGTTTCCTACGATCGCGTGTCCGGATCGATCGGGCAGGTCCTCAGCCGCAGGCGCAACACTGTCTTCATGACGCTGGCGGGGGGCACCAACCTCGGCAGCGACATCCCCTTCTACGATCAGTTCCCCCTGGGAGGGCTGTTCTCACTCTCCGGCTTCAAGGAGGGCCAGCTGAACGGTCAGGTCTTCGGCGTGGCGCGCCTCGGCTATTACAGGCGCAACCGGAAGCTCTCCGGCATGATCGGCCGCGGCATCTACGCCGGCGGGTGGCTCGAGGCCGGGAACGCCTGGGCCTCGAGCCGGGAGGCCTCCTTCTCCGACCTGCACTACACCTCGACGCTCGTCCTGGGGATGGACAGCTTCTTCGGTCCTCTGTACCTGGCGTACGGCCACGCCGACGGCGGGCGTGACGCCTTCTATCTGTCGATGGGCCGCTCGATCGGCGGGCCGAGGCAGTACGGGTTCAGCCACTACTGAGCCGAGGGCGGCGCCCTGCGCCCCTTCGTCACCCTGCTGATGGTCCCCGTCCTCACGGGCCCCGTCACTCCTTCACGAACGTGCCGCGCCTCAGGTCCTCCAGCGCCTGCTCGATCTCGGCTCGCGTGTTCATGACGAACGGGCCGTAGCGGGCGATCGGCTCGTTGAGCGGCTTGCCGGAGACGAGCAGGAAGCGCGCCGGCTCGGTGCCGGTCGTGACGCGAACTTCGTCGCCGTCGTCCAGGACCACGAGACGCGGCTCGTGGACCGTGATCGTCTCGTCGCCTGGGCCGGGGAAGGTCGCGGTCCCCTGGAACACGTAGGCAAACGCCGTGTGCCCCGGCTCGATCCGCTCGCGGTAGGTGCTCTTGGGCGGGACGAGGACATCGAGATAGGTCGGATCGGCGGCGATGTCGGTCACGGCTCCGCGCGTGTCGCCCGCCATGCCGGCGACCACCCTGACCCGTGCGCCGTCCCGTGTCTCGATCTCGGGGATGCGGTCCGACCGCACGTCCTGGTAGCGCGGTCTCGTCATCTTGACCCTGGCCGGAAGGTTGACCCAGAGCTGGAAGCCGGCGATCCCCTCCGGGCGGACCTGTGGCATCTCCTCGTGCATGATGCCGCGCCCGGAAGTCATCCACTGGATGTCCCCGGCGCCGATGCTGCCGGCGTTCCCGAGGGTGTCCTTGTGGCGCACCGCCCCCGACAGCATGTACGTGACGGTTTCGATCCCTCTGTGCGGATGCAGCGGAAACCCCGCTTCATAGTCCCTCGTGTCGTGCGACCCGAAGTCATCGAAGAGCAGGAACGGGTCGAGGTAGTTGACCTCTCTCGTCGCGATGCTCCGCTTCAGCCGCACTCCCGCCCCTTCGAGCACCTGCTGCGGTTCGATGATCGACCGCACGCGTCTCGTCCCGGTCGCTTTCATTTTCGTCTCCTCCTCGGCCCCGCCGCGAAATCGTGTCGGAATGGGACGCTAATGACGGTGCGCGCCGCCTTCAGGATTCACGCACCCGGCGCGGAAAATTCCCCGTCCGTCGAACTCGCGCGTCCCTGCGATATGCCCCGCCGCATGCTGCCGATATCTGCTTGACAATCCACAGTTTTAAGGTATCTACAACATTCGCATCGTGAAAATTGCCCTGCTCCACCGACTCTCGACTCGATTGGGGTCAAGGCGCCGCTCGATGGAACACTGGGGGCATCCGAGGGCCCGTCCGGGGTCGAACGCAGCGCTGTCGCTGCTCCTTTTCATCCTGGCCGCCTCCCCTGCCTCCGCCCAGTCGTCCCTGAAATCGCGCCGGGACATCGGAACCGGCAACCATCCGGTCGGGGCAATTGCCATCGATTTCGACGGTGACGGGCTGCTCGACATCGTCAGCGTCGACCAGCTGGACGACTCGCTCGGTCTGGTGAAGGGGTTCGGCGACGGCACCTTCCGCCGCGTGAAGAGCCTGGCGGTCGGCTCGCTTCCGTCGGCCGTGGCGTTCACGGACACCAACGGCGACGGTCTTCCGGATCTGATCACCGCGAACCTGCGCACCCAGGAGGTCACCGTCAACCTGAACGACGGTCACGGCGGCTACGGTGCGAAGATCAGCAGCCAGGTCCTCGGGACCACCATGTCCGGCATGGCCGTCGGCGACTGGAACGGCGACGGCAAGATCGACGTCGCCGTGATCGCCGCCTCCCTGAATACGCTGGTCACGATGACCGGTGACGGGGCGGGACACTTCGGCACCCCTGTTCAGTATACCGTCGGGACTTACCCGAAGCAGGTGATCACGGCCGACTTCAACAAGGACGGCAAGGCCGATCTGGCTGTGGTCAACAGCACCTCCGCATCGATCCAGATCTGGGGCGGCGACGGGACCGGACAGTTCACGCTCACGACCACGCTCGCCACCGGCGCCGGCACACAGCCCCAGGGGCTGTCCGCCGGCGATCCGGACAATGACGGCGACGCGGACCTCGTCGTCTGCGACTACGGCACCGACAAGGTCGCGGTGTACCTCAACAACGGCAGCGGCGGCTTCGGGAGCCCGACGCTGCTGTCGCCCGGCTTCGGGCCGCGGGCGACGGTCCTCGCGGACGTCAACAAGGATGGCAAGCCGGATCTCTTCGTGACCCTCTCCAAGGTGAGCGGCGTCGGTCAGGCGGCGACCCTGCTCGGCAACGGCGCGGGCGGGTTCGGGGCGCCGTCCCTCGTCAACACCGGTCCGGTCCCGAACACCGCGACACTTGGCGATTTCAACCAGGACGACAATCTCGACCTGGTCACGGTCAACCTGACCGGGAACACGCTGTCGATCCTGCTGAACACCGGCTCGGGAGCGTTCATCCTCGGGAGCAAGGTGGCTCTGGCGAGCGGCGCCTACCCGCAGGGGGTCGTCGCCGCCGATCTGAACAGGGACGGCAGGCCCGACCTGGCTTCCGCCAACCAGGCGCCGGGCAACGTCAGCATCGTGTACGGCGACGGGGCGGGGGGCTTCTCGGCGCCTGGATCTCCGGTCGGCACAGGCACGACTCCGTCGGCCATCGTGGCCGCCGACTACAATCACGACGGCAACGTCGACCTGGTCACGGCCAACAACGGCACCGACAACATGACTTACCTCCAGGGAAACGGCACTTCATTCGCCAATTACAACTTCTCGACCGGCTGCACGGGCCCGGTCTCGATCGCGACGGGCGACATCTCCGGTGATCTTCTATCCGACCTCGCCGTGGTCTGCGAGGGAACGAGCCAGTTGTGCACGAGGCGCGGAACCGGAGCGAGCGGCAACGGCGCCTTCGGCGCGTCGGTCTGCACGACCCTGGGCGGGATCCCGACCGACCTGACCCTCGGAAATTTCAACGGAGACGCCTTCGCCGACGCGGCCATCAGCTTCAGCGCCCTGGGCTCGGTTTCGGTCGCCCTGTCGAACGGCGCGGGAGGCGTGAGCGGCACCCCCGTCTCCGTCCCCGTCGGCCTGCAGCCCTCCGGGATGGCCAGCGGCGACGTCACCGGTGACGGTATTGCGGACATCGTGGTCACCAACAGCGGCTCCAACTCGATCACCGTCCTGCCGGGCGGTGCCGGCGGAGCGCCCATCGAAAGCCCGGCCGGGCTCTCCCCCACCGCGCTGGTCCTGGCGGATTTCAACATGGACGGCAAGGTCGACGCCGCGGTCGCCAATACCGACGACAACAACGTGTCGCTCCTCCTGGGAGACGGCACGGGCCGCTTCGTGAGCGCCGGCTACTTCGGGACGCGGGATCTGCCGGTGGCGCTGGGGGCCGGCGACTTCAACGGCGACGGCAAGCCGGACCTGGCGGTCGCCGACAGCTTCTCCGACTCGCTGACCATCCTCCTGAACCAGTCGATGGCGGGCGACCCGCTGCAGTGGGTGTCGATGTTCGGGGGGGAGCGAAACGTGTTCCGCTGGGGAATGGTCCCGGGCGCCGTCTACGATGTGATCCGCGGCAGCGTCAAGTCGATCGTCGCTCAATCGAACCCTATCGATCTCGGCCCGGTCATCTGCGTCGCGAACGACATCACCGAGACCGACACGACCAGTTACCCCGACAGCGTCAATCCGGCGTTCGGTCAGGCGTTCTTCTATCTCGTCCGGTCGGTCGTCGGCGGTGTTCCCGGGATCTACACGGTGGCGAGCAACGGCAAGGTCGGCGTCCCCTCCTCCGGCGACTGCAACTGAACCCGCTCTTCTCCCCGACACCCCTCCCTGCCTTTTCCCGTATCATGAATCCCAAGGTCGTGCAGCGGCATCGAAAAGTTGCGCGGCAAGGGAGGCATCTTCCATGGACTTCGAAGTGACGCGTGACGAGCTGAAGAACAAGATGGATCGCAAGGAGCGATTCTTTCTGGTCGAGTCCCAGTCGCCCATGATGTTCGAGGACGCGCACCTTCCCGGCGCGGTCAACATCCCGCCCGACCGGGTGGCGGCCCTGGCCCCCGCGGTCCTTCCCGAGAAGGACGCCGAGATCATCGTCTACTGCTCGGGACCCACCTGACACTCGTCTCTGAACGTCGCCCGGGAGCTGGCGGCGCTGGGGTACACGAACGTGAGACATTACGGCGGCGGAAAGCAGGAGTGGGCCGAGGCCGGGCTGTCGTTCGAGGGGAGGTCGGCTTGATCGCGATCCGGGCGCACGACCAGCGGGGCGGCACGAAGTTCGACTGGTTGGACAGCAGTCACACCTTCTCGTTCGGCGATTACGGCGACGCCGATCACATGGGGTTCCGGACGCTGCGCGTGATCAACGACGACTATGTCGAGCCGGGACGGGGTTTCTCGCCCCACTCCCATCGCGACATGGAGATCATCTCCCTGGTCCTGGACGGGGCGCTCGAGCACAAGGACAGCACCGGGACGTCGTCGGTCATCCGGCCCGGCGACGTGCAGCGGATGAGCGCCGGGACCGGCATCACGCACAGCGAGTGGAACCACTCGAAGACCGAGGAGGTCCACTTCCTGCAGATCTGGATCATTCCGGACACGCGCGGCCTGTCGCCGGGGTACGAGCAGAAGAGCATCCCGGAGGAGAGCCGGCGCGGCCGCCTTGTCCTCCTGGCGTCGCGCGACGGGCGGGACGGCTCGGTCAGCCTGCACCAGGACGTGGCGCTCTTCGGGACCCGGCTCGCCCCGGGGCAGACCGCCGTCCACGCGCTCGGGCCGGGGCGCCAGGCGTGGGTGCATCTGGCGCGCGGAGCGGGCATGCTCAATGGCCGGCCGCTGGTCGCCGGGGACGGCGCCGCCGTGAGCGACGAGACCAGACTGACGATCGCGGGCGCGGAGCCGCCGAAATCCGGGGCCATCGGGAGGCACGCCGAGGCCGCCGCGTACCCTTACGCCGACGTCCTGGTGTTTGATCTGGCTTGAGCGAGACCCTCGATTTCATCCTGCGCCACGGCTACTCGGTCCTGTTCGCGTGGATGGCGGCGGAGCAGCTCGGCCTGCCCATCCCGGCAATCCCTCTGCTTCTCGCCGCCGGTGCCCTGGCCGGATCGCAGCGCCTGAGCCTCTCCCTCATCCTCCTGGTGTCGGTCGTGGCCTCGCTTCTGGCTGACACGCTGTGGTACGAGCTCGGCCGGCGGCGCGGCGTGCCGGTTCTCAATTTCCTGTGTCGCATCTCTCTCGAGCCGGATTCGTGCGTGCGCAAGACCGAGCAGATGTTCGGGCGCTACGGAGTCCGATCGCTCGTCGTGGCGAAGTTCATCCCGGGCCTGAGCACGGCGGCGCCCCCGCTCGCCGGGATCTTCGGCATGCGCCTCCCCCGGTTCCTGCTGTTCGCCGGCGTGGGAGCCCTTCTGTATGCCGGGACCTTCGCCGGAATCGGCTATCTGTTCAGCGCGCAGCTCGAGAGGATGGCCGGGATGGCGCTCCGCCTCGGAGAGTGGGCGATCCTCCTCATCGGCGGTGCGCTCGCCGCGTACGTCCTGACGAAATTCTGGCAGAGGCGGCGCTTCCTGCGCGTCCTGCGGGTCGCCCGGATCACGCCCGAGGAACTGAAGGAGCGGCTCGACCGCGGCGAGGAGATCGTCATCGTCGACCTTCGCCACGCCCTCGACGTCGACTCCGAGCCGCACCACATCCCCGGCGCGCTCCACCTGTCGCCCGATGATCTCGACGCGCGGCACATGGAAATCCCGCGCGACCGCGACATCGTCCTCTACTGCACCTGACCGAACGAGGCGACGAGCGCCCGGGCGGCGCTCCTCCTGCACCGGCACGGCATCAAGCGCGTCCGGCCGCTCCTGGGCGGCCTGGACGCCTGGCGCGCGAGACACTACCCGCTGCAGCCGCGCGTGCGGCCGGCGGCGACGGCGGGCGAATCGGCTCAGGCCTTCTCGGGTGACGGATAGAGGGCGTACCCCAGCCCGCTGACGGTGACGAGGTAGCGCGGCGCGGACGGATCGTCCTCGATCTTCCGGCGCAGGCGGTGGACCAGCTGCTTCAGCAGCTGGCGGTCCCCCATCCCGCGGTAGCCCCAGACGTGCGACGTCAGTCTCTCGAGCGGCAGCGTGTGGCCGCCGTTGGCCAGAAGGAACTGCAGGAGGCGCGCCTCGAGGTTGGTCAGCCGCAGCGGCGCACCGCCGCGCACCCGCACAGACTGGGTCTCGAGGTCGAGGACGAGATCGCCGGACGAAAGCGGCGCGGGCTTGTCGACTCCCGCGCGGCGCAGCAGGGCCCGCACCCGCGCCAGCAGCGTGCGCGGGCTGAACGGCTTGGCCAGGTAATCGTCGGCGCCGAGGTCGAGCCCCTGCACCTGGTCCTCCTCGGCCGAGCGGACCGTGAGCATCATGACCGGGGTCGTGGCCGAGGCGGCGCGGATCCGTTTCAGGACTTCGAAGCCGTTCAGGCGCGGCATGTTCACGTCGAGCACCACCAGGTCGGGGCGCTCGCTTTCGAAAGCGGCGGCACCCGACGGACCGTCCTGCGCCTCGAGGACCATGTAGCCGGCCTGGCGCAGAGCGAAGGCGATGAGCCGCAGAAGCTCCAGGTCGTCGTCGACCACGAGGACCTTCATCGACCCCCTCCCGCCGGCAGGATAACGCACATGCGCGTTCCCGCGGCGCCGCCGCGGTCCCCCGCCTCCACCCGTCCGCCGTGTCTCTCGACGATCGATTTCACGATGAACAGGCCCAGACCCATGCCGCTCTCCCGCGGCTCCTCGCCGGCGGCCCGCATGAAGCGCTCGAACAGGCGGTCGCCCGCCTCGGGCGGCAGGCCCGGCCCCTCGTCCTCGACCCACAGCACGATCTCCCGGCCGCGCGTCTCTCCCCCGATGCCGATCGCCGAGCCCGCGGGCGCGAACTTGTTGGCGTTCGCGAGCAGGTTGACGAACACCTGCACGAGCCGGGGCGCGTCGCCGCTCACCGCGGGCAGCGGGTACGGCAGGTCGACGTTCAGCGTCTGCTCCCGCAGGGCGAGGAGGGGGGAGGCGAGATCGACCGCCTCGTCGACCACCTCCTCCAGAGCCACCGGCTGGCGACGGATCGAGTCGTGCCCGGCGTCGATCCGGACGCTCTCCAGCAGATTGTCGATGAGCTGCGTCAGACGCAGGGTGCCGCGCTCGAGGGACAGGACGAGATCACGAGCCTCGTCCGTCGTCAGGTCCGCCAGACGGTCGCGCAGGAGCTCGATGGAGGCGAGCTGCGCGGACAGCGGTGTCCTGAACTCGTGCGTGATGTTGGCCAGCACGGTGTCGCGCAGGCGGCGCGTCGCCTCGACCTCGGTCTCGTCGCGCATCACCTGGAACTGCCGGGCGGAGTCGAAGGGGGCCCGCGCACCCGTCCGGTCGCCGTTGCCGTCGTCCCCCGCGGGGGCGCTGGTGATCACGACGCTCCTGCGCTCTCCCGAGGCGAGCAGCAGGTCCTCGGTGGCCCGGGCGCTGCCGCGGAAGCGCGCATGCACGATCGGGCAGCGCTCCTCGCAGGGGCGCACCCCCTCCGGACCCTGCGGGTTCAGGATGTCGCCGCAGAAGCGGCCGATCGCCGCCTCCGGCCGCACGCCCAGAAACGCCGCGGCCTGCGGGTTCAGGTAGCGGATGCGTCTCTCGCGGTCGACCGAGAAGACCGACTCCACGATGCCTGTGAGGATCGCCTCCGCCTCAGCCTGCCTCTGGCGCAGCTCGGCAGTCAGGTGCAGGAGGTGGCCGCGCATCTCCTCCATGGTCGAGGCCAGAGCACCTATCTCCGCCCCGGGAAGGCGCGGGACCGGCGTCGACAGATCCCCCAGGCCGATACGCGCCGTGACCTCCTGGAGGGCCTCGAGCGGCCGCACCAGGCGCCGGGCGAACAGGACGCTGGACAGGGCGGCCAGGCCGCCCACGACCAGGGCGATCAGGAAGAGAGAGCGCAGGAAGCGCCGTTGCGAGGGGAGCACACCGGCCGACGGGAGACTCGTCTCGATCAGGCCCGCGACCTGGCCGCCCGGCGCGCGCAGCGGCTGCACCGACAGGTACAGACCGGCCTCATCGAGGCGCTCGGCGATCGGCTCCTCGCTGTCGAGGACGCGGGATCGGATCGAGGCCTGCGGCGCATCCTGGAGCGCGTCGCCGCGGTCCAGGATGGCGACCGGAAGACCGGCCTGACGCGTGATGACCTGGGCGAACTCCCGGTCGAGGACGAGCGCCACCGCCACGCCGGTCTGCGGCGCCGACGACACGGCGGACCAGGCGCCCAGGACGAGCGGCGTCCCGGGCCGGGGGCTGGCGAAGAATCGATAACCCGGGTCGTGCGGCGCGCGGGCGATCTCGTCCCAGGGAATCGCGCCGCCGTCGCGCGCCAGCAGGCCGCCGTCGACGAACACGGCGCACCCCGACAAACGGCCGGTCCGCCGGACCCGGCCCAGCAGGTCCTGCAGGCCCGGCACGTCGCGCCCCTCGATCAACCGCGAGAGCGCCGGCCGCTCGGCCAGCAGGCGGGCCGAGGTGCTCAGATCCCCGCCGGCGCGCTCGACGGCCCGGAGGGCGGTGGAGCCGGCGAGACCGACCCGGGCCAGCGTCTGCTCGTCGGCCAGCCGCCGCAGGAGACCGGCCGCGGCCAGGACCACGCAGACGACGGCTGCGGTCACCAGGCCAACGTTGACCAGGGTCAGGAGGGACCCGAGACTCAGGCGGCGCATCGGTTCAGCGGCTCGTCCGCATGCTCCATGATAGCAGCGCCGCTCACGCCCCCCCCGAGCCCGCGCGCCATTCGATGATCCCCTTGACCACAAGGGTCAGGACCGCCAGGAGGGTCAGGAGCGAGGCGACCGCGAACGCGGCCGCGAACTGGTACTCGTTGTAGAGGATCTCGACGTGCAGCGGAATGGTGTTGGTGACCCCCCGGATGTGCCCCGAGACCACGGACACGGCCCCGAACTCACCCGTCGCCCGGGCCGCGCACAGGACGACACCGTACAGAAGACCCCACTTGATCTTGGGCAGGCTGATCCGGAAGAACGTCTGCCAGCCGCCGGCGCCGAGCGTCAGTGCCGCGGCCTCCTCGTCGTTCCCCTGTGATCGCATCAGGGGGATCAGCTCGCGGGCGACCAGCGGGAAGGTCACGAACAGGGTGGCGAGCACGATCCCCGGCAGTGCGAAGATGACCTTGACGCCGCGCGCCAGGAGCCAGGGCCCCGCCAGGCCCTGGGCCCCGAACAGCAGGACGAAGACCATCCCCGAGATGACCGGCGACACGCTGAACGGCAGGTCGATGAGGGTGGTGAGGAGGTTCTTTCCCCGGAACTCGAACTTGGCGATCGCCCAGGCCGCCGCAACGCCGAAGACGGCGTTGAGCGGCACGACCAGGACGGTGACGAGCAGGGTCAGCCGGATCGCCGCCAGCGCCACCGGCTCCCTGATGGCGGCGACGTAGACGCCGAGACCCTTCTGCAGCGCCTCCGTGAACACCACCACGAGAGGCAGGAAGAGGAAGAGCACGAGGAAGGCGAGCGCCGTCCCGGTGAGGACCCAGCGCACGGCGCGCGGCTCG